>ERZ795050.3949-NODE-3949-length-14168-cov-6.983278_pt1 | contig 14168 bp, 13 predicted proteins | sample MGYA00375134_ERZ795050 | MGnify/ENA primary metagenome ERZ795050 (study PRJEB30179, sample SAMN05720221) | activated sludge metagenome | isolation source: Anaerobic digester | place: Japan | collected 2015-05-26 ... | reverse complement strand
TGGGCATGCGCCTCCAAATGAATCCTGAAGCAGGTAGGGCAGGTCAGAGCCCTGCAAAGTCGCATCGACGAAGCAGGGCGCCGACCTGCCGAACCACGGATAGGGGTAGGAAGGGCGGATTGACCGTCCCCCCTCCCTCCGAACCGGATCGCTCGGCCCGCAATCCTTTCCGGGCCGCATCCCCTGCGGAATCCTTTCCGCATTCGGCATCCATGACGATGCCAATCCTCCACCCGAAGGCCAGCAGGTAGGGCAGGTCACAGCCCTGCGAAGTCGCATCGACGAAGCAGGGCGTCGACCTGCCGCCACCCTGACCGCCCCCCGCGCCAAACGAACCCACCCAGCCAGCATGCAGCAATTATAAGTATTTGTGAAATAAGTACGTAAGGCATGATCGTCTGCTCTTCCATGCCGTGGCGTGCTGGTGACCGCACTGGCCCACGATAGCCAACGGGCTGGCTGCGGCACCTCCAAGCCTTTCCGGTGATAACGCTCTTCATTTCCCGCTCAGAACCGTTGTGTGTTGAATGGGCGTCGACCCCAGACGAAATACAGTCAGCACCGGGGAGCTGCGATCCCAATGCCCTCGTCTTGGTCCGAGTATCCTCCATCGCACCCCTGAGGCGAGGAAAAACGCATACAGTCGTTTTGTGGACGAGATATTAGAGGGCGCCGAATTCATTGATAGGCCCTTATTGGACGATATCATTCACGCGCCGATTTGGCGTGGATGAAGTGGAAGTCTATTTAAGGAGAACGACGATGAAATACCTGGTTGTGTGGTCAATTGCCCTCGTGCTGTGCCTGGGTCTGACAGCCGGCTGCAAGCAGGAAAAGGAAATGGCTGCAGCTCCGGAGGAACAGGCCGAGCCCCCGATGTTCCCGGAGGAGACGGTGCCAAAGGTCGAACCGGCGGCCGCACCGGCCCCCGTCGATGTGACTGCGGCGGCGCCGGCACCCAAGCCTGCTCCCAAGGAGAGTTACGCCGAGCCGAAAGCCCCAAGAACCTACGTGATTCAGAAGGGCGATACGCTCCAGAAGATCTCCGAGAAGTTCTACGGCACAACGAAAAAGTTTGACAAGATCTACCAAGCAAACAAGGATGTGCTCAAGGACAAGAACACCCTCAAGGTCGGCACCAAGATCAAGATCCCGGATTGATCTGATCCGGGTGATCGACCGGATGGCAGGAATGCCTGTACCCCTGGAGGGAGGCTGCAAGAGTGGGACCGGCGGCGGCGGATCATGCATCGAGGCAGTTCCGCCCCGCCACTCCGCACTCCAGGATTCCTGCGTCGCCTGATGCCCAATCGCCGCTGGACAAGCCGGTGCAGTTCGTGCGGGGTGTTGGTCCACACAGGGCAAGACTCCTGTCCAAGATCGGGATCAACACCGTTGGGGACCTGCTCGAGTATTTCCCCTTTCGCCACGAGCACCAGCGTCGGCCTCAATCCATCGACAGCTTGGTTCTTGACGCCAATGCGACGGTTATCGGCATCGTTGACTCGGTTCGGAGCAACCTCACCCGCCACGGCGGCCCAAGCGTTACTCTGAGACTGAGCGACGGGACCGGGACCGTCCGGGTCGCTTGGTTCAACGCCCCCTACCTGCGAGACCGCTTCCACCGGGGGCAGGTGCTACGGATTCACGGGCAGGTCGGCGAATTCGAGGCCCTTGCCCAGTTTGTCAACCCGACCGTCGAGCAGCTCGATCCCCAGGCCGATCCCAAGACGTGGGATTTCGAGCGGGTGGTGCCGATCTACAAGGCCACCGCCTCGCTATCGACCACCCACATAGCTCGAATCGTCGACAACGCCCTCAAAGAAACGCTCAATTCCATCGACGAGACCCTGCCGGAAACTCTGCGCAAACGTCGGCAACTGATCGGTCGTCGCGAAGCCATTTGGCGCATGCATCGGCCGGACAATCCGGAACAGGTAATCGAAGCCCGACGACGCTTGGCCTACGACGAGCTGTTCGCCATGCAATTGGCGATTGCCCTGCAGCGCCGATGGACGGCCACCGGAGCGAAGGCGCCAAGACTGCCGGTGACCCCCGAGATCGACCAAAGAATCCGCCGCCGCTTCCCGTTTCCGCTGACCGCCGCACAAAACAGAGTCATCGCCGAGATCTGCGCCGATCTGGCACGCGACAGACCAATGACCCGGCTGCTGCAAGGCGACGTCGGTAGCGGAAAAACCGTGGTCGCCTTGTACGCGGCCCTGACGGCCATCGCCAACAAGACGCAATGTGCCATACTGGCGCCGACGGAGGTCCTGGCCGCACAGCACTTTGCCGGAATCGAGCGATACCTGGCCGGCAGTCGCGTCGAAAGGTGCCTCCTGACCGGCAACACGCCCAGATCTCAACGAGACAGGCTCCTGGAATCCGTTGCCAAGGGAACGACAAACCTCGTCGTCGGAACCCAGGCATTGCTGGAAAAAACTGTTGAGTTTGCGGATCTCGGCCTGGTGATCGTTGACGAGCAGCACAAATTCGGCGTTTCTCAGCGGGCCATAATGCGAAGCAAGAAAACGAGAAGCCGCCATGGTGCTGCCTCGCTGCTTCCGCACTATCTCGTCATGACCGCAACGCCGATTCCGCGGACGCTGTCGATGACCGTCTTCGGCGACCTGGACATCTCCACGATCGACTCGTCGCCCCCCGGACGTCAGCCGATCCACACGAAGATCGTGCGTCCGAAGGAGGAAGCGGAAGCATGGCTGGCGGTCCGACATCGGATCCGCGAGGGCGATCAGGCCTATGTGGTTTACCCGCTCGTTGAGGAGTCCGACGAACTGGATCTCAAGGCAGCCACCGCGGAGGTCGACCGGGTGGCCCGGGATCTGCTGCCGGGAAGCAGGGTGGGCTTGCTCCACGGACGCATGAAAAACGCCGAGAAGCAGACGGTGATGCGGGAATTCGCCGCCGGCCGTCTTGATGCCCTCGTGTGTACAACGGTTATCGAGGTCGGGGTCGACGTGCCGAACGCCACGGTCATGGTCGTTCAGCACGCCGATCGCTATGGCTTGGCGGCCTTGCACCAACTTCGCGGGCGCGTCGGTCGAGGATCAAAAGCCTCGATCTGTCTTCTGATGACCGATTCGCCCTCCCAACTGGCCAACGAGCGACTGGAGATTCTCTGCCGAACCACGGACGGTTTTCGCATCGCCGAGGAAGACTTGCGTTTGCGCGGTCCGGGTGAACTGCTGGGCACCCGCCAGCACGGATGGCCTGAGTTCCGGGTGGCCAACCTTGTGGAGGACACCGAAATCCTGATGCAGGCACGCGACGATGCCGCCCGGCTCGTCCGCGAAGATCCGAACCTGAAGAACCCTCTCCACGCACGGCTGAAGGCCGAGCTGCGCCGACGCTTCCGCGACAAAGTGGCCTTCATTAGTGTCGGATGATAGAGTATCGGGTCCGGCTCGAGGAGACTGGCCAAGGCTGGTGCGTTTCGCGATCAGCCGCGGCGGCGGATGTTCCGGCCCGACCAACGACCGACATGGAGAGCCGCTGACGGCTGCAAACCCGAAACCAGCGCTTTCCCGATGGAGCACTATATGCAGGGGCTTGACAACCTCAAGTACGACGCGAACGGCCTGATACCGGCGATCATCCAGGATGCCGACACCGGCGAAGTACTGATGATGGCCTACATGAACAAGCACAGCCTGGAGGAGTCGATCCGGACGGGCAAGACGCACTTCTGGTCGCGATCGCGCCGGCGGTATTGGATGAAAGGTGAAACCAGCGGCCACACCCAGGAGATTCAAGAGATCTTCATTGATTGCGATGCCGACACGATCCTCGTGAAGGTCAAGCAGAACGGCGCGGCCTGCCATGAAGGTTACAGAAACTGCTTTTTTCGCAAATATGATGCGGTAACCGAACAGTGGTCGGTTTGTGCCAGGCGTCTGGTGAATCCGACAAAGGTGTACGGGAACAAATGACCGGTCATCCCGCCGCTGAAAACCGGACCGCGAGAGAGCTGCACTTGGCAACCCAGGAATACCTGCCGCTGTTCCCCAAACGTACACGATGGTTATGGTGGCCGTCCGCCCTCGCTGGGGTGGTGGGCCTTGCTCTGACCTATGGCTTCGACGAACCGGCCGTTGACGATCGGCGTATCCACCAGATCCTGCTCGCCGCGGCCATCTTGTTCCTGCTCAGCCGGATCATGTTGTTAATCCCCCCTGTCGAGATCTCCGCTCGGATCGGGCGTTGCTGGCTGGACTTCGCGGTTCTTCTGGCCGGGGCGGTGTGGTGGGGGCTGGATCACGACCGCCAGCGAGAAGTCATCGAGATTATCGCCGGCTACAGCGCGGCGATCGGATTCCTCGCCGCGTCTCAGGCTGGCGTCAAGTGGTTGATCGAAGGGCCCCTGCCCGGCGTGCATCCCGGCCCGGTTCGGCGGCTGTTTCTCGCCGGCCTCTTCTTGGCGATCGTCGGCGGGTTGATTCTGTCGTTGCCGCGATGCTGGGCTCGAGGCTATCCCGCCTCGTCCGAAAGCGGCTACACCGGCCAGTTCCGTTACGAAGTCGGAGCCCACGCCCTTAATTGCCTGTTCACCTCCGCGTCGGCAATCACCGGCACCGGCCTGTCGGTCCACGACATAGGCCACGACTTCAGCCTCGGCGGGCAGATCGTCATTCTCCTGCTGATGCAGATCGGAGGACTGGCCATATTGGCAATCGGCACAGTGCTCGGCTTGCGACTTCGGGCCATGCTCGGCTGGGAGACTCATCAGGACGACACCACGCCCGAGGGACTCCGGCGGGCAGTCAGGTTCTCGTGCCTTCTTCTTCTAACGATCGAAGTCATCGGTCTTCTGGCGATGTTCTTCGCGCAGCCGAGACTCTTCGATTCTTCCGAGCCCCTGCGGCCGAAGATCGTGGCTTCGGTGTTCCATACGATCAGCGCGGCCTGCAATGTGGGGCTGACACTCAACAGCGATAGCATGGTAGGAGCCCGCGGGCTGGCTACCACCTACGCCGTGATCCTGCCGCTGATGATTCTTGGCGGCATCGGCGGGCCCTTTTTCTTCTCCATATATCGCAAGCTTCGCGATCGTACCGCCCGCATGCCTGTGGATGTTTGGCTGACACTGGTTGCCACGGTTCTGCTGGTGGTGATCGGCGCGGGCCTGTTGTACGGGATCGAGAGCACATACACATGGCAGCTTCGATACCCGCAGGAGAAGACGCTCGGTAGCCTGCAGTGGAACGGCGCCTCCTCCGCTCCCGCTGGTGAGATTGTTTTCGGCTCCGGCAGCAGCGAACGGGTGCAGGCCGAGCGAATGTCGACGATGCGGCGCGGTCCGCGGATTGCGGCGGCGTTCTTCCAGAGCGTTACGGCCAGAACATGCGGCATGCGAACCGCGCGATTGGATGACAAGTCGCTCTCTCCGGCCAGCCGCTACCTGCTCATGGTCTGGATGCTCATCGGCGGCTCGGTGGGCGGAACGGCCGGCGGCGTGCGGATCTGCGTCGTCGGGCTGCTCTTGCTGGCGATTGTTCGACCTCGAGGACGGCTGTGGCGAAGTGAGGCAAGCTTGAGCCACGGCACCGGGCGACAGACGCTGGCTGCGGCCGGGGTCGTTGTCGCAGCCATGGCGTTGGTGATCGTCGTCACGAGTTTCGTGCTTATCTATCGCCAGAGAGACGCCTCATCGGGAAGCTATGTGTATGAATCGAGCAGCGCCCTATTTGAGTCGATCAGCGCTTGCACCAACACCGGCCTGTCCGCGGGGTTGACCGCCCAACTACCGACCGAGGACCACCTGAGCGGCCCGGTGTGGTTGCGCGTGACCAGCCGCAGCGTGTTGATTCTGGCCATGCTTCTCGGTCGTGTGCTGCCGGTCGGGATTCTTCTGCGGTGGGCTGCTATCAAGGGCAGACAGCCCCCTCCATGAACGGCATCCAGGCAGAGCCGCGTCAGTGGTCTGTCTTGACTTCTCTGCGGCCCAAAAAGCTTTTCTCTTGGGGGTCAACTGCCCACGTCGGCGGGTCTCTCGCCTTCGGTCAAAACCTTCTGAATGGCACCCCGAGCAAAGGTGATCTTAACATTGGCCGACTCGTCGACTTTGAGAGTCACTTCAGTATCGTTGGTGCTCACGACCGTGCCAATGATTCCGCCGATGGTCATGACGCGATCGTTTTTCTTGATCGCGTTCAGCATATCCTGACGACGTTTCTTGTCCTTGCGGCTGTTCCAGGCAACCAAACCATAGAACACCACAATCATCAGGATAAGGCCGATCCACATGGTGGGGGGGCCGCCGCCACCTTGGGCAACAACGGGTATGTCAAACAAGTGCGTCACTCGCAGGCTCCTTTGTCGTCGATTCTACTGAGGCCGCCGTCAGCGGCTACCGGGAACTCGGCAAGCAGTGTCTCCCAATCCCCACTGGGAATCAAGTCTCGCAGGCGAGCCATGAATCGTTGGAAGAACCACAAGTTGTGCAGAGACAGAAGGATGGGGCCCATCATCTCGCCGGCCAGAAACAGGTGCCGGATGTAAGCTCTGCTGAACCGCCGACACGTCGGGCAGGGGCATTCGGCCTCCAGGGGCAGGTTCTCGGCCCGGTGTTTCTCATTGCGAAGCCTGAGCGGATGCGTCGCTGTGAATGCGTAACCGTTTCGGCCGTTCCGCGTTGGCAAGACGCAGTCAAACATGTCCACCCCCGCCCGGACGGCCGCAACAATGTCCCTCGGCGTGCCAACGCCCATTAGATACCGCGGCTTGTTGGGCGGCAGATGGGGGGCCACTTCGTTCAGTACCTCAACCATATTCCGGTGCGTCTCGCCGACAGACAATCCGCCGATCGCGTATCCGTCAAAGTCCAGATCGATAAGCCGATCGGCGCACAATCGCCTCAGGTCGTGAAACACCCCGCCCTGGACGATACCGAACAAGGCCTGATCGTCCCGCTCGTGAGCCTGCTTGCAGCCGGCGGCCCAGCGGACGGTTCGATCCACAGCTTGGGCCACCGCCTCGCGGCCGGCATTGCCGGGAGGACACTCATCAAAGGCCATGATGATGTCGGCGCCAAGCTGATTCTGGATCCGGGTGGCCGAGACAGGGTCAAGATGAAGCCACTGACCGTCAATGTGCGAGCGGAAAGTCACACCATCATCGGTAATGTGGTTCAACTCCGCCAGCGAGAAGACCTGGTAGCCGCCGCTGTCCGTCAGGATCGGGCCGTCCCAACCTATGAAGCGATGCAGCCCGCCGAGCTGCTCGATAAGTTCTGCTCCCGGCCGCAGGGCAAGGTGATAGGTGTTGGCCAGGATGATGTCCGCGCCGCTGTCGCGGACTTGCTCGGGCCACAGGCCCTTGACTGAGCCCCGTGTGCCGATCGGCATGAATGCCGGCGTACGTACCGGTCCGTGCGGCGTATGCAAGACGCCGACCCGGGCCTGCCCGCCCGGCTCACAATGATGGATCTCCAGCTCAAACACTGGGGATATGATAACCTCATCGGCCGGGAACATGGACCGCTGGGCCAAGACCCTGCCGATCTGGGTTGCCGGCAAGCATCCCGGAAGAGCCCCGCCGGCAAACCCTCGACATAAGCAGGCGATGACTCAAAGCACTCCAACCAAGAGTGGCCAGACTCGGGGGTGAGTGGCATGCGCTGATTCAAGAGTGTCGCCAACGACGCCTGTTTGAAGTAACGGTCGCCGGTCAGGGCCTCGGTGACGTCCTATGGCTGGATCTCCACGAACAGGATGCGCTCGGTCCGCACGGTCTTCAGGAGTTGTGACGGCCTGATCGTGGCGGGCGTCCAGGCGAACGAGCAGAGCCGGGAACAGGCTATCGGCAACACAAACGGTCATTCCTTGGCCCGCCCGCTGAGGTCATAACCACCTGCTCGGCGGGATCCGACGATAAGCCCTGAGCGGTGCCCGGGACCGGCTCTGTTCGTTTGCCAAGGGGGCGTTTGTGGCCGGGTCCAAAGATCCCCAACACCAGACAGGCACTCAGGTACCCGATGGTCCCGCCCACCAGGCAATCGCTGGGCCAGTGGAAGAACTGGATGAATCGGGAAGCGGCGCAGCCGAAGGCCAGTGTCCAGAAAAGCCAGGCCAGGCGCGGGTAAAACGTTGCCAGCACCGTGCCAAAGGCAAATGCGGCCGCGGAGTGACCCGAGGGAAATGACGAGCTGCGATCATCGGTGTTGCCGGGAGCCCAGCCGACCCAGGTGTCCGCCGGCCGGGTAGCCGGATCATCGAAGTCAACCACGCCGGAGTTCGGGCGGTATCGCACGATGGTGTATTTGCCGCCGTTGTAAACGACCATTGCCACCAGTTGGGACAACAGGATGGCCGCAACCACCCGACGCCAACGGCGGTCGAACGCCGCTACCACCACACAGGTCACGATCACCGGCAGAATCTGCCCGAAATCCCGCAGGCCCAACAAAAACTGCTCTGTCCAGCCGTGGGGATCATCAGGAAAACCCCTATTGCCCCATCGCAAGATCCGAACGTCGAAACGCAACAGGAGCAGCGACGCCGCGACGAGGGCAACCGCAGGGAGGCAGCGCTTCAGCCAATGTGCCCACGGGGGTAGAGAGGAATCAGACATGATCCGCAACGGTCGGCCTGGGAACGCGACGTTCCAGATACGTGTAGCCCTCGAGCCCCCGCTCGTACTTCTCCAGGAAGTGACCGGCTTCCTCGAAGGAGATTGTGCCCGACCGGACGGCGGCCTCAACGGTCTTTCGCATCCGGTTCGACAGCTCAGTTGTGGAGTACTGCATGAACTGAAGGACTTCCTTGATCGTATCCCCCTTGACCAGTTGCTCGATCACGTAGCCGCCCTCGGGGCCGAGACGGATGTGCACGACGTTCGTGTCGCCGAACAGGTTGTGCATATCGCCGAGCGTCTCCTGGTAAGCCCCGGTCAGGAACACGCCCAGGATATAGTCCTCGCCGTTAAGGGGGTGCAACTCCAAAGCATCCTTTACATCACGCAGGTCGATGAATCGGTCGATCTTGCCGTCGGAGTCGCAGGTGATGTCGGCCAGAATCCCCTGCCTCGTGGGCTTTTCGTTAAGCCGGTGAATCGGCAGAATCGGAAAAAGCTGCTGGACGGCCCAGAAGTCGGGCAAGGACTGAAAACACGAGAAATTACAGAAGTAGGTGTCGGCCAGCGACCGCCGAAGCCCCTCCAGATCGTCCGGAACGTACTCCAGTTCCTGCACGATCCTCAGGATCCGTTGCATGGCTGCCCAGAAAATCGACTCGGCCATGCTCCTGTCTTTGAGGGTCAGGTAGCCATGCCGGAAGAGGCTCATGCATTCCTCGCGGTAATGCAGGGCGTCATGGTAGCTTTCCTGGAAGTTCTTGCGAGTGATATTCCGGCAGCAGTCCAGCAGGTTGCGGAGCACGTCGGGCTTGTCTTCGGGGATCTCCTGAGGCACCTCGGTCTCGCTGTATGAGCTGACCCCCAGGACGTTGAAGATGAGGACCGAGTGATGCGCCGTGATCGCCCGGCCGGACTCGGAGACGATGACCGGGTGGGGCACCTCTGCTCCGTCACAGGCATCCAGAACCGCGCTGACGACGTCATTCGCGTACTCCTGCATGGAGTAGTTGCGGCTGCTGGCAAAGTTGGTCTTGGAGCCGTCATAGTCGACCGCCAAGCCGCCCCCGACGTCCAAAAACCGAAGCGGGGCCCCCATCTGGACCATCTCGACATAGATCCGGCAGGCCTCTTCGAGCCCCTCGCGAATCGAGCGGATGTTGGTGATCTGGCTTCCCAGGTGGAAGTGGAGCAGTTGAAGACAATCCAGCATCCCGTTGCCCCGAAGATAATCCACCGCCTGGACCAGCTCAGCAATAGTCAGACCAAACTTGGAACGATCTCCGCCCGAGAACTCCCACTTGCCGGAGCCGCGGCTTGACAGCTTCACCCGCACGCCCAGCCGGGGCACCACGTTCAGCCTCTGGGAGGCTTCCATGATCAGCGGCAACTCTGTGAATTTCTCGACGACGATGGTGACCGCCTTGCCCATTTTGCTTGCGAGCAAAGCCATCTCGATGTATTCCAAGTCCTTGTAGCCGTTGCAGATAATGAGCGATTCGGTGGAATCCAAAAGGGCCAGAATGGCTAGAAGCTCCGGCTTGGAGCCGGCCTCAAGACCAAACTGATAAGGCGTACCGTAGGTTACGATCTCCTCAACAACCTGCCGCTGCTGGTTCACTTTGATCGGGTATACACCCAGGTAGCGGTTCTTGTAGCCGTATTCCTGAATCGCTCGGTGGAACGCCTCGTTCAGGGCTTCGACGCGTGCCCGCAGGATGTCCGAAAAGCGGATCAGGATCGGCAAAGAGATGCCGCGGCGTTGGAGTTCATCGACCAACTGCTTGAGATCGAGCATCGGGCCGTGGGGACCCTGGGGGTGTACACAGGCATTGCCATTATCATTGATCGAGAAGTAAGGATGACCCCAGTTCCGGATGTTGTACAAGTCCATCGCGTCACTGACGGTCCATTTGCGAACGGCATCAGTCTTCTCGGTGAAGACCGGATGATAGAGTTTGCCCATTCAAGCAGTCCTCGTTGACCACCGCCCCCTCCATGCAGCGGTCCCCCAATCAACTCAATGGCGATTCCTCATCGTCTCGCAAGGAACCTCAGACACGGAGCCTTGTCGTTCGAAGCCCAGGACACCTGCCTCTTTGATCGCTCGCTCAAGAGCAGACGCTCGCGAGAGATCGCACGCGCCAAACGCCCGCCTGTCCCGCGATCCCGATCTATTGTGGCATCGGTTTTCCGAAGGTCAAGATGTTGGGCACAATTCTTGCAAGATTTTTCATCGACCGTGAGATGCCAGAGCTTGAGTCGGAGCCACCCGGCGAATTCCGGCAGATGGCTTGCTGGGCAACGGCGGCTTGGCCACCGGGTCCGACTCCTCCGGCAGCGACCCGAACCTCCGCGCGGCAGCGCCCGCCAGACCGACCGGACACCCCCACCTGTTTCGTCTGCGGCAGTGGAGTTTTGTGCCAGACGGTTTCGGCCGCATGCCCTGCCTCGAAGAACGGTCCTTCTGAAACCTGCCTGGAGCAACGGGCGCCGCCGACACCGACCAAGCCGACGCGCCGGGATAAACCGGATACCACGCGGGGCGACCGCCAGGCGAGACCTCTGGTGTGTTGGGACCCGCCGCCCAGGCAGCACGTGTGTGGCAAGTCACAGGTACAGGCTCGCCTCCCTCCGCGATGCTCTCAGTGCACAGAAAGCATCTTGCGTGCCGCCTCGGTAATCGCCACAACGGCCGGGTGATTGAGTCGGCGCTCGACACTAATGGCGTAAAACCGTTCTGTGTGACCGCCGATTTCGCCGATCATCTCGACCTGCCAATTCCGCGCGACCTCCGGAGCGATCACATTGTGAGCGGGAAAGAAGCCCCGTCCCTGCTGCCCCAGGGCCATGATCAATTCGACATCCTCGGATTCGGCCACGACGGTGGGGTGGACCCGCATCGTACGAAACCACCGTTCCAGCGTACCGCGCATGGCCGTGGTCTCGGCCGGGAGCAGGGCTGGCGATCCGGACAGCGACTCGGGAAAGCCCTCACGCAACTGTCGGGCAAGATCGGAGACGGCAAAAAAGGCAATGCCACACTCGCCGAGAAGATGACTGAAGGCTCGGACCTTGATCTGGGGCGGCATGGGGGCGTCCGAGAAGACCAAATCAACCTCGTGCGTTGACAGCTTGGGCAGCAATTGCAAAGGAGTTCCCTCGTAACACATCAACTTTAGGGGCTCAGGCAGACGGAAAACCGGTTCGAGCAGGCGACGGACCACGAGTTTGGAAAGCGTGTCCTGAGCTCCGATGCTCAGGCGAGCGGGCGGACCTGCGGGACAACCCCGCGCCGCATCGACCAGTTCGTTGCCCAAGGCAAAGATCTCTGTGGCGTATCGGTACACGGTCTGGCCGGTCTCCGTTAGAACCAGATTGCGCCCAACGCGATCAAAGAGCTTGGCCCCCAGGTAGTCCTCCAGGGCTCGAATCTGGGTGGAGATCGTGGACTGCGTCAGATACAATTGATCGCACGCAGCGGCGATCGTACCTTCCCGGGCAACCATCCAGAAGTACCTTAAATGATTGAAGTTAAGTGATTCCATGGTCATCATTATATATCGATATAATCGAATGGTCAATTGCATATTTTGAATGAAACTAATGACATTAGCCGGGCGTAGAATACGACGTCAGTGCCGGTGGATACGGCACCATCAGCTAAAGAAGGGAGGTCTACATGCGTGTTCAGATATTCGCGAGGAACGTCACTCTGACCCCCTCTTGGGTGGACTTTATCGAGCGACGTTTGACGTTCGCCCTCGGGCGATTCGCCTCACGAGTTCAGGATGTGGTCGTGCGGATTCAAGACCTCAATGGTCCGCGCGGCGGGATCGATCAGCAGTGCCAAATCGATGCACGCATTCTTCCCTCTGCGTGGAAGACTGCCAAGGGGACAGGTGCCGACTTGGGTTCGGCGATCAGCATCGCCGTGGACCGGATCGCTCGGTGCGTCCGGACGGACCTGGATCGCCGACGGACCCGTCGAATCCGCGGGCGTAAGCGCATGGAAACCCCGGTCCTCGCGTGAGTACCGGGTAACGGGCAGGTGTCCCGGGCCTGAGGAGCTCGGGGCTGAATGACCGGAAGCGAGGTGTGAGATGACATTCCGCCGAATCAGAGCTCGACACCCCGGTATGTCGGGGTACGCGAGAAACGTGCTGCCGGCGGCTCGGGCGGTTCGCCCAAAATCCACACCCGACGATTCCGGAGCGTTCTGTTTCGCGGACGCACGCTATCAGTATCGTTCGGGCAGCATTCCTTCCGGCAGGTCTCGAAGCTGTGTGGCGGTGGAGCAGTTGACTGCCGAGGCGATGCGTCCTTGCGGCTACTGCAGGGACGGGCACGAGCGATGCGGCGTGTGCCAAGGGCGAGGTTGCTCTGAAGACCGGGACACCTGCGATCATTGCCTGGGGCTTGGCAGCTGCACGTGTGGTTTCTGCGGAGGATCGGGCCTGGTCACCTGCGATGCCGTTGCCCCCGAACTGCGGGTGGCCGTGGCTATCGAGCGAATCAAGGAAGCTTCGCGGCAGCTCGATGCCATCACGCGTCAGCCGTCAACCCCCTCCGCGGGTAGCGGATCTCAGCAAAGTCTCGATGAGGTCGGCCGGACCCTGCTGGCGTTGAACCGGGTGGCGGCAATGATCGAGGACTCGCTGCATCTGCTCCAGGCAGAGACCCAGAACCGACCGGGCGGCGAACAGGATCTGTCGCGGGTCATCCGGTTCGGCTTGAAACGAGCCGCCGAGTGTATCCTGCAGATGCGCGCAATTATCAATGGCATGGCCGTTTCGGCTCGGCAGCTTGCCAGACAGAGCAAGCGTCGCACGAAGGAGCGGGAAATCGCCGTCAAGCGTGCCGCTTTCTACGCGTCGTTGCTGAGACGGCCCGAGCTGCTGACAGGTACCGGTTTTGAAAGGGTGCTGTTGATCGCAGCCATCGAGAAGCTGCGTAAGGCATCGGCCTCGCCGACCGCCGGGCAGGGCCGGCCGCAGGAGGAGCCATGACAACTCGTTTACCCGAAGATTCGTGGGCGGTTGCCGCGGATGGGCGCTGCGAGATGAAGCCCTGCGGGAAAACTCGCGACCGGAAGCGGTCAGACGTTGATTCTGGGATGAACCCGCAACCTCACCAGGGCTTCAGTTCTGTCAAGGAGCGTGTTTGCGCCCTGCCGCGCAGGCCCCTTACACCCCCACGGGTGCCACCTGAAGTGTTCCTCGGATAGCCGCACGGGCCGGAGCCGGTGTTGTTGATGTGTCACCTCCCTTCTGGATTCCTTAATCCGGTGCTGACCTCCCGGCGTAGCGGCGATGCACGTCGCGACCGCCCGCCTCGCTTGGCAGGGCGCGGAGTCTTGCCGCGGGCCCGCGCAGAATAGTCGCCGCGTCACCATGGGCACGGCTCTCTCGGATGGCAAAGGGGCGGATGGAAAAGGGCTCAGAAGCCATTTTCAGTAAAGGTGGTAACAGGAGGTCATGTTGTTCCGCGTTCTCGGCGTACTCACCGGTTGACAAGAGCGGTCAGCATTCACCCATTAGCCCCCGTCTTGTCAAGCGCGAAAACTCCCTTGGCGA
>ERZ795050.3946-NODE-3946-length-14175-cov-5.207436_pt1 | contig 14175 bp, 11 predicted proteins | sample MGYA00375134_ERZ795050 | MGnify/ENA primary metagenome ERZ795050 (study PRJEB30179, sample SAMN05720221) | activated sludge metagenome | isolation source: Anaerobic digester | place: Japan | collected 2015-05-26 ... | reverse complement strand
TCATTAACAGCATCCCACATCGGTTGAACGAAGCGACCTGATTCACGAAGGGATTGCGACTGTAATTCCGATTCACCCTTGTAATTATCAGAGGATGAACGAAGCGACCTGATTCACGAAGGGATTGCGACTTCCATAATCCTCCTCCTTTCTTTCTCCCCGTTTCCGGAACGAAGCGACCTGATTCACGAAGGGATTGCGACGCATCGTGGCGCTCCGTCAATGAGTGCATTAAATGCCTGAACGAAGCGACCTGATTCACGAAGGGATTGCGACGTGCATTAAATGCCTCAATTCCTGTTTGGTCAGACGAACGAAGCGACCTGATTCACGAAGGGATTGCGACAATGGTCAGAGCATGCTGTAGACCATTGCGCTAATTGTTCGAACGAAGCGACCTGATTCACGAAGGGATTGCGACACCTCAACGTCTTGAGGCTCTTCTGCCATCCGATGACTCGAACGAAGCGACCTGATTCACGAAGGGATTGCGACGTCTTCGCTGATGGTTATCATCTTCGTCACCAGAGCAGAACGAAGCGACCTGATTCACGAAGGGATTGCGACTTTTTGTAGTCCACCAAATGCATTCCGAACATGGCGAACGAAGCGACCTGATTCACGAAGGGATTGCGACCTGCTTCCGGTGCTGCTGCATTGTTCTTATGATTTTTAGACAGAACGAAGCGACCTGATTCACGAAGGGATTGCGACTTGCCATTACAGTTCCTTTAATTTGTTTTGATAAATGAACGAAGCGACCTGATTCACGAAGGGATTGCGACAATCTTCGCTCGGTTCAATTATCTCGCCCGTTTCCGGGAACGAAGCGACCTGATTCACGAAGGGATTGCGACGAGTACTTCCCCAGACCTGTAATGCCGTAGCTCTAACGTCCATGGAACGAAGCGACCTGATTCACGAAGGGATTGCGACCACAAACAGGGCGTGATCCCCGTTCGACAATGCCCCGAACGAAGCGACCTGATTCACGAAGGGATTGCGACTATTTACCCCCTCAATAAGCGTCAGGCCGCTTTTATCAAGAACGAAGCGACCTGATTCACGAAGGGATTGCGACCCATAAAGGCCAGTAGCAATCTTTCCCATCGTAAATCTTTTCAGAACGAAGCGACCTGATTCACGAAGGGATTGCGACCGTGACTATAATGTCTAATTTCGCCTTCATAACTCCTCCTGAACGAAGCGACCTGATTCACGAAGGGATTGCGACATCATTACTCTGGGTGACGAGAATATCCGGAACATGATTTTCGATCTGGAGAACGAAGCGACCTGATTCACGAAGGGATTGCGACGCATAAACATAGTCATCATTATATTTAACGACCTTTTCGAACGAAGCGACCTGATTCACGAAGGGATTGCGACTTTGCTCCGGCAGGCAATCTCTTGCCCTTTTCCCGAACGAAGCGACCTGATTCACGAAGGGATTGCGACTCTTCGCATTGTCGAGATATTGCCCAAAAAACGAGAACGAAGCGACCTGATTCACGAAGGGATTGCGACTTGGAGGGAGACAATAATACATGTCTCCCCCACTACCCTCGGGGGAACGAAGCGACCTGATTCACGAAGGGATTGCGACATTCCACTAATGCGATGTGTCTTGTTATCACCAAATCAATGAACGAAGCGACCTGATTCACGAAGGGATTGCGACCCGTTGAACGTTACCGATCCGTCAACCTTCGCCAGCTTCAGAACGAAGCGACCTGATTCACGAAGGGATTGCGACATACTTTGTGCATAACCTTCAAACTTCCTATTTTTCTTTATGAACGAAGCGACCTGATTCACGAAGGGATTGCGACCCGTCAAGATTTTGTTCAATATATGCCCACCGATCACCGTGAACGAAGCGACCTGATTCACAGATGAGGGCCGTTGTGACATGAAAGCTGTGCTGCAAGCCCAAAAGCAGGCAGATGGGAAGCGGGACTTTGTCGTCCAGTCCGTAAATCAGATTGGCGGGTTTGCGCATTTTCCTGATCGGCTCCAACCGTTGTCCGCGAATTCGTAGGCCCGGTTCATGGTTTGTTCCAGACGGATGCGTAGCGCTTCCAGCGTATCCCGATCCGCATCTTTAGGGATGTCGAAGAGGGAACCGAAGCGAATCAGGACTCGGGTAAACGGTCTGGGGATCATGAAGCGGTCCCAGCTGTTGAATGTCCAGGCTGTTTCGTAAGAAACGACGGCGGGGCAGATCGGTGCGTCCGTGCTTCGCGCCAGCGGGAGGAGCCCAGGCTTGATGACACGAGGCGGCCCGGTGGGTCCGTCCACGATGTGGACGCCGATGCGGTTTTCGGCGACTTTCTGCACCATGGCTTTCAAAGCTTTCGCGCCGCCCCGGGTGCTGGATCCCCGAACCGGAATCCAGCCCAGGCGAGAGACGAGTTTGGAAATGAAGTCTCCGTCACGGCTTTGGCTGATCATGATGCAGGGCGTCCATTGAAAAAACTTTGGAACGAAAAAGCCGCCGAAAAGACGCTGGTGCCAGCTGGCGAAGATGACGCGCCCCCCGCGGTCCAGATGGTCCAGGATTCTCTCCTTGCCCTCGATTTGGACGCGAAGCGTTTTTGCGTAAAGGCTCAAAAGGAAAAAGATGGTGGACGTCAGAACCTGATTCAAGAAGAAGTATTTGATTTCTTTCGCCGAAAATGCGCGCCGGTTTCCGGTCATGGCGTCGCACCTCCGCCCAGGGTTTTGTACAGCGTCACGAGATTGTTGACATACGCCAACCGAAGCAGAATCAGGCCCTGCTGGGCGCCGTAGAGAGATCTCTGCGCGTCGAGAACGGAGAGATAGCTGTCGATGCCTTTTTCGTAGCGCTTTTCGGAAAGGCGATAGACGACGGTCATCGCGTCCACCAGCGACTGCTGCGCCGCGATGCGCTGCTGGACCATGCCTTTCTCGGCCAGCGCGTCCGCCACTTCCCGGAAAGCCGTCTGAATGGACTTTTCATACTGGGCGACGGAAATTTCCTTTTCGAGTTTGGTGACGTCGTACGCATACCAGAGGCGGGGATCAAAAATCGGCATCACGATTTGCGGCGCGAACGTCCATACGTCGGAGCCGGTTTTAAAGAGGCCGGACAGGTCGGCGCTGGCCGTTCCGATGGAGGTCGTAAGCGAAATCCGGGGGAAGAGGGCCGCGCGGGCCGCGCCGATGTTGGCGTTGGCCGCCTTGAGGCGGTGTTCCGCCGCAAGGACGTCCGGCCGCCCCAAAAGCACGTCAGACGACAGGCCGGGAGAAATGTCCCGGGGCAGGGCCACGCCGGACAGATCCCGGGGCAGCAGATCCGGCCGGACGGGAGAGCCGGTGAGAAGATTCAGGCCGTTTTCGTCCTGCGCGACGAGCTGCGTGTAGCGGGCGACGTCCCCCCGGGCCGTGTCCACCTGGGTTTGCGCCCGGCGGAGATCCAGCTCGGAGGCCAGTCCGACTTCGTGGCGCTTTCGGATCATGGCGTAGGCCGCTTCCTGCGCTTCAAGCGTTGAGGAAACCAGTTGCAGGGCTTCCCGGTCGGCGGCCAGGGCCAGGTAGGCCTGCGTCACGGTTGCCACCAGCAGAATCTGCGCGCTGCGGCTCGCCTGGTCCGTGGCCAGGTATTGCTCCAGCGCAGCGTCCTTCAAGCTGCGGATGCGGCCGAAGAAGTCGATTTCCCAGGCGGCGAGGCCCAGATTGACGCTGTACTGGTCGGCGGTATAGGCGCTTCCCGAGGGGGAGAGGTCCGCCGGAACCCGATTCTGAGACCAGCTTCCGGTTGCGTTGACGGTCGGTAAAAGCGTTGCGCGGCTGATGCCGAACATGGCCCTGGCTTTTTCCACGTTCAGGCCCGCCACGCGCAGATCGCGGTTGTTTGCGAGGGAGGCGGCGATGACTTCCCGCAGCCGCTCGTCGGCGATAAAATCCCGCCAGGAAAGTTGAGCCGCCTCCGGAGCCTGTTTCCCTTCCTGTTGGTACGGCCCTGCCGGCCACTCTTTGGGCACCGGCGCTTCCGGGCGCTCGTATTTCGGCGCCAGCGTGCAGCCGGCCAGCAGAATCATCAAAATCAAAAGCCATTTCTTATTCATGGGGTTGAACCTCTGCATCCGGTTTTCCCTTGGTCGCGGTTGGATTCCGCTTTTTGCCGAACAAATTTTCAATCAGCACATAAAACAGCGGCGCGAAGACAACGACGAGTAGCGTTGCAGTGACCATGCCTCCAAGAACGCTGGTGCCGATGGCGTTCATGGCACCGGCGCCCGCGCCGGTGGCCAGGGCCAGCGGAAGAACGCCGAAGCCGAAAGCCAGAGAGGTCATCATGATCGGACGAAAACGCAATTTCGCCCCCTCCAACGTGGCGTCGATCAGCCGCATGCCGCTTTCCAGGCCGGTTTTGGCAAACTGGACGATCAGGATGGCGTTTTTGGTGGTCAACCCCAGCGTGGTGAGCAGTCCGATCTGGAAATAAACGTCGTTGGGAAATCCCCGAAAGGTCGCGGCGATGACGCCCCCGATGGCGCCTAGGGGAAGGGCCAGCAAAATAGAGATGGGGATCGGCCAGCTCTCATAGAGCGCCGCAAGACACAGGAAGATCACGAAAATCGAAAAGGCATAAAGCAGCGGTGCCTGGGAACGGGTCTGACGCTCCTGATAGGAAAGACCGTTCCAGTCAAAGCCGATTCCTTTGGGCAGTTTGGCAACGATTTCTTCCATGGCCTGCATCGCCTCACCGGAACTCCTCCCCGGAGCCGGCTCTCCCCAGATATTCATGGACGGAAAACCGTTGAAGCGCTCCAGCCGCGGGGAACCGGTCGTCCAGCGGCTGGAGGCAAACGACGAAAACGGCACCATCCTGCCTGCGTTATTGCGCACGTAAATTTTTTCCAGGTCCTTGGGCAGCATGCGGTAAGGGGCGTCGACTTGCGCATAGACCCTTTTTACCCGGCCGCCCTGAATGAAATTATTGACATAAGCGCCGCCGAAGGACGACGCAATGGCGTTGTGGATGGAGGTGATGGGCAGCCCGAGGGTGCCTGCCTTTTCCCAGTCCACATCGATCCGGTATTCGGGCACATCCTCCATGCCGTTGGGCCGGACCGCCGTCAGCCTTTTGTCTTGGGCGGCCATTCCGAGGAGTTGGTTACGGGCATTCATCAGCGCGGTATGACCAAGGCCGCCCCGGTCCATCAACTGAAAATCGATTCCCCGGGCATTGCCCAGTTCGACGACGGCGGGTGGCGGAAAAACGAAGACCAGGGCGTTTCGGATTCTGGACAAAGCGCCCATGGCCCGGCCGGCGACGGCTTTCGCTCTTAAATGACCGCGTTCGCGAAGCTTCCAATCCCGCAATTTGACGAACACCATGCCGTTATTTTGCGCTCGTCCGGAAAATCCGATGCCGGTCACCGTCATGCAGGATTCCACCGCTTCTGTTTCGTTCGTCCGGAAATAGCGCCGGACTTCATCTGCAACCTTCTTGGTTTGTTCGAGGGTGCTGCCCGTCGGCAAAATGATCTGGGCCAGGAGCATTCCCTGGTCTTCATCAGGGAGGTAGGCGGTGGGCAGGCGGAAAAACAGGATGCCCATGATGCCGATGATCAGGAGGAAAACAACCAGGTAGCGTTTTTTCCGGGAAAGAGAGTTGCCGATCAGCTTTACATAGCGATTGCGCAGTTGGAAAAATGTGCGATTGAACCAGATGAAAAACGGTCGTAGAAAAAAGATCGCATTTTCAGCCGATGCATGCCCCTTGGGTGTGGGTTTGAGGAGGGATGCGCAAAGCACCGGCGTCAGGATCAGGGCCACGGCCACGGACAGCAGCATCGCCGCGGCGATGGTCACGGAAAACTGGCGGTAGATGACCCCTGTGGAGCCGGGAAAGAATGCCATGGGACCGAAGACCGCCGCGAGCACCAGGCCGATGCCGATGAGAGCGCTGGTGATCTGGCCCATCGATTTGGCGGTGGCCTCCTTGGGAGGAAGTCCTTCTTCAGCCATAATCCGTTCCACGTTTTCCACCACGACGATAGCGTCATCCACCAAAAGTCCGATGGCCAGCACCATGGCGAACATGGTCAGCATATTGATGGAAAACCCGAACAGTCCCAGCACGCCGAAAGTGCCCAGGAGGACCACCGGCACCGCGATCGTCGGAATCAGGGTGGCCCGGAAATTTCCCATGAACAGCCACATGACCAGAAAAACCAGCAGAACCGCTATAAAAAGGGTTTTCACCACCTCATTGATCGCCACCCGGACGAAAGGGGTTGTGTCGTAGGGATAGACCACCTTCATCCCCTGTGGAAAGTAGGGGCTCATCTCGGCCAGTCTCTTCTTGACGGCATTGGCCGTATCCAGCGCATTGGCGCCGGGTGCCTGCCGAATGGCGAGGCCGGCCGAAGGCTTGCCGTTGTAATGACCCTCGACATCGTAGAATTCGGTCCCCAGTTCCGTACGGCCCACATCTTTGACTCGCACAATGGAGCCGTCCGGATTGGTGCGAATGGGGATGGCGGCGAACTCCTCCGGAGTCTGGAGGAGATTCTGGACGATGATGGAGGCATTCAGGCGCTGGCCCGGGAGCGCGGGCGGACCGCCGAACTGGCCGGCGGAAACCTCCACATTGTAGGTCCGAAGGGCCAGGATTACATCTTCCATGGTCAGGCGGTAATCCGTGAGTCGATCGGGATTCAGCCAGATCCGCATGGCATATTGAGAGCCGAAATTCTGGACCTCGCCGACACCGGGGACGCGTGCCAGCACCTTTTCCAGGTTCGATTGGGCATAATCCCTGAGGTCGTTGCCGTCCATGCTGCCGTCTTCCGAGATCAAGCCCACAATCATCAGGTAATTCCGCGTGGATTTGCTGACGGTCACGCCGGAACGCTGGACCACTTCCGGCAGGCCCGACATGGCCAGTTGAAGCTTGTTTTGCACTTTGGACCAGGCCAGGTCGGGATCGGTCCCCGGTTTGAAGGTCAATTCGATGCGGGAAGCCCCGGCCGAATCACTTGTGCCGGAGAGGTAGAGCATGTCGTCAAAGCCGGTCATCTTCTGCTCGATAATCTGCGTGACGCTGTTTTCCACCGTTTCCGCCGAGGCGCCCGGATAAAAGGAATCGATGGCGATGGACGGCGGGGCGATCGGGGGATACTGGGATATGGGCAGGTTGTAAATCGCCAACCCTCCCGCCGCCATCATGACGATGGCGATAACCCACGCGAAGACCGGACGATCCAGAAAGAATTTCGACAGCATCAGGCACCCCCGTCGGTTCGCCCGGAGCCGCGGGGGGCGTTTTTATCTTTTACCAGGGTTTGGAACGGAACAACCTTGACGGACATGCCCGGCTTTACCTTCATGGCTCCTTCCACGATGATCCGATCGCCCGGTTGCAGACCTGAAGAAACCATCCAGGCATCGCCAACGGCGTTCCCGAGCGTAATGATGCGCTGCTGGACCGTTCCTTTTTCGTCCACGATCAGGGCCAGCGGATTGCCTTTGTGATCGCGGGAAACGGCCTGTTGCGGAATGAGGATGGCTTTTGGATGAATTCCCTGCGGAATAACGGTCCGGACAAACATGCCCGGCAGAAGGATGCCTTTCGGATTGGGAAATACCATCCGCAGAATGACCGATCCGGTGGATTGATCAACCGTCACATCCTGGAATTTCAGCGTTCCGTTCAGGGGATATTCCGAACCATCCTCCAAAAAAAGCCGCACTTTTTGGAATTGAGTTTTGTTTTGCGCGAGATGCCCTTCCTGCAAGCTGCGGCGTAACCGCAGAATGTCGGCCGTGGATTGAGGGACGTCCACGAACATCGGATCCAGCTGCTGAATGGTGGTGAGCGCCAGAGGTTGATGGGCCGAGACGAGCGCGCCTTCCGTAATGCTGGATCGTCCGATACGTCCCGAGATGGGTGCGGTTATCGTCGTATGCTGCAGATTGATCCGGGCCGTTTCCACCATGGCTTTACCGAACTGAATGTCCGCCTGGGTCTGTTTCAGGGCTGCGGCTGCATCGTCATAATCCTGTTGGCTGACCGCTTTTTCGGCCAGCAGTTCCTGGAGGCGTGAGGCTTTCAGCCGTATGGTAGAGAGATTGGCCTCGGAACGGGCAAGCGCGGCCTTTGCGTTGTCGAACGCCGCCTGGTAGAGAGATGGATCGATCTGAAAAAGAACCTGTCCGGCCCGGACGTTGGACCCCTCGGTGAAGAGGCGTTTCTGGATGATGCCGGCCACCTGGGGGCGCACTTCCGCGATCAGGTAGGCCGATGTTCGTCCGGCCAGTTCCGTTGTGGTGGCTACAGGTTTTGTCTGGACGGTCACCACGGCAACTTCGGGCATGGGAGGGGGGCCTCCCTTGCCTTTGTCCGAACATCCGTTCAGGAAAAATCCCGCGGTGAGAAGGCTGATGACGATCATTCGGAAGGCGATGGCATAAATCTGCATTCGGCACCTCTGTATTTATTTTTTGACGGCATCCCAGCAAGCCTGGGTAAACTGTTCGATGGCTTCATCATCCAAACGGAGAAACCCGAGAATATAATCGCGAAGCAGCGTGATCAGCGGACCGAACGCCAGCGCGTACATGGCGGGCATCGGCAGATTTTTCGGAATCTGCTCTTCAATTCCCTTCTGGAAGATGTCGATCATGATGCTGTTGCTGTCCGACTTGCCCAAGAGCTTTTCCTTGCGATGGGATATTCCATAAGGAGAGTTGAAAAACTGCTCCATGAATCGGAAATGAAGGGGATGGTCCATGAAATAGGTGAGGACTTTCCTGTTGATGTAGAGGAATTTTTCCCGGATGGACCCGTCGGCTGGGTATTCCTCTAAAATCATTTCATGGATGCGGTTTTCCAGTTCACGGTTCAATGTGAGAATCAGGTCGTCCTTGCTTTCAAAATAACGGTAAATGGTTCCGGCAGCTACTCCCGCCTCTTGGGCAATGAGGGCCATGGGAGAATCATGAAAGCCGCGCTGGGCAATCAGATTCAGGGCGACGTCTATGATATCGGCGCGCTTATCGGTTTTATTCATTCGTAAAGGTCCATTCGAGTGCATGAATGAACATTCATTCACAAGGCGATTCATCTACATAGAAGGGAAGGGGTTGTCAAGTTTTTTTGTGTTAAGACGCACACAATGATTGAAATGGTTTTGATTCTCCCCGATCCTTCAGAAACTTTGGAAAAAGCTAGGGATTGTTTCTTTCGTGAAGCAGCCAGACGGCAAGTGCAGACAGCGCCGCAGCGGCTGGAGCGCTCGGCCACACGGGAATTTCCTGTCCGGCGGCCGTAACCGGAATCCCCAGGAGAAAGCGGATCAGCTGGGCGGTCGCCATCAAAAACAGGATGATCGCAATCAACAGAGATGCAGGTCGTTTCATTGAAGGCCTCCTTGAACATCTGTGAAGGGCGTCGTTTTCACCGCTAGCGGGCAGAGCGCCGGATGACCTCGATAATGGTGTCGCTCATTTTCTCGACATGGTGGATCAGGTCGGCCTCACCGGAAGACGTGAACTGGCCTTTGTGAATAACACCCCGCCTGGCCACACTGGCGATTTTGTAGCTGGTTGTAATGGTCGACCCCCTTTTTGTGATGGTTCCGGCAATGACAAAATTCATTCCCAGCCTTGATCCGATGTCGATCATGTTGTCGAGCTGGTCATTTTGCTGGAGATTATTGGCGGAAAGGAACAGTTCCAGATCCTTTCTGGGAAGAACCAGAAACGCGGACTGCATTCCGGGCGAGTTGATCAGGGTATTGGTCACCGTGATTCCGTAATGGGACGCGTCCATGCTGAGCGGCGTAAAATGAAACACGGCCACGTTGGCGGGACCGCCGGCCGTGGAATAATCCTCCGCCGGAATGCTTTCCACCGGTTTTTCCGCCGGTCGAAACACCGGGATCGCTACGGCGGTTCTGGCGGGAGGCGCCGCGGTTTCCACGGGGGCTCCTTTGGCTGCGACGGTGAAGCGGTGACGCGCGGAAACGACATAGCCGTTCCGGCTGTAGTTGTAAAAGGCCCTCACTTCATATTTTCCCGGAGCGGGCGCGTTAAAGGTCAAAACGCCCTGGCTCTCGCCGTGGGGCATGTATTGGTAGTCTCCGGCATCATTGTCGGGGGAACCGGCGGCCACAATACAGATCCAATCCCTGGAATACCCGGGGGCGTTGTAAAAATTTACCCGGATCTTCTCTCCCTCGCTGTAGACGTCCTTATCGGTTTTGATCTGCGGGTTGCCGTCGGCCGAAGCCGTCCCGGCTGAAAATAAACAGCACAGCACGAGCGTGATGCAAAAAAAGAACGATGTCCGGGGATGGATCCTCATCCTCTGTACTCCTTTTTGGGTATCCGGCAGAGTATTTCTCCCGTGAATTTGGTGTGACGTCTTGTGTTCCTTTTCACAGAGGCATCCCGTAGCGGGAAACCTTTCGGGTGTGAAGTTTAACATAAACGATCAAAATGAGAAACAGAAATTCCGGGGTTCAACGGCAACCGGCTTCCGGTCGTTCCGGTTTCGCCTTGGATCCGCTTCGTCCGGAGAGGCAAGGCAGGACAAATCGTTCTCCAGACGGAGCATCCGAGGACCGATCAGAAGAGCCTCATTTTTTCCGCTTCCCGCATCAGCGGTTCCCGGAAATCCGGATGGGCAATGCCGATAATGGCGAGAGCCCGGTCCCTCATGCACTTCCCTTTCAGGTCGGCGGCGCCGTATTCCGTGACCAGATAATGAGTATCCATCCGCGGTGTTGTGACGATCGTTCCGGCGTCCAGCTGGGGAACTATCCTGGAGACGGTGTTTTTCTTCGCGGTGGAGCGGAAGGTCAGGATGGATTTTCCTCCCTTCGCGTTGAACGCCCCGCGAACAAAATCCAGCTGGCCGCCGGTCGCTGAAAACTGGGCTCCTTCCAGATACTCCGAATTGCACTGCCCGCTTAAATCCACTTGCAGGGTTGCGTTGATGGAAATCATGTTGTCGTTTCGGGCGATGACTTCCGGATTGTTCGTGTAGGATACGGGATACCCCTCGAAGGCGGGGTTGTCGTTCATGAATTCCATCATTTCATGATCCCCGAGGGCAAAGGAATAGACATGCTTGTTCGGGTGCAGCGTCTTTTTCTTTCCGGTGATCACCCCTTTTTTCACCAGATCCACCATGACGGGCGAGAAGGCTTCGGTATGGATGCCCAGATTTTTGTGATTCACAAGCTGGGTCGCGACCGCGTTGGGAAGATTCCCAAAGCCCAACTGGATGGTTGCTTCGTCGGGGACCATTTCGGCAACGATCCGGCCGATGGCCCGGTCGATGTCATCCGGTTGCGCGGGCGGCGATTCCCAGATCGGCTGATGGTTTTCGACGATTTGATCCACCTCCGACAGATGCACCAGGGCGTCTCCGAAAACGCGGGGCATATGCCGGTTGACTTCAACGATGCGATGTTTGGCCCGCTTCCAAACAATGGACGTAATATCCACCGATGTGCCGAAAGAAAAAAAGCCCGCTTTGTCCATGGGGCTGACCGTCGTCATGACGACATCCATTTCATCCAGGTACTCTTCGATCAGGCGGCCCAGCTGATGGAAATAGTTCGGGATAAATTGTGAAAGCCCCCCGTAGACCAACCCCCTTTCCTTGGTCAGGACAAAACACGGATAAGCCTCGACGCAATCCGCCAGTTCCGGTGAAAGAATGGTCCCGGAGGCGTATACGCTGGTGCCGAGATGAAACACCCGGAGCTTTTTCAGGTCATTGGAGCGGATTCGGTTTTCGATGGCCTTCAATAAAGCCGGGGGTTCCGCCTGCAGATTGCCGTGTGCCAGCAAAGCGTTTTCGGCAATCATCGATACGGCTTCCTGGGGAGTGGTGAGTTTTTCCTGATATTCTTTTTCAAACATCTTTATTCCCTTTCTGCAAAAAGGTTTGATTTCCATAAAGGCGCCGGCCGGACCTCTTCAGCGCAGCAAGCTCCGGAAATAGTCAAAGGCGGCCGGATCCTGTTGGATCTGCGACCAGACAAATTTTCCGAAGCCGATCTGACCCAGCGCATACTGCCCGACGGCAAACTGCCCGACGGCCGTCAGCCCCACCGCGATCTGCCCGAGCGCGAAAAACAATCCCAGGGAAAGCTGCGCAACCACGAGCAAACCGATGCCGAACTGCGCGACGCTGATCAGCCCGATGCCGAATTGCGCGACGGTCACCAGCCCCACCGCAAACTGTCCGATGGCGATCACGCCCCGGGCGACCAGAAGACGACCGGTCTCCCGGTCTTTTCCCACGGCGACGTGGATCAGCGGAATGCCGAAAACCGTGAGAGAGCTTTTCCACTCGAAGGAGACCCAATGGATCAGGAATAGATCTTTCAGTTTCATGGCATGAATCCCGAAAAATGATTTGTCCGTTTTAGCAGGGGCTCCGGGGCGGGGCCTTTCAGGGATTTTTCCCGGCGCGCGTCCAGGTTTCGGATCTGCCGAACAGGGAAATGCCGACATAGCCGCGAATAACGATTTCGTTTTCCCCCTTCAGACGAATGACGCAACTGTAGGTTTTGCCGTTTTTCGGATCGTAGATCTTTCCTCGGGACCACTCCCCGTCTTCGTAGATGAAATTTTCCAGAATCAGCACGTCGGCCAGTGAACGGCCGCGTTTGGCGGGGTCGGGGTTGTTCACGTCCAGGCGCTGGGCCTGCCCGGGCTGGACCGCCGGCTTTCCAAAGTAGCGCTCGCCGGTTTTATAGATCTGGATTCTGTCTTTTTCCGGGGTGATCCAGATACCCAACAGCCGGTCGCCGTCGGAAGCCGCCTGAACGGGGAAGATGAGGGCCAAAAGCAGGAAGGCAGCCAAAACGGCCGACGGCCATTCCTTGCCGAAGGTGCCTTTTGGGCAAGAAAGCTTTTTCATGAGGACCTCCTTTATGGGGCGTCATTGCTTCTTGGGTTCCATCGGACCGCCGTCCGCCGAGGACGGCCGGGAGTCTTTGAATTCTTTCCGGCCGAGCTTTTCCACATCCTCCGGCGTATTGAGGTTGGAAAAAAGGCGCCCGTCGGGGTTGAAAGGCCGGATCTGTTCTTCACCGATGGCCAGCACGCGCATATCGCGGTAAAAACCGGTGACCTTGAGCTTGTCCATGAGCAGAAGGCGTTTGATGGAGGGCAGGCAGCTTCGTGAATAAATGGCGTGCAGGGGCTGATAGCCGTCGGGAAGTTCGGGTACGACGACGTCGTGTTTTCCCGCCTGCCTCATCATATACGCGATAAAGGCTTCATTTAAGAAAGGCATGTCGCAGGGGCAGGCGAAGGCGAGGGGGGTCTTCGCGTAAAAAAGCCCGGTGTAGATCCCGCCGAGGGGGCCCTTGCCCCGGTAGATGTCGGTGACGACGGCCGTGTCGGAAAACTCCAGATAGGCGAGGGGGTCGTTGGTGACGATGAGGATATCGGAAAACAGCCGGCGAAAGATGTCGAGCGTTTGATCCATCATGCGGGACGGGCCGATTTCCAGAAAGGCTTTGTTGACGCCCATCCGGGTGTTCCGGCCGCCGGAAAGGATGATGCCGGTGATGTCGGTTGCGGGGCTGCTCAATGGATCCGGTTCCTTTTGCTGCGTTTTTGCAAATGACATATCATAAACCGCACCGTATGATTAAGCGAAAAAAAAAGGATTCGGCGCAAAAGGAGCCGCGAAGCTGATTCTACCGGATAATCTTCCGGTCGATGGCCGCCGGCCGCGTGTTTTCGCTCTCCACCATGGTAGAAGCATCCCCCTTGCCCCGGAATCTTTTCACGTTGAGCATGAAAATCTCCAGTTTGGACAGCACGTTGGGCGGCAGCAGATTGCCGTCGATCTCGATGGAAATCGTCGGATATTTCCTTTCTCTGGCCCAGGGTGTGTACAGTCCCTCGATAACGCGGCCGATCAGGCAGGCGAAGGGAGAGATGTTGACGATGCCGGAGTAGCCGTCCATCATGGCGGTGGCGGCGACACCGCTGGAAATGGCGATTTCCGAATGCAGTTCCCGGCTGACGAAATGCTTTTCCGCGTTGTTCATGATGTTGTGCATGTCATGCGGCGTGTGGGGCACCAGGCCGGTCGTTTCCAGCGCATCCCGGACCTTTTTTTCCACACGTTTTTTGTAAACGTGTTCGATGTGCCAGTCGAGG
>ERZ795050.3936-NODE-3936-length-14222-cov-3.444484_pt1 | contig 14222 bp, 11 predicted proteins | sample MGYA00375134_ERZ795050 | MGnify/ENA primary metagenome ERZ795050 (study PRJEB30179, sample SAMN05720221) | activated sludge metagenome | isolation source: Anaerobic digester | place: Japan | collected 2015-05-26 ... | reverse complement strand
CTCCATGTGCTCGTTCACCACCACGGCGCCCTTCTCACAGGCAATCCCCAAGGCATCCAGATTCAACGCATCAAGCGCAGGCTTTCTCCCCACCGTGGCGAGCACCTTCTCGGCCTTTGCACTTCGCTCCTCGCCGTTCACCACGTAGGTGACGATGTTGTTCCCTTTCTTCTTGTGCTCGATCTTCTTCACCTGCGCATTGGTGAAAATCTTCACGCCCGACTTCTCAAGCCATTTATGTAGAATCGAGCTCATGGTCGTGTCCATCCCCGGGATTATCGTGGGCATCAGCTCCAGTATGGTCACCTCTGTCCCCAAGGCCGTAAGTATCTGCGCAAACTCGCAGCTGATGACCCCGCCCCCGATGATCACCACCGACTTCGGGATCGCATCGAGTGAGAGCGCCCCGTCGCTGTCCAGGACATCAGGACCGTCAATCCCTTCGATGGGAAGGACCACCGGCTTTGAGCCTACAGCGATGAGTATGGCGTCCGAGGCAATTTTCTCGCCGGTCTCTTCGATCTGGACCGTCCGGGAATCCACGAGACGTGCCGTGCCCTGGACCACCCTCACCTTTTTCGCTCCCAGAAGACTCTTCACCCCGTTCCTGAGCTGCTCGCTCACTGCAGCCTTCCTCGCCATGATCGCCGGAAAGTCGATGCTGTACCCTTCGCACTTCACCCCAAAGGCTGCTGATGACTTCATGGTGTCGATCACCCGTGTGGACTGCAGCAGCGCCTTGGTCGGTATGCACCCGCGGTTCAGACACACACCTCCCAGATGCTCCTTCTCGATCAGCGTCACTTCGGCGCCCAGCCGGGCTGCTCTGATAGCGGCAGGATAGCCTCCCGTACCGCCGCCGATGATGGTGAGCCTGACCTTGCCTGCCGGCTTCCTGGCCTGGCATGCAGCCGGGGCCTTTGCTGCACCCGCAGCCGGTACCTCTGCCTTGGCAGCCGCCCCGGCCCCCCCTGGAATGTCCGCTGCACGCTCGCCGGGTCTGAGGATATACGCAACAACCGCCCCCACAGGGACCGTCTGCTGCTCCTGCACCAAGATCTTGCCCAATATCCCGTCCTCGGGCGCCTCCACATCGTAGGTCACCTTCTCGGTCTCTAAAACAAAGAGCACCTCTCCCTTGGTGACCGCATCTCCTTCCTTCTTCTTCCACTCAACTATCAGCCCTTCGGTCATGGTCAGACCGAGCTTGGGCATTACGACTTCAGCTGGCATCTTCACGTCCTCTCGATCTCGTTTATCTCGTTGTGCTACTCACACCATTCCCGGCACTCATCACAGTGCAAACAGCGGATTCTCGATGAACGACTTGAGCGTCATCATGAACTTCCCGGCCTCTGCGCCGTCTATGGTCCGGTGATCATAGGTGAGACTCACGTTCATCATCGGCTTGATCACGATCTCACCGCCTACCACCGCAGGCTTGTCGATGATCGCTGCAGCAGCGAGAATCGCATTCTCCGGCTGGTTGATCACGGCTGTGAAATGCTCGATCCCGAACATTCCCAGGGCCGAGAAGGTAAAGGTCCCGCCCTTGATATCGTCCGGCAGGAAGGTCCCCTCCCTGCCCTTCTTGATCAGAGCCACTCGCTCTTGAGCGACCTGGGCAATGCTCTTGGAATTGATATTTCTGATGACCGGTACGATCAGGCCGTTATCCAGCGCCATGGCCATACCCATGTGGACCTCGGGCAGGAACAATATGCCTTCGTCCGTCCACCGGGTGTTGATCACCGGATGCTCGCGGATGGCTGCAGCAGTGATCTTCATCAGAATGTCCGTGATGGTGACCCTTACCCCGGCCTTCTTCTCTACGTATGGCAACAACGCTTCGCGATATTCCTGAATCTTGCTTGCGTCACAGGTATTGTCCATATAGGCCTGTGCCGCCTGGACCTTGCTGGTGAGCATATTCACGGCAATCGCCCTTCTCATGCCCGTGAACTTCACCAGCTTGGCGCCTTCCGGCAGTCCTGCCGGAGCAGCGGCGGCGGGGGCCCCCGAAGACGCAGGCGGAGAAGCCTGAACAGGAGCTGCGGCGGGCTTGTCTGCTAAGGATGCCTGTGCCTTTTCTACGTCTTCTTTGACAATTCTGCCGCCGGGTCCGGTGCCCTTCACTGTTGAGATGTCGATGTTGTTTTCCCGGGCATACTTCTTTGCCAGGGGGGTCGCCCTCACCCGCTGCTCAGAACTGCCACTCTGAGGAGATACAGATGGTGTCTTCGGGGTGTCAGTAGTTTCAGTGCATATCTTAGTTGCGGAATCTTGCGCCGCAGCTCCTGCTATGTCAGACGCGCTCTCCCCTGCCTTGAGAAGATACGCGACAACGGCCCCGACAGGAACGCTCTCCTGTTCCTGTACCAGAATCTTTCCCAGCACGCCGTCTTCCGGGGCCTCCACGTCGTAGGTCACCTTCTCGGTCTCTAAAACAAAGAGCACCTCTCCCTTGGTGACCGCGTCCCCTTCCTTCTTCTTCCATTCAACTATCAGCCCTTCGGTCATGGTCAGACCGAGCTTCGGCATTACTATTTCAACCGGCATCTTCTTGCCCTCTCTATCTTATGAATGTTATTTTCCTTTGAAGTTTGCCTTTCGCTTCTCAAGGAAGGCGGTTGTGCCTTCCTTCATGTCTTCCGTGCTGAAACAAGTGATACAGTTCTTTTGCGAATACTGAACCGCCTGCTCTAGAGGCAGGTCCATCCCGATCTCCACGGCGTCCTTGCAGAGCTCTACGGCAATGGGCGCATTCGCCATGATCCTGCCTGCCAACTCTTCAGCCGCAGCCACGGCCTGCCCCTTGGGAACCACCCGGTTCACCAGACCGATCCGGTATGCCTCCTGGGCATCTATCGGTTCTCCCAACAGCAGCAACTCATACGCCTTGGTCTTGCCAATCAGACGGGGAAGCCGCTGTGTCCCGCCGGTGCCGGGTATAATCCCCAACTTCACCTCCGGCAGCCCCAGCTTGACGCCCTCTTCGACAATGCGAAACTGACACGAGATCGCAAGCTCCAGTCCGCCGCCCATGGCAACCCCGTTTATCGCTGCAATCACCGGCTGTCTGAGGTCCTCAACCGCTGCGTTGTTCCTCACAATCCCCTCATTCCACCGCAAGATATCCATAGGGCGCATCACACTGAGCTCCCGTATGTCCGCTCCCGCCTGAAACCCTTTGCCGGCCCCCGTTATGATCAGTACTCGGATTTCCTCATCTGCATCGACTCTCGCAAGGGCATCCCGCATCTCGTCAATCAACTCCTGGCTGATGGCATTGAATACCTCGGGACGATTCAGGGTCAGATATCCAATCCCGCCCTTTTTCTCCAAAATTATCGTGTTGTAGTTTTGCATAATTCGCCCTCCTCGGAGACGCCTGCCCTCTCACCAGCAGGTCTGACCACCGTCGATGACAATAGCCGAACCAGTCATGAAGCTTGATGCCTCTGATGCCAGATACACGGCAATTCCTCTCATCTCATCCTGCTGCCCGAGCCTGCCTGCAGGAATGTTCTTTTTGATGATTTTCTGTCCGACTGGTGTTGCGAAAAAGTGGGTATTCATGGGCGTTTCGAAGTATCCCGGCAGAATGGCATTCACCTGGACGTTGTATTTCACCCATTCCAGGGCCATGACCTTTGTGAGTTGCATGACTCCGCCTTTGCTGGCGCAGTATGCCGACATGTTCGGGAAAACGAGCTGGGCCCCGATGGAAGCCACATTGATCACTTTGCCTCCCTTGCCCCGCTCGATCATGGTTCGGACAACCGCCTGGCTGAGCACGAAGATTCCTCTCAGATCGGTATTGACCGTGCTGTCCCAGTCTTCTTCACTCATCTCCAGAATCGGCTTTTCACTTCCACCCACACCTGCGTTGTTCACAAGGATATCGATATGTCCGAACTCATTGATCACATCTCTCACCAGGGTGTTGATTTCTTCGGTAGAGGTGATGTCCAGGCGATGGGGAAATGTCCGTACTCCGGTCCGTCCGGAAATCTCCTTGCAGGCTTCTTCCAGTATGCTCAGCCGGCGCGAGCACAGCACGATGTCGGCACCGGCATCTGCAAGCCCTTCAGATATACCTCGCCCTATCCCCGTCGCACCGCCGGTGACGACAGCTACCTTCCCGGTCAGATTAAAATACGGTAAATTCATGGCATATCTCCCTCTCTATGGATGAACTAGTATTTTCACATGCTTGTCAGGGTGAGTTTTCAGTTCTTTGATTCCGTGCTCAACCAGTTGGTCCAGGGAGATGTGCCCTGTTATCAGATCGTCCACCCGGACCCGCCCATCCTCCAGATAGGCTATGGCTGTGGAGAATTCATCCTGGTATCCACTGGAGAACCTGATCTGCTTTTCGTGGCCCCACAGGCGGATGAAGGGAACTTCGATGGGTTTAAGTGCCAGACCCACTACACAGATCGTCGCCCGCCGGCCAGTCACCTTCACTGCAGTGTCGAATGATGCCTGATTCCCCACACAATCGAATGCGACATCGGCTCGCAGACCATCGGTAAGGCTTGCTATCTCCTTCCCCACATCCACGGCTGTGGGATCGAATACCGCGTGAGCGCCTGTCCGGGCCGCAGTCTCGAGCCTGGCCTTCATGGGTTCGATCACATATACGTGCCCTGCTCCCGCCGCCTTGCACGCCTGCAGAACAAAGAGCCCGATAGGACCTGCCCCGATGACCGCCACACTGTCACCTGTCTTCATTCCGCTCCGGTTCACTGCATGAACGGCAACCGCCAGCGGCTCGATCGTCGCTCCCATGTCGTATGTTACTGAATCCGGAAGTTTCAGAGCGCCGTATTCCGGGAACACCCCATACTCAGCAAAGGCGCCATCCCAGGCAAATCCTACGGTGCCGAGCTTTGTGCACATAATATGCTCGCCTTTTCTGCAGTAATGGCACTCCCCGCAGTAGATGAGCGGATTGATGGTTACCCGGTCGCCGACAGCAATACGCTTCACCCCTTCTCCCACCTTCACCACCTCGCCGGAAAACTCATGTCCGAGTATGATGGGGCCGCCCGATTTACCGGTTAAGGGGTGAGGCCGCGCCGGAATGATAAAGGGGCCGCTGTAGAACTCATGCAAATCCGAACCGCAGATCCCGCATGCCTTGATCTTGACCCCGATCTGACCGGGAGCAACCTCGGGCGCCTGCACGTCTTCTATCCGAATGTCCTCTTTTCCGTACCAAACCGCCGCCTTCATCAGAGGTTTCTCCTTTCCCTACAGTGTTCTTTCCAAGGTGCTCTTCACCGCGGAGACCACATCATCGGCACTGGGGACATAAAATTTCTCCAAGCTGTATGATGCCGGCGCAAACGGTGCACCAACGCGCACGATCGGCGCGTCGAGCTCATCCAAGATCTCCTCGGCAACCGCTGCAGCTATCTCCGCGCCGAATCCAAACTGCTTGACCGCTTCATGCGCCACCACCAGCCGGTGTGTCTTGGCCACTGATGCAAACACCGTCTCCCGGTCCCAGGGCTGAATCGTCATGAGGTCCACAACCTCTGCGCTGATCCCTTCCTGCTTGAGAATCTCAGCCGCTTTCAACGACTCGTGAACCATCCGCGATGCAGTCACAATCGTGACATCACTGCCTTGAAGCTTCACATCCGCCTTCCCCAGCGGGAGCACCACATCCTCTCCCGCTTCGGCTGCCACGCCCTTCATGGCGTGAAGCGTCTTGTTCTCAACGAATATCACAGGGTTATCATCACGGATGGAGGCCTTGAGGAGACCTTTGACATCGTAGGGAGTCGCAGCCATCACCACCTTGAGCCCGGGGACATGCGCAAACCAGGCCTCAAGGCACTGTGAATGCTGCGGACCGGCATTCAGGCCCCCTCCCTCCGGCGTCCTCACCACCACCGGCACTGTGTACTGATTGCCGAACATGTAACGCATCTTGGCGATCTGGTTGACGATGCTGTCCATCGCGCAGGTCACAAAATCCATGAACATGATCTCCACGATGGGCCTTAAGCCTCTGCACGCAGCCCCTGCCGCCAGTGACGTAAAACCAAGCTCGCTGATGGGCGTATCGATCACACGCTCCGGACCGAATTTCTCATAGAGTCCCTTGCTCGCTCCAAAAGACCCCCCGGCAAGCCCTACGTCCTCTCCGATGAGAAACACGTTCTCATCGCGCTCCATCTCCTCTTCCATGGCCTCTTTGATCGCAAATATGTACCGTATCTCTTTCATCCCTCGACCCTCTTCTACACGTAGAGCCCTTCCAACATCTCAGAGACATCCGGATAGGTGCACTGCCTGGCAAAATTCACGGCATCCTCCACTTCCGCGCTCACCTCTGCCTGTATTCGATCGAAGTCCTTGCGCTTGAGCACTTTGCCTTTTATGAGCTCTGCCTCAAAGTCCGCTATGCAGTCCTTTGCCATCGCCTCTTCCACCTTCTCCTTGCCCCGATACTTCTGTGCATCGCCGACATAGTGGCCGTACCAGCGATCACACCTGATCTCCAGAAGACTCGGGCCCTTCCCCTCTCTGGCCCGCCTGATTGCCTCGCCCGCCGCCTCATAGATCTCCAGCACATTATTGGATACCGACACCGCCGGGATATCGTAGGCAAGGGCACGGGAGGTTACGGACTCTACCGGCATATGGATCGATCTGGGAGAAAACTCAGCCCAGCCGTTGTTCTCGCATACGAACACCAGGGGCAGCTTCCGAATGGCCGCAAAGTTCATGGTTTCGTGAAAGACCCCTTCCCCGGTGGCCCCCTCTCCAAAGGTGGCCACGGCCACATGGTTCGTCTTCTTGTACTGCGCAGCAAATGCTGCACCCGCAGCGATGGGTATCCCGCCTCCAACGATCCCGTTGGCGCCCATGATTCCAATGCCAGAATCTGCCAGATGCATGGAGCCCGAGCGACCCAGGCAGAAACCTTCTTTCTTTCCAAACAGCTCAGCCATTGCCCTCCTGATGTCGATCCCCTTGGCAATGGCCCATCCATGCCCCCGATGAGTCGTGCTGATGCAATCGTTCACTGTCAGGTGTGCACATACCGCTGTTGGTGCAGCCTCCTGTCCGATGCTCACATGAAGAAAGCCCAAGATTTCGCCACGGGAAAATACTTCCATCAGCATTTCCTCAACCTTGCGAATCCGCACCATCATCGTGTAGAACCCAGCAAGCTGCTCCCTCGATGGCTTGTCCATCCTTCGCTCCCCTTTCAATCGATATTCTCTTGGAATCAGCTATCTTATTGAATTCCCTTAAAATACTCTCTCAGATCTCCTCGTCTATCTTCAGTCAGGCTCTCTCCGAATGCCGGTTCTTCCCACAAATCGGACGAGTCGTCATAATCACTGTCAATGCCTGCCAGATATCTTGCCAGCCTCTTTTTGGTTTCGTAGTCGTACTCCTGGCTCAGAACTAAGGTTTCCATCATAGGAGAGCCTCCCCCATGTACGCCTAAGGCCTCGTTCCAAGTGGTCAGCGGGGAGTTGCTCACGTATTCGATAAAGCTCCAGATCTTCCGGGAAACTTCAGGCGACAGGTCTCTGTTTCTCACTATGAGCGTTTCAAGATAGAATCTGGTTTCTTCAGCTTCGAAATCTTCAGCACTGGGCATAGTGGCGGCTATTCCGCCCGCTATTTCGGTCAGCAGGTTATACTCTTTGTAGATGAGCCTGCCGGTGAGCTTCCTTCCGATATTTGCATACTTCAGGTTCGGGAAGAAAACCCCTGCAGATGACATCTCTCCATAGATAGCTGCTGCAATTCCTGCTGCGTACGCGATTTCCGCCATGCCGGCAAGCTCAGCGAGCTTCTGCCGTACATGGAAAGTCGATTCAATATTGTTTGCCTGAGCAGCCAGGGAGGCAGCTCCGCATAAAATATCTGAAAATGCGGGTTTGCACCCGCAGTAGCTGTGCCGATGTGAATCCGCGAAGAGAAGAGCGAGCCTGCGCCCGAACTCCCATTCGCCGCACATGAAAACTCTCTCCTTGGGAATAAAAACATGATCGAAAACTATCACGGAATCGGCCACCCCATATCTGCATAAGGGTGAACAATCTGATTTGTTCCCGGCTCTTACACGGACCGGGTGAGTGATCAGCCGTATCCCCTCCCAGTCAGCCGGAATTGCGAAGGCCACGGCATAATCACGGTCTTCTTCTTTCAGAGCGCGGGTGGGAATGACGATGATCTCATCCGCATAAGCTGCCTGGGTAACCGGCATTTTCATGCCGCTGACGACTATTCCGTCTTTCTGCTCTTCAATGATATGAACGTAGGCATCTGTATTTTCCTGCTGATTCGGCCTCTTCAGGCGATCTCCTTTGCTGTCGGTCTGGGCGCAGCATCCATCGAGATCGTTTTTCTGGTAAAAATGGAGATATTTTATGAATCGTTCAAAGTAATGTGTGCCTTTGGCCAGGTCGATCTCTTTCGTACAGATAGCGAGCGCGGTGAGGGCATCTTGTCCCATGCATCTTTGTACGCATCCCCCGACTCTTCGTGATGCCATTCTGATCAGCTTCTGTTTCTGTATGAGATCGTATGGGCTTTGGGGGAGATAAGCCCATCTGGAAACCTCTCCACTCGAAATGGGCGAACGAGTTACTGCAAGATTTTTCCATCTACGTTCCAGAGCCAGATCATAGGTTGTGCTTATCACATTGATCCCTGGTAACAACCTGGGATCGCTCCTTCCTACCTTTTTACCCTCTATATGGATATTGGGTCTCATGGCGAATAGTGACTCGATATACTGTTCACTAGTCCTCAGCATGGTCACCCCGGGTGAAAAGTATAATATCTAAGCATGCAACGCCGGTGTTAACGCCCATTTGCCGATTTCTGTTCTGATAGAACAAGTGTGCAAGCTCTCTAAAATGTTAAAGTTATTCCCTAGTCTTCTTCATCGGGGACAGTGCACACACCATTCCCGGATAGAGGGTTCAGGATTTTTTTATCAGAGCGAACAAATAGTTTTTCCAGCCCTGATTCTCGCTTTATTTCTGCCTAATATGTGCCTTCAACTAAGCACCAATTTAGCAAACAACATACCAAATGATATTGATGCATTTTTTTATGTGTATTTTCATATTATTAGGCTTTTTTCACCTGATCATCTCCATCTTTTTTACAGCCCTGAAAAAAGGTTTTCTCAAGATGGGACAAACGAGGTGTTGCGTGTTGAGACAAATTATGTTTAAATATGAATGGTCCATTTCTGCTCAATATGAAGCTGCTTGGTTCACGACAACGTTTTCAGTAGTTCTCTCTCCAGCATCCAGAGTGCGCTTGATAAGGAGGATGGAACATGGACAAGCATCACGAAAGATTTTGCAAGATTAAAGCAGAGTGGAAAAAGTTCATATCCGGTGTGCCTGAAGAACAGATCGATACTACAGTCGTTCGAGAATCCATACTTCGGTCATGGAAGAGGTCTTTGGCACTCGGCATCAACCCATTCCTCAGAGAGATATCACAGGTTCTTCAAGGGAGTGAGCTTGATAAGCTTCTGAAAAACAATGAAGAGCTGATAAAGACAAGCGAACCTTTTCTCCATACTCTTTACAGCTCTATCAATGGTTCTGGTTTTATCTGTGCCCTGTGCGATTCCAGAGGGTATATTCTGAAACTCATTGGGGATAAAGATACCCTGAATAATGTGAAGCAAGGCAATTTTGTCGTAGGGGCACTCGCAAGCGAGGACAGTATCGGACCAAACGGTATCGGGACAGCCCTGATCCAGAATAACCAGGTGCAGGTTTTTGCTACGGAGCATTTCTGCATCTCGTTCCACCGCTACACGTGCTCAGGGGCGCCGATACACGACAAGGCAGGGAACATCGTCGGTGTGATAAACATGACTGGCCCGTACCACGAGGCGAATCCCCATACCCTGGGCATGGTAGTGGCAGCCGCCCACGCAATAGAGAACCTCCTTCACCTGAAAGAAGCCTTCCTCGAATGTCAGATGGCCGAGAACTTTCAGAAGACGGTTATTTCCTCAATACCTGAGGCGCTCATCGTGATAAACAACAAAGGCCTCATCAATCTGATCAATCAAAATGCTCAAAAGATGCTGGACCTCAACCCCGCAAAGGTTTTGGGGAAGGCAATCCGGGATGTGCTGGGGAGAAACGGCAACGAAAATTTCTTGAGCAAGATTGAAAACAACAAGGGCATGACAGACGAGGAGGTCCGGATTTATAATGAAAACGGCAGCTTCGCCGATTATACCCTCTCGTTCAATCCTGTTATTTCTCCCACGATGCAGGTAACAGGAAAGGTCATCATTTTAAATGAAATAGCAAGAGCAAAAACCATGATCACCAAGATGACCGGCGCAAAAGCTAAGATCACGTTCAGTGACATCATTGGACAAAACCTGGAATTTCTCGAAACCATCCGGCTTGCGCGCATCGCCTCGAAAAGCACATCCAATGTTTTACTGCTCGGAGAGAGTGGGACGGGAAAGGATATCTTTGCACAGGCCATTCACAACAACAGTGAGAGGAAAAATGGCCCTTATGTCGTCATCAATTGCGCCGCAATACCTCGAGATCTCATTGCGAGCGAGTTGTTCGGCTATGATGAAGGCGCATTCACCGGTTCCAGGAGAGGCGGCAATCCCGGGAAATTCGAGATAGCCGACGGCGGGACGATCTTTCTCGACGAGATCGGTGAGATGCCCCTGGAATTGCAGACCGCACTCCTGAGGATCATAGAGAACAAGGAGATCATGAGGGTCGGCGGAAAAAAGGTGCGGTCGGTAAATGTTCGGATACTGGCGGCCACGAACAAAAACCTCATGGAGGAGGCATCCAAGGGCAATTTCCGTGAAGACTTGTATTATCGCCTCAATGTCTTCACCATCAGGATTCCCCCCTTGAGAAAGAGGAAGGACGATATCCCGCTCCTTCTGGATAGATTTGTCAGAGATCTGTCGAGCGCCATTAACAAGCCCGTGACCAAGGTGCAAAACGATGTCGTCACTGCCCTGATGGAGTATTCATGGCCTGGAAACGTCAGGCAGCTCCAGAATGTCTTAGAAAGGGCCATAAACATCGCGCCTGGAAATGAGTTGACGATCGACCTTCTTCCCGAAGAGATAATGAGGGCTCCAAAGGCTGTCTCATATATTCAGGAAGATTCTTTCGACCTCAAGGATATCGAGCGAAAGATGATCGAAAATATGATCAGGTCCCATATCTCAAAGAGCGAGATTGCAAAAAAAATGAATATGTCCAGGAGCACATTATACCGGAAACTGGCCCAGTTTGGCGTCGAGTCTCACTAGACGAAACAAACGGCGGATGATGTGGTGTACTGGGGTGGCCGACTCACTGCCGCCGGTTCTTTTCATAACCAGAAGGCCTTTCCTCCTGTACCAGGGCGTATCCCCTTACGATATCAAGGCCGGGGAGACGATCTGCAGACTCTACTATAAAGCTCACCAGCCTGGTAGGAGCTCCGAACGAAGGGTGCACAGACCACTGCTTTGAAACCCCTGCTGCGCGCTTCGTTTTCATAGATGGAAAAGATGTCGGGATGTATGTACTCTCTTACCGGGTAATGATTGCTGCTTGGCTGGAGATACTGGCCGATCGTCAGTATGTCGCACTTTGCGGAAATCAGGTCGTCCATTACCGAGTAGACCTCATCCCGTGTTTCGCCTAGACCCACCATGAGGCCGCATTTGGTGACCATATCGTTCTGTAGGGTCTTCACTTGAGAGAGAAGATCAAGAGATCGCTGATATACTGCTTGGGGCCTCACCTGTCTGTAGAGTCTTGGCACAGTCTCGATATTATGATTCAACACATCCGGCCGTGCAGAGACGACCTCAGCCAGTGATTGTACCGACCCTTGGAAGTCGGGAATCAGCACTTCGATGCAAACGTTCGGACAATTGCGCCTCAGGGCCTCGATTACGCGGGTATAATGGCCCGACCCGCCGTCTGGGAGGTCATCGCGAGTAACAGAGGTTATCACCACGTAGTTCAGTCCGAGTTCCTGCACTTCTCTCGCAAGCCTCTCGGGCTCATCGTGATCCAGAGGATCAGGGCTCCCCGATTCCACAGCACAGAACCTGCAGTTTCTCGTACAGATCCTCCCCATAATCAAAAAAGATGCCTCTCTTTTCGCAAAGCATTCACCCAGATTCGGGCAGCACCCCTCCTGGCAGATCGTATGGAGCCTTCTCTCTTGCAAGCCGGATTCCATCTGTATGTGTATGCTTCCAAGAGGAAGCCGCTTTTTCAGCCATTCAGGTTTTTTCATCATTTCATTATCCTTGTTCAAAAATAATCTCTGCTGACTGTTGCGGCGACTTTGCAGAGAAGCATTCCCAAGCCTTCAGGCAGTGTTTCTCAAACTCATCTCTGTCTATGAGAGTGGGAACATCCTCGCGGAAAGCACGAGCAAAATGGGAGAGGAAAGTCAGCTTGACGGATTCGAGAGACAAAACAACCCCGGATGAACACACCTTTTCCAGAGAGGTCACACCCTTATCACGGATGCCGCATGGGATGAAAAGATTGTAGAGCCTCAGATCATCAAGAACATTCAGGGAAATTCCATGCATAGTTACGTTTTGCCTCACCTCGATCCCGATTGAGGCAATCTTGTCTGAACCCACAAAAACACCGCGGTGTTCGGGAATCCTCCTGCCTTCAGCTCCGAAGGCCGCCAGGGTCTGTATGATTACATCTTCCAGCATGTACACAAACCGGGGGATATCACCCTGGAACTTCTCTACCCCCATAACAGGATATGCCACAAGCTGCCCTGGATAGTGGCAGGTTATCTTTCCGCCCCTGTTCAAACGATAGAGCGGGATATCCCTCTCGATCAATTCAGATTCCGTGACGAGAAGGTCGTCATCCCCGCCCCTCTTACCCATGGTAAGAACCGGCTTGTGCTCCATGACAAAGAGAATATCCTCTTTCCATGACATGGATCTGAGCTGGTGGGCACGGGTTTGGATATCCAGAGCTGTCCCGTAATCAATGATTCCCAGATCTACTGCCAACATACGGCATCCACCCTCCAGGGGCATTTGAAAGCAAGTTCTCCAGCCTCTCTACCAGGCCCATGCATCGAGAAAACCGCCTTGCCCAGCTCTTCATGGGCAGGGTTGAGTGGAGATGCCAGCGATTACTCGATAAGATCCTGCTATGGTACTGATCCTTCTTCCTGATAATTATTTTTTTGGAATTCCATCTCACCCGAATCATCCATGTCCAGGCGCAGGCTTTTGATAGCCATCGCCCGCCTTGCACATAGGCATTCCCTTTTCTGCCGAAGAAATTACTCTGTTTATCCCATATCCACCGGCGGTAAGGTTGTGTTCATTCTTCGTCCTTCAAGAATTGAGCAACAAATATGCCATTGTTGGAAGACAATGTATGATGGTTTATATTTGGACTGTTACATCTATTGTTCTATCTCTTTCTTTGAATACCCACAGAATATACGAAACAGCCAGGTGTTCCATATTGAAACACCCTGTATTTCCTTTCAATGATTCTCTCGTGAAAAATCACCCAAGCTGGCTTTCTTTCATGATGCATCAGGGGTTTGAGTATACCTGTCCATCATGTATCATCAATGGACCCCGGTCATGTTCTTCTATACCCGCGCAAGTACCAAGAGATTACAGGATACTACGCAGCTCTATACATACTGTTTGAATTCCTTCCAGCCAGACCTGGTACACCGGTCAAGACCGAAGGTCCTCTTCAAATATCGCATCTTTGACCTGCCTGTTTTTATCAAACGCCAGATTATCACGAGAAGCAAACCCTCCATCGGTGCTGACTTTCAAAAGCATCCTCCCATACAAGGATGCTTGCCGCTCAAGCATCGTCTTGTACCTCTCAAAGTCCGCAGGGTTGCACCTCTCAATCACACAACCCGGAATCATCTATGAAGGCCCGCCGGTAAGAAACACCTTGTGCCCATACTGAATATTCCTCCATTCTATTACATACCAACCCTGGCAGACTTTGCCCCAATCACCTACAGGGAAATGCACTTCTTGTAATTGTCTTAGACTTTCCGGATGGACACGAATGATTACATTATCAGGTATTGGTATCCGGCCATGGGGGCAGGGACAATGGAAAATGATCACCAGGGGCCTGATATCATTCAGGGCAGGCAGGCCGCCTAGAGTGAATAAACCGGTAAAAGATCACCCC
>ERZ795050.3928-NODE-3928-length-14239-cov-4.504019_pt1 | contig 14239 bp, 10 predicted proteins | sample MGYA00375134_ERZ795050 | MGnify/ENA primary metagenome ERZ795050 (study PRJEB30179, sample SAMN05720221) | activated sludge metagenome | isolation source: Anaerobic digester | place: Japan | collected 2015-05-26 ... | reverse complement strand
TAGAGGGTTGCCAGAATGTCGCTCGCCCGGTTCGCGAGAAGATACGCCCGCATGGTGTCGCTGTCGGCAGTTTTGAGAAGATGGCGGAAGAGCAGGTCCTCATTGAACGTTGAGGCGACCTCCGCCTCGAAAATGGTGTAATCATACGACATGAACGGATTGTTTCGCGACGAATACCAGCTGTGCATGGAGTGGCCGCCTTCATGGGCGAGGGTAAACACGTCGCGGAGTACGTCGTCCTTGTAGTTCATGAGAATGTAGGGCCAGCCGGTGAAACCGCCCGAGGAAAAGGCTCCCGAGCGTTTACCCCGGTTTTCGTAGCGGTCAACCCAGCCGCCGAGGAGTCCTTCGGTGAGCGTGTTGGTATAGTCGGCGCCGAGCGGGGCAAGGGCTTCGCCGATGAGGGATACGGCCTCGTCGTACGGCGTTACCCGCTTCACATCGCCGACGAGGGGAACGTACACATCCCAATGGCGGAGTTCATCGACCTTGAGCACCTTTTTACGCAGGGTGTAGTACCGGTGGAGCGGGCCGAGGTTGTTGCGTACCGTGGCAACGAGATTGTCGTAGACCGACTCGCTCACCCGGTCGGGGAAGAGCGCCATTGCCCGGGCCGACTTGTGCCCGCGGATGCGGGCTTCGGCAACGTCCTGCTGGACCGAACCGGTATAGAGTGCGGTAATCGTATGCTGGTGCGCCTCGAAGGTGTTGTAGAATTTGGTATAGGCGTCCTTTCTGATCGCACGGTCCGGGTTTTCGAGAAACCGGGTCCAGGTAGTCTGGGTAAGGGGTTCCGGGCCGTCCGGGGTTTCAACGGTGCCGAAATCGAGATCCACATTGGTGAGAACGGAAAACCCGTTCCGGGGCGTCTGGCGTGATTCCGTAAGGAGAGCGAGTACCCGTTCTTCCTTGTCGGAAAGTATGTGCGGTTTCATGCGGAGAAGCCGTTCGAGCCAGACGCGGAATTCGCCGAAGGCGGGATCGGCAATCCACTGCTTCAAGGTCGCCTCATCGAGGGCCGAAATGGCGGGAACAAGCCAGCTCGTTTCGGCGTCAAAAGCGCTGGCGGTCATCATGTACCGGCCCACGCGGGTTTGAGCTTCCGCGGAACCTTCGTCAACCGATTTATTGAGAAAGGCATAGTTGCCGAGCCGTTCCGAAAGCATGTTCGCATCCCGGTAGCGGGAAATGCAGGCGAGCGCGGTTTCGGCGTCCGGTGTGCCGGTCAGGGCTTCGCGGTATTCACAAACCGCGTTCCCCGCGCGGGAGAGTTCCTCAAGCGCGGTATCCCACGCGGTATCGGATGTAAAGAGGGAATCAAGGTTCCATCGGTGTTCAGCGGGGACATCGGCCCGGCCGGGTATGCTTGTTTGTTTCATACCTACAAGATACAATGAATACTGATGAGTGAGCAACTGTCAGCATTCAGGATCAAGCAGGGACGGAGAGTGTTCGATTCCTTTTCCGGGATCAATTCGTTTTCCTTTGCCCTGGTTACCGGAAACACCATAACGCTCTATGCCATGCTGCTCGGCGCGAACAGTACGGTTATCGGTTTGCTCGGCGCGTTCATGTTTCTCTCGTTCTTCTCCATTCCGCTCGGAAGATCCGGTCTCAAACGCCGGGGTCTCGTAAAAACCTTTGCCCATAACTGGATGCTCAGGAATTTTTCCCTTTTGCCGCTCCTGTTCATTCCCCTGCTGTATGCCCGCGGAGCTCTGGATATTGCCATCGCGCTCATGATTCTTTCGGTCTTCTTCTTCAATTTTTTCCGCGGAGTCGGTCTCATTTCCAACAATCCGGTTATCGGGATCCTTTCCACCGGTAAAGACCGGGGAGAATACATTGTCTGGCTCTCTCTCGTGAACAACGCCACAGCCCTGGTCGCGACCCTTTTTCTCGCGTTTTTGCTGTGGAACGGCAGCGGGGTGGAAACCTATCATGTCGTCACCATAACCGGAATCATAACCGGAACCGTTGCATCCCTTCTTCTGTACCGTCTCCCCGATTCCGGCATGACGAGTTTTGATACCACCGAGCGGCAGTTCTCGTTGCGGGACAGTTTGCAGCTCGCGTGGACAACTCCCAATATCCGCACCTTCATGCTGAGTTATCTCATGATTACGCTCGGAATCGGCATGGCCCGTCCCTTCATCATTGTGTACAGCAAGGCGGTCTATGGCCAGAGCGACAGCGTGCTGACCCTCTTTACCGTCTGTTCCATACTCGGCGCCCTCCTTATGGGACTGGTCCTCCGCCTGGTCATTGACCGGCTCGGATCGAAGCCCATGTACATCATTTTTTCCCTCGTAATCCCCGCGAGCCTCCTGTTTGCGGTCGCCGCACCGGGTATCGGAACCATTAGTTTCTCCCTGATTTTTCTTGCCCTGCTGTCTGCGGCTACCAATATCGGGTTCGCCGGTCAGGAAAGCGCCGCCCAGGCTTATTTTTTCGCCGCCATACCCCGCAACCGCATCGTGGACATGAGCATGCTCTATTTTTTCATCCTGGGCGGTACCGGGGCCGCCGGGGCGGTTCTGGGCGGGGCCTTTCTCGATGTGCTCGCGGGGACTGATCTTGCAACCGTTACCGCGTACCGCCTGTTTTTTTCCCTGTGCGCGGTGCTTGCCGCCTGCGGAATTCTCATCCAGCGCCGGCTTCAGGATCTGGGAAGCTTTCCCGTACGCGACTCGCTGGCCGTGCTTTTTTCTCCCCGGGACATGCGCGCGCTCACCCTGTTGCGCAAACTGGATACCACCCGGGATCCGGACAAGGAAACAAGACTCATTACCGAGTTGGGAACCATGGGATCGCCCATCTCGGTGGAAAAGCTCCTTGATCATCTCTCCTCTCCGCGCTTTGCCATCCGGTACGAGGCTCTTCAGTCCGTTGGCCGCCTGAGACGTCTTTCCCCGCGTATTACGGAAACGCTGCTCGACGAGCTGAGCCACGGCGAGTTCTCGACCGCGGCGCTCGCCGCCCGTCTGCTCGGCATGTTCCGCGTCCGGAGTGCCGCCGGGCCGCTCAGGGAAGCACTGAACAGTCCGGATTACCGTCTTGTTGCCGAAGCCATGCTCGCCCTTGCCCGGATCGGCGACGAGCGCGCCCAATTCCTTGCCGGAGAGATTTTGCTCTCGTCGAACAACCCCTTTGTGCTCGTTCACGGCGTTCAGGCAATGGAAATATGGCATACAACCGCGGCGGTTCCCATCCTTCTCGACCTTCTGCGGAATGATCAGTTGCCGCCCCATGTCGCCGATGAAACCATCCTGACCCTGTCCGTGCTCATGGGCGTTCCCCGGCGGTTCTTTTACCGGTACGAAGAATATACCCGGGAACGGGAACGGATCAGTGTGTTTCTGCATGAGGAAATTGACGAGGTGTTTACCCGAAAAAAACGCCAGGATCCGGAATTTCAGACGATTGTCATGAATTTTCTCATGGACCAGAATGCCGACGAGCCCTTTGTCCGGTGGGTTCTGGATACCCGGCGGGGCAAAACCGGCATTTTTTCGGCCCTTCTGGTAAGCGTTGCACTGGATGCCGAACTGAACCGGCTTGAACCGTTCCGGTTTTTCCTGTGCTTTTGGGCCGTCTCGGTGTATGCGAACCCCCGAATGATTGAAATGTAAGCTCGCTTAGGGTATTCTTGAGCCATGAATGCATACGTCAGACCTGTTATCACCGCATTGGTACGTTTCGCGCTTCTTGCGGCGGTGTTGTTTTTTTCGGCCTGTTCTCCCTATATCGGATACGGCGTGGTAACCTGGTCAATCCAGGACCATAACCTTCATGCCGGCGATGTTGTGCCGGTCTATATTCAGTCAAATATCGGTGGTGTGTATGTCATCGGCACCGGTCCCGAGCGGGAGAACCGTATAGAAGTACCCCTCTGGCAGATAGACTTGCACAAGTCCCGCTCCCGAGCCCGAAAGGCCGCCGCAAAGCTTGAGGAATACCGGTACACCTATGCATCGGTCAAGATTGACGGACTGCCCGTCCGTGCCCGCCCCGAAAATACCGCACGGCAGGTATACCGGCTGCGCCAGGGAGAAATAATCAGGATACTGGACAAAGGGGAGGGAGCACCGGTCATTGCCGGCAACGCTCCGCTTGAAGGCGACTGGTTTGAGGTCCTCACCAATGACGGGACAACCGGCTGGTGCTTTTCCTATAATTTGACACTCTACGATGAACGGGACGAAGCTCCGGTTGAAGAACTTGTGGAAGATGACGGAGCAGATCCCTACCGCGGATATCTGGTCAACCAGGTCTGGTATCCCGACCACTACCGGGTAATGCTCGCCGAGAACCGGGTGGACATTGACCGCGTTCATCCCCTGTGGGGTTTTTTCCCGGGAGAAGAATCGCTCGTAGCCCGTATCGCGACCGCCGAGGGCGTGGCGACGTTCGAGCATACCGGCATCACGAAAACCGGCGACCGGATGTACCGTTTCGAAGGCACCTCTCTTACCGCAGAAGTCCGCAGGCGCGATGCGCTTGTGGTGCAATACACCGACGATCGTGGTATGCCCCAGGTGTTCTATTTTGCGACGCTCAATAAAACGCCGGAAGATATCATCAAGGACGAACAGGATCGCAGGCAGGAAATATTCGATTCAATTCGCGAAACCGGACCGGTGTTTTCCTCGGGCAGTTACGGTGTGCTCCAGTTCCTGGAGGGTAACCGTTTCCTCTGGAGCGGGTATCAGCTTCTCACTCCCTCGGTAATTCCGGCCGGAGCGGGGGGTGGCGGTGTCGCCGAACTCCGCTGTTTCTTGTCCGAATCACTTGCGTCCCGGTATACCGGCGTTCTTACCTTCCGCTTTGAGGCAACCGGAACACGGGTCAATTTCCTCTATGAATTGACTTCCGACGGTCTGAAGCTCGAACAGGTAGACAACGGGAATATCAAGGATGCCGTGGTTGTTTCCCGGGATCTGAATCCCACCGTGTTGTTCTTTACACCCGAAGAACCGGAAGCCGACGGGGGACAGTAATGGCCTTTGTCCAGTTTTCCCGCGTTTCACTCGCGTTCGGAGACCGTGATATTCTCCGGGACGTTTCGCTCAATCTTGCTTCGGGATCCCGTGCCGCGCTTGCCGGGGTAAACGGTTCGGGGAAAACCACGCTCATGAAGATCATCAGCGGGGAAATTCAGGCGGACAGCGGCGAGCGCGCGGTTGAAAAAGATACCCGTGTTTCGTACTTGCCCCAGTCCGGCATCGTGCACCGGGGAAAAACGCTTGCCGACGAGGTGGAAACCGCTTTTTCCCGCGGGAGGGATCTTCTCGCGCGCTACGAAGCCCTTGGCGACCAGCTTGCCGCGGAACCGCCGGATTCGACGAAGGCGCTCCGCCTTGCCGAGGAACATCACGAGGTACAACTTGCCCTCGAGGAATCGGGCTGGTACCGGCGCAAAACGGTCATGGAACAAACCCTTCTCGGTCTCGGCTTCACGGAAGACGACTTCTCGCGCGCGGTGGACGAATTTTCCGGCGGCTGGCAGATGCGCATCGCGCTGGCCAAAGTGCTCCTGGAAAAGCCGGACATTCTCCTTCTCGACGAACCGACGAACTATCTCGACATAGAAGCGCGAAACTGGCTTGAATCCTGGCTCTCCGACTTTACCGGCGGCTATCTTCTGGTCAGTCACGACCGGTATTTTCTCGACGTAACCGTACAGGAAGTGTACGAGCTGTTTAACGGAGAACTGCACCTGTATCGCGGAACCTACACCCGGTATGAACAGCTGCGCGAACAGGAACTTGCCGCGCTTATAAAAAGCTATGAAAAACAGCAGGAAGAGATCGCGAAGCAGGAAGATTTTATCCGCCGCTTCCGCTACAACGCATCCAAGGCCGCCATTGTGCAGGGCCGGATCAAACAGCTCGAAAAGATTGAACGCATAGAGTTGCCGGTCAATCTCCGCAAGATGACGGTGCATTTTCCTCCCGCGCCGCATACGGGCCGGCTCGTGCTTACCGCGAAGGATCTTTCGCGCGGGTATGGTGAGCGCCCGGTCATCCGCGGCCTCGATTTTGTGGTGGAAAAGAGCGAACGGCTGGTAGTGGTCGGGCGAAACGGCGCGGGTAAGTCAACCCTGCTCCGCGTACTCGCCGGCGTGGATTCAGACTACACCGGAAGCGTGGAATACGGTGCCGGCGTGCTCCCCGGCTATTTTTCGCAGGAAAGCGCCGAGCTCCTCTCGGGCGGCGAGCGCATACTCGATCTTCTCGAGTCGGAAGCCCCGCTCGAGCTCATTCCCCGTCTCCGGGACATGCTCGCCGCCTTCCTTTTCCGTGGCGACGATGTGTACAAGCAGGTGTCCGTCCTTTCCGGCGGTGAAAAAAGCCGCCTTGCCCTGCTGCGTCTCCTCTTGCGGCCGCTCAATCTGCTCATACTGGACGAACCGACGAATCACCTTGATCTACACTCCAAGGATGTGCTCCTCGACGCCCTCAACGCGTTTACCGGTACAATTATCTTCGTCTCCCATGACCGGGGCTTTATCGAAGGCCTTGCGACCCGGGTGCTTGAACTGACCGCCGCTCCCGGCAATGAACCTTCGCGGGTGCGCAATTTCCCCGGCGATTACCGCTACTATCTCGACCGGATAGCCGCGGAGTCCGCGGCGGCAAACGGCGGATCGGCAGATTCCCGTTCCGACGCTGCAAACGGTAGACCGGCCGGCTTGCCAGCTACCAGTGCCTCCGCCGAGGTGCTCTCCGGAGCGGAACTCCGGGCCTTCGAAAAACAGCGGAAGGCAGCGAAGCGAAAACTTGAACGCGAGGAAACCGAACTCATGGAAGAAATCGCGGAAAAAGAGTCGGAAAAATCCGCACAGGAACATATTTTGGCGACTCCGGAGGTGTATACTGACGGAGAAAAGAGTAAAATGGTTCAACAAAAAATAGAATCACTTGAACAAACAATAGAAGCGCTTACTGTCCGCTGGGAAGCGGTAACGGAAGCGCTCGGGGAGTACACATGAAGGTTTTGGTAGTGGGCGGCGCGGGATATATCGGCAGCCATGTGGTGCATGCATTTCTTTCCGCGGGGCATGATGTTACCGTATTCGACAATCTTTCATCCGGGCAGTTGATCAACCTTGTTCCGGGAACCGGCTTTATCGCCGGAGATATCCGCCATCCCGACGATCTTGACGCTGCCTTTTCACGTGGCTTCGACGCCTTTGTCCACCTCGCCGCGTTCAAGGCAGTGGGCGAGTCCATGTCGGAACCGGAAAAATATTCCGTAAACAATCTTTCCGGAACCATCAACATCCTCAACGCGGCCTGCGCGCACGGCTGCAAACGCATGGTGTTTTCCTCTTCGGCCGCGATCTTCGGATCGCCGCAGTATCTTCCCATTGACGAGGCACATCCCGCGAATCCGGAAAGCTACTACGGGTTTACCAAGCTGGAAATCGAACGAATACTTGCCTGGTACGATCGTATCCGGGGTCTGCGCTTCGCCGCACTTCGCTACTTTAACGCCGCGGGCTACGATCCCGACGGTACCGTCCTCGGGCTCGAAAGCAACCCGCAGAACCTCTTGCCCATCATCATGGAAGTGGCCATGGGCTGGCGGAAGGAACTGCAGATATTTGGCAACGACTACGATACCCGCGACGGCACCTGCGTACGCGACTATGTCCATGTGAGCGATCTCGCGCGGGCCCATGTGCTTGCCTTGGAAACCATCGACCGGGAGGATGAAAGCCTTACGGTGAATCTCGGAAGCGAAACGGGTATCACGGTTACCGAAATGCTCGAGACCGCCCGCGAGGTTACCGGCGTGGAGATTCCCGCACGGTATGTGGATCGCCGTCCCGGCGATCCGTCCGAACTCTATGCCACCTCCGCTCACGCCAAAAAGCGCATCGGCTGGGAAGCGGAATTATCGGATTGCAAAACCCTCATTTCGAGCACCTGGGACGTATACCGCAAACACCAAACCGCGGAGAAATAAATGAAGAATCTTGAAACGATACAGACCTGGCTTGCCGCCCAGCGCGGCCGGATGATCGATCTCCAGAAAAAACTTGCCGCCTGTCAGGCGCTTGCGCCCGAATCCGGCGGGGACGGGGAATTTGAAAAATGCCTCCTCCTTGAAAAAGAACTCGCAGCGCTCGGTCTTCCCTCAGGCGAGCGGTTTGACGCTCCCGATTCCCGCGTTTCGGCGGGTTTCAGGCCCAATCTTGTGGTAACCATACCCGGCCGCCGGAGCGAAGCTGTCTGGATCATGACCCACCTCGACGTGGTACCGCCGGGCGATCTTTCCAAATGGGACAGCAACCCCTGGACTGTCGTTGAAAAAGACGGAAAGCTTTTCGGCCGCGGCGTGGAAGACAATCAGCAGGGACTCGTATCGTCGGTCTTTGCCGCGCTTGCCTTTGTGGAAAACGGTATCGTGCCGGACTATACCATCAAGCTGCTCTTTGTTGCCGACGAAGAAGTCGGTTCCACGTACGGCATCCGGTTCCTTTTGGAACATCACCGGCTATTCGGCGCGGAAGACCTCATCCTCATCCCCGACGGGGGCGATCCCGCCGGCGATGCCATGGAGATTGCGGAAAAGAACATCCTCTGGCTTCGGATAACCACACGCGGGGTGCAAACCCATGCGTCCCGGCCGGATCAGGGGGTGAATGCCCACCTCGCCGGCTGTGCGCTCGCGCTTGAACTCAATGCGCTCGAACAGCACTTTAACGCCCGGGATACGCTCTTTGAACCCGACCGTTCCACCATTCAGCCGACCCGCAAGGAGGCGAATGTTCCCAACGTGAATACCATTCCCGGCGAAGACGTGTTCTACCTCGACTGCCGCATCCTCCCCCGGTATTCCCTGGCCGACGTGCTCGACGAGATTTCCCGCACAGCAAAGCGCATCGAGGAGCGCTACCGGGTGAGTATCAGCTGGCGGATTGACCAGCAGATCGAGTCGAAGGCGACGCCGAAAGACGCACCGGTGGTTCTTGCGCTCGCGCGGGCCATAGAACTCGTTTACGGCGCAACCGCGCGGCCCATCGGTGTCGGCGGAGGAACTGTCGCCGCAGAGCTCCGCAACAACGGCTATAACGCCGTTGTCTGGTCCCGTATGGATGAAACCGCCCATCAGCCCAATGAATACTGTGTGCTCGACTACTTGTGCGGAGACGCGGCGGTCATGGCCGCCCTCATGCTCGGGGAAGCCTCTGAATGACCGATGCCGACTGGCGGACGGACGCGGGTCTCCCGCGGTTTCCCCGCCTTGTACCACACTCATTTGCGCGCTTGATCGACGAAGCGGACGGTGCTGCACGCCTTGCGCTTGCACGGCAGATTGAACCGTCGCCGGATGAAGATGTTCTCGCGCCGGAAGAAACCTCCGATCCACTCGGGGAAGGGCGCTACCTCGTAACGCCGTATCTTGTACACCAGTATCCGAACCGGGTGCTTGCGCTCGTTACCGGCAAGTGTCTTGGTCACTGCCGCTACTGTTTCCGCAAGAGCTTTACCGCCCGCTCCCGGGGGTTCCTCTCTGAAGCCGAACAGGACGCCATTGTTGCCTACCTTGCGAACACTCCGGCTGTGCGCGAGATACTCGTCTCCGGCGGTGATCCGTTAACCGCACCGCCCGATTCGCTGTTCGCGTTCCTGGAAAAACTGCGTGCGGTTCGCTCCGACCTGCTCATCCGGTTGTGCACCCGCGGTCCGGTGTTCGCACCGGAAAAGTTTACTCCCGAATTTGTCCATCGTCTTGCCGCGCTTCAGCCGCTGTGGGTTATTCCGCATATAAACCATCCGGCGGAGCTCGGCGCTGCCCAACGGGACTGTATAACCGCTTTGAGAAACGCGGGAATTCCACAGCAGTCGCAAACCGTATTGCTTCGGGGCGTGAATGATTCACCGGAACTGCTCGCCGAACTTTTTCACGAGCTGGTGTGTCTCGGCGTAAAGCCCGGGTATCTTTTTCAGTGTGATCTCGCGCCGGGAACCGCGTCGTTTCGTGTTCCGCCGGACGAGGGTATGCGTATCTGGCTTCGACTTCGCGATATGCTTTCCGGGCTCTCCCTTCCCCAATACGCGGTCGATTTACCCGGCGGCGGAGGAAAATTCCCGCTTTCCGTTCCGGCGCTTTCGGATCGGGTATTGCCGAATTCGACCGATGTATCTCTCCGGATACAGGGAAATGATGGAAAAGTATACAGGTATCCCCTCACGAATGTATGATAAATAATACATGATGGTGTACATAAATTTACGCAACTAGAGATTTATTGTTCTTATACATAGAAATACACCCGCTGTACAAACCGACTGGCCGGTTGGCACAATTATTGCTTGTATTCAGCGGGGGATTTTATGAACGACCACGATTCATTACAGGAATATCTCAAGGAAATCAGAAAGTATCCGTTGCTGAGCTTCGAAGAAGAGCTCTCCCTGTCAAAGAAGATTCAGGAAGGAGATCTTTCAGCACGAAAACAATTGATCGTATCCAATTTGCGTCTTGTTGTTACGGTTGGCCGGAAATACGCGGCGCCCGACATGCCGCTGCTCGATATCATTCAGGAAGGCAACATGGGGCTGATTACCGCAGCCCAAAAATACGAGTTTTCCTACAATGTACGATTCTCAACCTATGCCTGCTGGTGGATTCAACAGGCGATAACCCGGGCAATCGCGAACAAGCGCCGGATGATCCGGCTTCCCTTCCGGAAAGAAGAACTCGCGGGGCGAATCCGCAGGACCTCCGCCGAGTTGTATCAGCGTTTTTCACGCCATCCGACAAACGAGGAAATTGCACGCGAATTGTGTCTTCCCGTCCGCGAGGTTTCAGACATCATCGTCAGTTCGGGAACAGTATCCAGTCTTGATCTCCAGCTGGATGACGATGACTCCCTCTCGTTGAAAGATGTGCTTCTGGATCGGACCTACTGCCCGGAAGAGCAGTTCATGAAACAATACACCCGTGACTGCATCATGCAAATCCTTGAAGGACTCAAGGAAAACGAGCGGGATATCATGATAAAACGGTATAATCTTGATGACTCGGGAAAGCCGGTAACCCTGAAAAATATCGGTCAGCAGTATGGAGTTTCCGCCGAAACAATACGTCAGGTGGAACTGCGGGTGCTGAGGAAGCTCCAGTCACGGTCCCGGGAGCTTCACGAAATGCTGTACAGTTAACCAGTTTCCCCTGCCGCGGCGCTTCTTCGGTTGACACCGGAGGCTTGTTGTCCGTATCTTCATAGGTGTATGGACAACAAGAAGCAGCCGCGGCGTTCAACTCCCCGGCGAAAACCGCAAAACCGTAAAAGGACCAAAACTTCCCGAAAAAAGGCTTCTGCCCTTAAAACGAATATAGTACTGCTGGCGATACTGTTCGGCGCCTCTGCCATGCTGCTGACGGGACGATTTCTTCTTGTCCCTCCCGTGGCGATTGAGCGTCCGCCGGAAGAAAGTCCGGCGCGGGAGCCCTCCGGGACCGCTGTCGAAAAGCCCTCAGGAGAAAAGCCGGTTCGGCAGCCGGCTCCTGCCAGAAACCCGCCGGAACAACCGGCTGCGAAACCGCCGGAACAGCCGGCTGCGAAACCGCCGGAACAGCCGGCCCGGCAGCCGGCCCCTTTGTCTCCCGGAACCCCGCCGCCCGAGAAACCCGTTCCTGTCGAGCCGAAAGGAACCCTGGTGTTTGTCTTCGATGATGCGGGACATAATCTGACACAGTTACAACCCTTTCTCGAGCTGCCTTTCCCCTGTACTATTGCCGTTTTACCCCGATTGCGCTATTCTGCGGAATCCGCGCGGAAAATCCGCTCGGCGGGGAAGGAGTGCCTGCTGCATCAACCCATGCAAGCACAAAACCTTGCAATGGACCCGGGCCCGGGCGCGATTCGTCAGGGCATGACTCCGGACGAAATACGCGTGATTGTTCGTGAAAATATAGACGAGATCGCGCCGGTTACCGGCATGAACAATCATGAAGGATCATTAATCACCGCCGACAGAACGGCAATGGCCGCAGTATTCGATATCGTATCGGAACGCGGATTATACTTTCTCGATTCCCGCACAACTTCGGATACAGTTGCTCCGGTGCTTGCGCGGGAACGCAACATGCAAATTTTGGAGCGCTCAGTGTTTTTGGACAATAGCCAGGATCGCAATGCGATCATGGATGCGGTATACAGCGGAATGAAAATAGCGGAACGGCGCGGATCGGCCATCATGATCGGTCATGTCTGGTCGAATGAACTCGCACAGATTCTGACAGAAATGTACCCGGAGCTGGTCAGCCAGGGATTCTCTCTATCCACCATCGCGAAAATCGCCGCAAGCGACGAGGGAGATCAATGACCGTTCTCGGTATCGAAAGCTCCTGTGATGAAACATCCGCCGCTGTCGTTGTGGATGGTACCACCATTCTCAGCAATGTCGTGGCGACGCAGATCCCCTTTCATGAGGAATACCGCGGGGTGGTGCCCGAGATAGCGAGCAGAAAACATACCGAATGGATACTGCCGGTAGTAAAACAGGCGCTCGGGGAAGCTGATTGCACCCTTGACCGGATTGACGGAATAGCGGCAACAAATCGGCCCGGACTCATGGGATCATTACTCGTCGGGCTTACGTTCGGCAAAACGCTCGCCTGGGCGACCGGAAAACCCTTCGTTGCGGTAAATCATATGCTTGCCCATCTCTACGCGGCTCATTTGCACACTGATATCACCTATCCCTATCTGGGTCTGCTCGTTTCGGGCGGGCACACCATTATCTGCAGGGTATCTGGTTTTGATGACATTGAGGTGCTCGGCACGACCATAGACGATGCCGCGGGCGAGGCCTTTGACAAGGTTGCCAAGTTCTATGACTTCGGGTATCCGGGCGGCGTAATCATTGACCGTCTGGCAAAAAACGGCGATCCCCGCGCTGCGCGATTTCCGCTTCCCAACATCCATGGTGACGGCCATGCCTACGATGTTTCCTACTCCGGGCTCAAGACGGCGGCCATTAACCAGATAGACCAGTTCTGGGATGACACGTATGAACGGACTCCGGAAAACATAGCCGCCGCCTTTCAGGAAACCGCCGTAAAAATTCTTCTTACCCGACTGTTCCGCGCAGTGGAAGATACCGGGCTGACGACCATTGTCGCCGGCGGCGGTGTGGCCGCGAACAGCAGCCTCCGGGAAAAACTCGCTCAGCGAACCGACTTGAACTGCATTTTTCCTCCGCTCAACCTTTGCGGCGACAATGGTGCCATGATCGCCGGAATAGGCTATCAGTATCTTTCCCGCGGCATAACCAGCCCGTGGACGGTAAACACCAGCGCCCGGGTAGAAGGATTCCGCAAATACGGTCGGCGATGATTCACGCCGACTCTTTCGTCCGTTGACTGAACAGCCTCCGATGTACTACTATTTCCCACATGAAGGAATCCTTTTCGCTTGATTCGGCAATACGAAAAATCCCCGATTTTCCGAAACCGGGGATTCTTTTTTACGACATAACCGGAATACTGGTTAATCCTCCCGCGTTCCGGTACTGTATTGACCGCATGGTCGAGTTGTACAAAAACGACCATCTGGATGCCATAGCGGCAATCGAGTCGCGGGGTTTCATCTTTGCGGCGCCTTTTGCCGAACGGATGGGGATTCCCCTGATCTTGATCAGGAAAAAAGGAAAACTGCCGGGCAAGACCTATTCCTGCAAATATGCCCTTGAATATGCAACAGCTGAAATTGAAGTACACCAGACCGACGTGCGTCCCGGTCAGCGAATTCTGGTTATGGATGACCTTATCGCAACCGGCGGAACACTCAACGCTGCACGGAACGTCCTTGAGCAGGGCGGCGCTACCGTAACCGGATTTTTCGGTGTTGTCGGCCTCCCGTTCCTGTCCTACGCCGCCGTTCTTGGCGATTCTGTTCCGGTGAAAACCCTGATAGAGTATCACGGCGAATAGCACCGGAATAGTTGACAAAGAAGTTCCTGTGTGGTAATTTTCACCACGACCTCATTCCCCGGTTGTGTAATGGTAGCACCGCAGATTCTGGTTCTGCATGTGGGGGTTCGAATCCTCCCTGGGGAAATTGCCTGCCACCGTTTCCTGAAAAATGTATGAAACAAAAACCTCAACGAGGTATGCAAGAAGTAAAGTTCCGCTTTGCGGAACTTGAAATAATACTGTGGAGTATCGCGAAGCGAAACTTGACGTAGTTCTGTGAAGTTCCGCGAAGCGGAACGTGAAA
>ERZ795050.3922-NODE-3922-length-14246-cov-23.848496_pt1 | contig 14246 bp, 8 predicted proteins | sample MGYA00375134_ERZ795050 | MGnify/ENA primary metagenome ERZ795050 (study PRJEB30179, sample SAMN05720221) | activated sludge metagenome | isolation source: Anaerobic digester | place: Japan | collected 2015-05-26 ... | reverse complement strand
TTCGGTGTTTGCTAAAGCTTATGATGGGGATGGTAATATCAGTACCACACCGATAATTCCAGTTATTGTCGGAAAGTTATTAAGCCCAACAGCTTTATCAGTAAGAAAAAATCCTGCTGGAGAAGGTTTAATATTGACCTGGAAAGATAATAGTAAATTTGAAGATGGTTTTATAATTGAGCGTAAAGAAGTAGGTGCTGAATATGCTAAAATAGCTGAAGTTGCCAGAAATGTGACGAGTTTTATTGATAATACTGTAATTTTGGATAAGATTTATGTTTATCGCGTGTGTGCTTTCTCTGGGAATTATAAATCGGCATATTCTAATAAAGCCAGTTGGGGATTGTTTATTAAGACTTTTGGTGGCTCTGATCGTGATATAGGATATTCAGTCCAGCAGACCAGTGATCGTGGTTTTATTATTACTGGTTATACAGAGTCTTATGGTGCCGGATATGGGGATGTTTGGTTAATCAAGACCGACGGAAGTGGGAATAAACTCTGGGATAAGACTTTTGGTGGCTCTTCTCATGATATAGGAAATTCAGTCCAGCAGACCAGTGATGATGGTTTTATTATCACTGGTTATACAGAGTCTTATGGTGCCGGATATGATGATGTTTGGTTAATCAAGACCGACGCCAGTGGCAATAAACTCTGGGATAGGACTTTTGGTGGCTCTTCTTATAATAGAGGATATTCAGTCCAGCAGACCAGTGATGGTGGTTTTATTATTACTGGTAATACATATTCTTATGGTGCCGGTTATTATGAAGTCTGGTTAATTAAAACCGACGGCAGTGGCAACCAACTCTGGGATAAGACTTTTGGTGGCTCTTCTGGTGATATAGGAACATCAGTCCAGCAGACCAGCGATGGTGGTTTTATTATTACTGGTTATACATATTCTTATGGTGCCGGAGAAGATGACATTTGGTTAATCAAGACCGACGGCAGTGGCAATAAACTCTGGGATAAGACTTTTGGTGGCTCTAGTGATGATGAAGGATATTCAGTCCAGCAGACCAGCGATGGTGGTTTTATTATCACTGGTAAGACAAGGTCTTATGGTGCCGGATATGATGATGTTTGGTTAATCAAGACCGACGCCAGTGGCAATAAACTCTGGGATAAGACTTTTGGTGGCTCTTCTCATGATATAGGATATTCAGTCCAGCAGACCAATGATGGTGGTTTTATTATCACTGGTTTGACATGGTCTTATGGTGCCGGAAAAGATGACATTTGGTTAATCAAGACCGACGCCAGTGGCAATAAACTCTGGGATAGGACTTTTGGTGGCTATGATTGGGATGAAGGATATTCAGTCCAGCAGACCAGCGATGGTGGTTTTATTATCACTGGTTATACATGGTACTATGGTACCAGAGGTGGTAGTGATGTTTTGTTAATCAAGACCGACGCCAGTGGCAATATTGAATAGTCAGTATCAAATTGTTTTCCATCAGTGAACCATAAGGGTTAGCTATTCCCGATTAACTAATATTTTTCATTTCTTGTTTACTTGGTTTCTTTAAATCTTAAGGCTTGTTTTTGTGCCCGGGGCGAGACTTGAACTCGCACCTCCTAATGGAGACTAGGTCCTGAACCTAGCGCGTCTACCAGTTCCACCACCCGGGCTTCAAATAACGGCAAAATTTATAATCTCCGACTGAGTTCTCCAAGATTTACTATTGAAAAATCTTTTTTGGATTGCATCAATAATATTGATGCTCGCAACCATTAGATTGCGAAAGACAATGCATGTCCGATTTTACCAGCTACTCTGCTTTCCTCGCTTCGTTCGGAAATACGCCAACACTTTTGGCGCAATCCGGATTCCTTCAGTTGGAGTACAAATTTTGGATGAAGTCCTGAAGATTTACTATTGAAAAATCTTTTTTGGATTGCATCAATAATATTGATGCTCGCAACCATTAGATTGCGAAAGACAATGCATGTCCGATTTTACCAGCTACTCTGCTTTCCTCGCTTCGTTCGGAAATACGCCAACACTTTTGGCGCAATCCGGATTATCTCCGACCGAGTTCTCCAAGTTTTACATTGGAAGTTGAGGCAAAAGAATTAAATTTTCCGTATGCCAAAAGATGATGTCAAAATTATAACAACTAATAAGAAAGCCTTCCACGATTATTTTATTCTGGATAAAATTGAAGCTGGCATCGAACTCAAAGGCACCGAAGTCAAGTCGGTTAGAGCCGGGCACATCAATCTAAAAGACAGTTACGCCAAAATCATTGATCGGGAATTATATTTATTGAAATGTCATATTGCTCCCTACGATTTTGGCGGATACGACAATCATAATCCGGAACGCGATCGCCGTCTGCTATTGCACCGAAATGAAATTCGGCGCCTGCAACGCGAAGTCGAGAATAAAGGCGTAACCCTGATTCCGCTCCGCGTTTTTATTACGGATAAGGGGAAAGTCAAAGTCGAAATAGGTTTAGCCAAAGGCAAAAGACAGTACGATAAGAGGAACGCGCTAGCTGAGAAAGAAGCGCGCCGCGAAGTTGAACGTTTAAGAAAAGGAAAATAGGCATGTTCCCACCGGTTAAAGAACAACTGGAAATCATCAAACGAGGAGTCGAGGAACTAATTTCCGAAGAGGAAATGGTCAGAAAGCTCGAGAATTCAATTAAAACCCATCAGCCGCTCAGAATCAAGCAGGGCTTCGATCCAACCGCACCGGATATTCATCTTGGGCATACGGTCGGAATCCGGAAATTGCGTCAGTTCCAAGAACTGGGACATACAATCGTTCTTATTATCGGCGACTACACTGGCTTGGTTGGTGATCCGAGTGGCAAGAACGAAACACGACCAAGATTACAATATGAAACTTTGATAAAAAATGCCGAAACTTACGAGAATCAATTTTTTAAAATACTGGATAGAAGTAAAACTGAAATCCATTACAACGGCGAATGGTTCGCCAAAATGAAATTCGATGAAATTATGAATCTGGCGGCGAAATTTACCGTTGCACGGATACTCGAAAGAGACGATTTTACCAAACGTTATAAAGAAGGCAATCCGATTAGTCTGCACGAATTCTTCTATCCATTGATGCAAGGCTACGATTCCGTGGCAATCAAAGCCGATGTCGAACTCGGCGCCACCGAACAGAAATTCAATCTGCTTACCGCGCGTGACGTTCAACGCGAATATGGTCAGGAACCGCAGGTTATTTTGACTCTGCCGGTGCTGGAAGGCATAGACGGCGGTCAACGAATGAGCAAAAGCCTCGGCAATTACATCGGCATTGACGATGAACCGGACGAAATGTATGGCAAGATTATGTCCATTCCCGATAATCTGATTCTCAAATATTTTACTCTGGTGACGGATTATTCGCTTGCCCATCTTGAGGAAGTAAAGCGCCGCCTGAGCGACGGTCAAACTAATCCAATGGTGCTGAAAAAGGAATTAGCCCGCACGATTGTCCAGATGTATCATTCGGATTCTGCCGCCCGTCAGGCTGAACAAAATTTCGAACAAATTTTCAGTAAGAAAGAAATCCCCGACGACATCGAGGAAATAGTAATTTCCTCGTCGGAATTGCCGAAGCCTTTAGTCAAGTTACTAACCGAGTGCGGAGCGGTTTCTTCTAACGGCGAAGCTCGACGCCTAATTCAGCAGGGTGGCGTACGCATCAACGACGAAAAAATTGACGATATAAATTATTCCTTTCAAGATAAAGGCGAATATATCACCAAAGTCGGGAAACGGCGGTTTTTCAAATTTATCGTTAAATAACTACTCCAATTCTACCAATCCAAAATTGCCGAATGCTACAATTAAAACAGGTTAGAAAAGTATTCAATAAGACGGTGGCGGTTGATAGCCTCGATCTTACGATACCGACTGGCTCGATTTTTGGGCTATTAGGGCCAAACGGTGCCGGAAAGACTACCACTATTCGGATGATTATGAATATTATTCAACCTGATGCCGGAGAAATTCTGTATAATGGAAAACACCTGGAGCAGTCCGATTTCTTGAAAGTTGGTTATTTGCCGGAAGAGCGTGGATTGTACCAAAAAATGAAATTGAAGGAAACCGTCGTTTATCTTGCTCGCCTCAAAGGTCTATCACCGGCAGAGGCCAACCAGAGCGTTGACGAATACCTGCGTCGTTTCGATCTCTCCGGCTATAGCAATCGCCGCATTGAGGAACTTTCCAAAGGCAATCAGCAGAAAGTCCAATTCATTGTTTCGGTAATTCACAAACCGGAACTTATTATTCTGGACGAACCTTTTGCCGGTCTCGACCCGGTAAATCAGTTGCTATTGAAGGAAATTATTGCGGAATTGCAGGGACGCGGCGCGACCGTAATATTTTCGACGCACCAGATGGAACAAGTCGAGAAGCTGTGCGACCGGATTTGTTTGATAAATAAGGGTAAACCGATTCTGGACGGCGACTTGCGGCAGATTAAGAAAGAGTACGGTCAACAAATGCTTTTGATTGATTATGACGGCCAGGCGGATGCGCTGGCTGACCTGAATCTGCCTGATATGCAAATCACTGACAACCGACTTACCTGTCGCCTTACCAGTAATCTCAATGAATTATTACTCTCGGTGATGCAACGCGTGCAGGTAACTCGTTTCGAATTGCAAGAGCCATCTTTAGAGCAAATCTTTATCGAGTTGGTTAGAGGGGCGGAAGAGCCATGAAAAATGTAATGATAATCGCCCGCTGGGAATACCTAACTCGCTTGCGTTCCAAATGGTTTATAATCTCGACGATTCTCATACCGCTGATTATGGTGGCTTCGATGTTCATTCCATCCGTCGTATTAAACTCGGATGATCATGAAACGCGCCTGATTGCCGTAGTAGATGAGACCGGTCAATTCGCGGAAAAATTGGAACAAAAATTGGCCGCTAAATATACCCTCGCAGATCGGACCCCGAAATATCAAGTCATCATAATGAAAGATAGTGATCCTGTAAAAATGAAACGGGAAGCCGCCGAGCTTTTAAATTCGTCGGTTATAAGTGCTTATATTGTTATTCCGGAAGTTGTATTGGATTCCAGCCGTGTGTTTTATTACAGTCTGAATGTTGGCAACTTCAAAGATCAAAGTGAACTTAGCCAAACGATCAATGAAATTATTACCGAACATCGGTTGGTTGAGGCTGGTTTGGACCCGACTATGATCCGGGATATGATGAAAAATGTCGAATTCCAGACTATAAAAGTCGCTTCCGGCGGTCAAGAAACTTTGGGTAACGAGACCCTCTCATTTATCATTCCCTTGATTTATGTGTTGATGTTGTTCTTTACCATTTTTATGTCTTCCCAGGTATTGATGCGGAGTGTTCTCGCCGAACGCGCTAATCGCTTAATCGAAGTATTGCTTTCCTCGGTGTCTCCCACGGAATTGATGTCCGGGAAAATTTTGGGGCTTGGATTGCTGGGTTTGACGCAATTGGCACTCTATTTGATCGTTGGGATAATCATTTCGAATTTCAAAGGGCTGGAGTTATTCAGTTCCGTAAATGTCGTCTTGTTTCTGGTCTATTTTGTTCTGGGTTATTTGCTTTATGCGGCGATCTTTGCGGCGATCGGTTCGCTCTTCGACAATGAACAAGATGCCCAACATGCCGTTTCGATTTTTTCTTTGATTTCGGTTGTGCCGATTTTTTTGGCTTCCTACGTAATTGCCAATCCACAATCGTTGACGACGACAATTTTGTCGTTCATTCCATTCATCACGCCCTATTTTATGATTTTAAGGATTGGGGTGATGATGCCGCCGCTCTGGGAAATATTGACGTCATTGGTAATTTTGATTGTAAGTGTTTGGGCGGCAATGTTAGCGGCGGGGAAAATTTTTAAAGTAGCGATTTTAATTTATGGTAAAAGGCCTACCTTTCCGGAAATATGGCAATGGGTGCGCGCCAGATGAAAAATTACCGAAAAAATTGGTTTGAGAATAAAAGTCGGCAGGAATATATTATAGCGTGAGACATTGAGATAATCAAATATCAAAAAAGCGGGGCATTATGTTAGAATTCACTCAATCAAATTTCAAGGCTGAAGTCGAGCAATCAGAAATACCGGTGCTGGTTGATTTTTGGGCGACCTGGTGCGCTCCTTGTATGAAACTGATGCCGGTGGTCGAAGAACTGGCGCAAAAGTATAACGGCAAAATGAAATTTGGCAAAGTGAATGTCGAAAATGCCCCGCAAATCGCCCAGAAATTCGGTATCCGCAGTATTCCGACTCTGCTGATTTTCAAAAATGGTAAGATAATGGCTCAGATTATCGGCGCCCAACCTAAAAAAAATATCGAAGAAAAAATCTTGGAAGTAATCTAAGTTTTCTTACCACTTCGAAGAAGTCCCGCTCGGCGGGACAAAGGCACTAAGGCACAAAGGTTTAATTATTAATTTTAATTAAATAAGTCGTTAATATTTAACCTGAAAAATCAATATTTTCATTGTCGGCTAAAAGGATAATTTTGAAAATCGTGGTCTGGGAGGGAGAAGACTTTCGGCGAACTTAGAAATCTTTTGTCACTTATTAGGAATGATTTGAATACATTTGGGATATGAAAGAGTTCAAAATCGGTTGTTGCGGTTTTCCAATCGAAAAAGAGCGATATTACCGGGAATTCAATTGTATCGAAATTAACATCACCTTTTATCAATTGCCTCAAATTGCGACTGCCGAAAAATGGCGTCTGGCGGCTGAAAAACAGAATCCGGAATTCGAGTTCGTCATTAAAGCCTGGCAAATCATCACTCACCCAGCCGGTTCATTCACTTATCGCCGATTAAGAGAAAAAATTGGCGCAAAAGAGAATTATGGGTTGTTCAAAAATACGGATGAGGTTTTTATAGCCTGGGAAAGAACCAGAGAGTTTGCCCTGAAATTAGGTTGTACCAGGATTTTATTCCAATGTCCCCCAAGTTTTACTCCGGATGAGAAATATTTGCTAAACCTGTATAATTTTTTTGAAAAGATTAGAAAAGATGGCGAGAACTTCGAGTTTATTCTGGAAGTCCGCAATCCCCGATGGGATGAGAAAATAATCCAAAAAGTATGTCAGGAATTGAATCTGATTCATTGCGTTGATCCATTATACCAGAACAGTTATTACGGCGATTACCGCTATTATCGTTTACACGGATTGCACATCGGGAATAGATTAGATTATGATTATACTTTCAGCGATGAAGAATTAGAAAAAGTGCTCGCGCTATGCGATCAAGAACTCAATTACGTTATGTTTAACAATTCCACTATGTATTATGATGCTCTGAGACTAATGGGGCTGGTAGGTCATTAGTCACTGGCCAAAGCACTTGACTTGAGGTGTTCTCAGACGACTTGAGTTAAGTGTTTGCCCTTTCTCGTCTGCTCCTCCGCCATAACCTTAGCCTCAGCCTCGTTTCCTAAAAGGCTCTTCTTCTTGAAGGCATATTTAAAGTTACTTAATGCTTTCTATAAATATGCCCGATAAACTACATTGGAAAATATAATGGCACAATTAGCCGAAATGATTTAAATTTTTAAAAAATGAAGTGTCAATCAAAAACTGCTGAGGTGAGACAATTATGAAGAATAATGAAAAATTTTCGTTGATTTACTTCTGGTTAATCTTGCTGATGATAATTTTTACCCAATTGTTATTTTTTCCGGATAAGCCGGCTAACGTTCGCTTAAGCTATAGAGATTTTTTAAATGCTCTGGATTCTGGAAAAGTAGCGCGAATTGTAATTTTCGAGGATCGCATCGTGGGCGAATTCAAGTCCGAAGATGTTGATGAAGAGCAAGCGCTGACTCATGCCCCGACCGCACCGTGGCGATTGAGAGTGCCTTCGATCGAAAGGCAGGTAGCTCGGCAATTTATCGTAAGTCGCATTCCGGAGTTGCCGGATCCAGATCTGCTGGCAAAATTGCAAGCCTCGGATGTTAATTTCGAAGGTCGGTACGAATCAAATTCGCTTCGTAATTTTTTCCTGAACTGGGTATTTCCTATCATATTTTTTATCGGCTTATGGGGTATAATTTTTAGACGAATGGGAAACAACCCGATGCTCGATTTCGGTAAGAATAAGGCCAAGATATATGCCGAAAAGCCGGAGAATCAGGTTAGATTTTCCGATGTGGCTGGCGTTGATGAAGCCGTTGAAGAAGTTAAAGAAGTTGTGGATTTTTTAAAGAATCCTAAAAAATACACAAAATTAGGTGGCAAGTTACCGAAAGGCTTATTACTGGTGGGACCGCCCGGCACCGGAAAGACTTTACTAGCCAGAGCTGTAGCGGGTGAAGCTGGCGTGCCATTTTTTAACCTCAGCGGCTCGGATTTTGTGGAAATGTTTGTCGGATTAGGTGCGGCTCGGGTAAGAGATTTATTCAAGCAAGCTAAAGCCGCCGCTCCCTGCATTATTTTCATCGACGAAATAGATGCCATCGGGAAAAGTCGTGGTAATGCTCTGACTTATGGGGGTGGCTACGACGAACGTGAAAATACGCTCAACCAATTACTGGTGGAAATGGACGGTTTCGATCCCGGAGCCGGGGTAATAATTATCGGAGCTACTAACAGACCAGAAGTACTCGACCCCGCCCTGCTAAGACCCGGACGATTCGATCGGCAGGTACTGGTTGACCGCCCCGATATGAAAGGTCGTGAAGCGATATTTAAAGTGCATACTCGCAATCTAAAACTTAGCTCGAATGTTGACCTAAAGCAATTAGCCGCCCAGACGCCAGGATTTGCCGGCGCCGAGATTGCCAATGTGTGTAATGAAGCCGCTATTTTAGCCGCTCGAAACAATCGCGATGAAGTTACTCAATCTGATTTCGAAGCCGCTATCGAACGTCTCATTGCTGGATTGGAAAAGAAAAATAAAATTATCAACGAGAAAGAACGTAAAATCGTCGCTTACCATGAATCGGGTCATGCGATAGTGGGTTTTTTTACTCCAGGCGCCGAACAGGTGCAAAAAGTATCAATTGTACCGAGAGGAATAGGTGCGCTTGGTTATACTTTGCAAATGCCACTCGAAGACCGTTATCTGATGACTAAAACCGAAATTATCGGAAAAGTAAAAGGATTACTCGGCGGGCGTGCCGCTGAAGAAATTGTCTTTAACGAGGTCTCGACTGGTGCTTCCAATGATCTGGAACGCGTCGCTCAATTAGTGAAAAATATGATCGTCGTATATGGTATGAGCGAAAAACTGCCAAATTATTCTCTGGTGAACCGTTCGACGCCCGGATTTCTCAATCAAGCGGCGGGAGTTGAAAGACGCTCAGAACATCTCGAGAGACTGATTGACGAAGAAGTCAAAGAAATTATTGATAAATGCTACCGCGAAACCAAAGAGTTGTTGATTGAAAAAAGGGAATTACTGGATAAAATGGCAAACGCGCTTTTAGAAAAAGAAGTGCTGGGTAAAGAAGAAATCGAAGCGATTCTATCCTAATTGATTCGGATAATAATAGAGAATTCAGTTCGATAATCAGGACAATTCCTAAAAATTAGAGTAGAGGCCAAGTAAGTATTCTTTATCCCCTCTGGGGAATAGCTTTCTTATTTCCATTTAACTACAATACTTCGACCGCTACGCGGTGGGCATTAACCTATCAACCATTCCTTTCCCAAATTAGCCCATAGGGCTTAAAGTTTTGTAGAAATTTTCTCCTCACAAAAAGTATTTACCTTGTATAGGTTTAACATTTTGGGAAATTGGTAAATGTCCTGACAAAATTTTCCTTGATTTTGCCTTTTTATAACGATAATTTTAGAACAAATAGTATAATTATGGCAAACAAGAGGGAAATTGAACCTTTGAATTTTGACTACCGAAACCAATTTTCGGCGAAACGAAGTAGAGCCAAATTGGTTTTGTCAACGATAGAATCGGGGAAAACACACCAAAACCAATTTAGCCCCGCCTGCGAGTCGGAAATTGGTTTTTTGTCAGCCTGCGGGTCGGAAATTGGTTGGGATAAAACATAATTGCCGGAAATCAATTTAACATTTTGGGAAATTGGTAAATGTCTTAGCAAAATTTTCCTTGATTTTGCCTTTTTGTAACGATAATTTTGAGGCAAATAGTATTATTATGGTAAAAAAGAGGGAAATTGAACCGTTGAATTTTGACTACCGAAACCAATTTATCCTTCCGGAAAACCAATTTTCGGCGAAACGAAGTAGAGCCAAATTGGTTTTGTCAACGATAGAATCGGGGAAAACACACAAAAGACAATTTGGTCTCCCAATATGGATGTACCAAAACCAATTTAGCCCCGCCTGCGGCGTGGCGGAAATTGGTTTTTACCAGCCTACGGTGGGTCGGAAATTGGTTTTTTGTGTCAGCCTGCGGCGGGATGGAAATTGGTTGGGCTAGTAGTAGTTGGATAGGGTTAAAAAAATGGATAGACGTCAGATTTTAAGAATAATTTTAATCCTGAATTTTACAATCGGAATGAATTTATTCGCCCAGACGGGCTACTATGAGGCTTCCGGCGAAGCACCGACCCTCGAACAAGCTCGCCAGCAGGCTTTAAAGTATCTTACCAACAGTATTCAGACTTTTATCCAGACGCGCTTTGAATCGAGAACTACGGAGAACAAAGGAACGGTCACTGAAGATTTCGCTAATTCTCAGATCACGACCTATTCGGGAATTATTCTAAAAAATGTCGTTTATACTGAAACGCACACCAAAAAAGGCTGGGTAGTCACCGCCCGCGTTGCCAAAGCCGATGTCCAGAAAGCGTTCGATCAACGAAAATATGCAATTCATTCCTTAATAAACATTGCCAGGGAAGCCGAACAGCACAGTGATTTCGCCACGGCTCTGCGTAATTACTTCTGGGCATACGTACTGACCTTTTCCTATCCGGATACAATTCAGATTTCCATTTCCAATACTTACGGCGATGCGGCAACGCTGATTCCCGCTCATCTTAACGCTATTTTCAAAGGAATGACCGCCACGCTGGAGAAGAGCTTCGTTGATGGAGATGACTTTGTCGCTATCGTGAAATTAGCCTGCGGTAATTTACCGGTCACCAACCTGCAAGTTTCTTATTATGACGGCGCAGAGCAAAACTGGTGCGAAGTAATCAATGGGCGGGTGACTTTCGTCCTGCGTGGTGAATTCAGCGACCAGAGCACGGTTCTGCGTCCCCAGATAGAATATCGCTATGTTTCAGATATGGAGCAAAATCCCGATGTCAATCAGATTTATCAATTTCTGAAACTGCCGGAATTTGACAATAGCTTTCCAGTAATGCTCGACTTGCGAAATTATGTCACGGTGGATTTCGGCGCGCTATTCAAAGGATATGCTGTCTATTTCCAGCCGCAATTGCAGCATTTATCGGTGAAAGAATATCACTGGGATTTCGGCGATGGCCGAACTTCAGCTATTGCCCAACCAGCGCAGACTTTTGCGACCGATAGAAATTACCAGATTAAATTAACGATCAATGGGAAACCTAACTTGAGTTGTATAAAAATCCTCGATATGAAAAATCAAACTCTCACGGCTACTGAAATCTCTACCGTGAAGGAGCGCCGACCGGAAATCAGTAAATCCCGGTCGTCATCGGCTCAATTATTAACCGAACTGAGAGAAGTAAATCACCTTCAGGATTTTGTAACTCAGGCTCAAAGATTAAGTCGTGAGGGACGCATAGTTTTTGGCTCGAGCAAAGACTTTGAAAATAAGGAAGGACTCTACTGTTTTATTTTCAATCCCAAAACGGCTGAATTAAAAGCTATTCTGACGGTTCAAAAGAGTGAGTTTATCAATATTAAAACATTGCGCCCGGAATTACTCTCCGACTATAAGGGCGACCGGGCGATCTGGGTGGAGGTATTACAATGACGGAGAAATATCCCATCTCGAAATTCAGAACATTGATCTTATTGGCAATTTTAATATTCTCGGCTTACTCCTGTGAAAAGTGGGATTTCCTCAATCCCAATGATCCAAAGTCTCATATCGAACCAGGGCAATGGGCGCCTTCTAATCTGAACGTAACTCCCATCAATGATAGTCAGGTTCAATTGACCTGGAAAGATAATTGTGATTTAGAGAGTGGCTTCAAAATTGAGCGTAAAAGTGAAAATAGTACTTATAAGCAAATTGCCGAAGTCGGCGCTAATATTGCTACCTATATTGATACTAACTTGAGTATCGAACAAAAATATACTTATCGGGTATATGCCTTTACCGAAGTCAACAAATCCAAATATTCTAACGAAAAGAGTATTCAAACCACTTTTCCTTCCCCTACCAATCTTACTGCTACACCAATATCAGATAGTCAGGTGAAATTAGAATGGCAAGATAACTGCGCCTTTGAGACTGGCTTCCGGATTGAACGCAAAGCTGATACCGGGACTTTCCAGCAAATTGCCGAAATTGGCGCTAATGTCACGACCTATACTGATGATAGTTTGAATATTGATGTCAATTACACCTATCGAGTAAATGCCATTACAAAAGTCAATAAATCCGCCTACTCTAACGAGGTAAGTGCCCAAACTACTCTTCCTGCCCCTACTGATCTAACTGCAACTCCTATATCAGATAGCCAGATAAAACTTGACTGGAAGGACAATAGCAGTTTTGAGAATGGTTTCCGAATCGAGCGTAAAATAGGTTCTGGAGGTTTTCAGCAAGTTGCCGAGGTCGGTGCCAATTTAACGAGTTATACTGATGATAATTTGACTTATGGTGAAACCTATTACTATAGGGTAAGAGCTTATACTCAGTTTAATAATTCAGATTATTCTAACGAAAAGAGTATTCAAACCACTTTTCCTTACCCTACCAATCTTATTGCTACACCAATATCAGATAGTCAGGTTAAATTAGAATGGCAAGATAACTGTACCTTTGAGACTGGCTTCCGGATTGAACGCAAAGCTGATGCTGGAACTTTCCAGCAAATTGCCGAAGTCAATGCTAATATTACTAGTTTTACTGATAATAATTTGACTTATGGTGAAACTTACATCTACCGTGTAAGAGCCTATACTCAATTAAATAATTCTAACTATTCTAATGAAACGAATATTCAGATGGTAATACCTCCTCCCAGTAATCTTAATGCTACCCCAGTAACAGATAGCCAGATAAAATTAGAGTGGCAAGATAACTCCTCTTTTGAGACTGGTTTTCAGATTGAACGTAAAACAGTAGGTGGGAATTTTCAACAGGTTGCAAAGGTAGGAGCTAACGTCAAAAGTTTTACAGATGATAATTTAACTTATGGTGAAACGTACTACTATCGGGTAAGAGCTTATACTCAGTTTAATAATTCAGATTATTCAAATGAAAAGAGTGTTCAAACAATTTTTCCAGCTCCTAGTAATCTTACTGCTACTCCAGTAACAGATAGCCAGATAAAATTAGAATGGCAAGATAACTGTACCTTTGAGACTGGCTTCCGAATTGAACGCAAAGCTGATGCTGGAACTTTCCAGCAAATTGCCGAAGTCAATGCTAATATTACTAGTTTTACTGATAATAATTTGACTTATGGTGAAACTTACATCTACCGTGTAAGAGCCTATACTCAATTAAATAATTCTAACTATTCTAATGAAACGAATATTCAGATGGTAATACCTCCTCCCAGTAATCTTACTGCTACTCCAGTAACAGATAGCCAGATAAAATTAGACTGGCAGGATAACTGCTTGTTTGAGACTGGCTTCCGAATCGAGCGTAACGATGGTAATGGCTATACTCTGATAGCCGAGGTTGGTGCAGATGTGATAACCTACACGGATGTGGGATTGATTTATGGTCGAAATTATACATATCGGGTGAAGGCTTTTACGATAAATAATGAAAGTGAATATTCTAATGATTTACAAACAGAGACTGTATTTCCGTCTCCTTCAAATCTATTAACATCAGTTATTAATAATCAGGATATAAAGCTGACCTGGCAGGATAACTGCTCATTTGAAATGGGATTTAAAATTGAGCGAATGAAAGAAGCTGAAAGCTTTTCTGAGATAGCATCAACTAATCCGAATAATTGTGAATATATTGATCGAAATATCGAAAAAGATATAACCTATAGCTACAGAGTCTGTTCATTTACTGATTATAATAAGTCAAATTATTCTAATGTAAGCAGTATTAGTGTCTCGTCCTTAGAAGGGATATTTAATGGTACCTGGAAGGTGACGAGTACGACAAATAGTTCTTCGAGTAGTGATTTAA
>ERZ795050.3898-NODE-3898-length-14294-cov-5.647166_pt1 | contig 14294 bp, 9 predicted proteins | sample MGYA00375134_ERZ795050 | MGnify/ENA primary metagenome ERZ795050 (study PRJEB30179, sample SAMN05720221) | activated sludge metagenome | isolation source: Anaerobic digester | place: Japan | collected 2015-05-26 ... | reverse complement strand
TGGAGCATTGGCGCGACCCAGAGCGTAACCAGCGTTTGTTCTTCTGCCAGTTGGAAGCCGTGGAGACCCTCATCTGGCTCACCGAAGCGCCTGAATCTGAGCGTGTGGGAATCGACATTCCCGGCGATGGCGGGGCCTTTGCGCGGCAGTGCTGCAAAATGGCCACCGGCACGGGCAAGACCATTGTCATGGCGATGGTCATTGCCTGGCAGATTCTCAACAAAGCGGCCGCACCGCAGGACCCTCGTTTTTCCAAAAACGTGCTGGTGGTTGCCCCGGGGCTGACCGTCAAAAAGCGGCTGGAGGTGCTTTATCCGGCCGCGCAGGGCAATTACTACGAAGCGTTCGACATCGTGCCTTCAGCCCTGCTGGATAAACTGCGTCAGGGTAAGGTGTTGGTGCACAACTGGCATGCGCTGGGTTGGGAAACGGAAGAGCAAATCAAGAAGCGGCGCAGTGTGGATAAGCGCGGCGCAAAGAGCGACGAAGCCTACACGCGCGAGGTGCTGGGCGAGATGGCCGGCGCTCACAATATCCTGGTCATCAACGACGAAGCGCATCACGCCTGGCGGGTGAACTGGGAGGCGGAAGGCAAATACCTGCGTGCGCGCGACCTGAAGGACAGCGCCGAGGAAGCCACCGTTTGGATCGGCGGGCTGGACCGGTTGCACCGCTCGCGCGGCGTTCTCAAATGCTATGATTTCTCTGCCACACCCTTCACGCCCTCAGGCAAGCAGAGCAGCGAAGAAGCCCTGTTCGGCTGGATTGTCAGCGATTTTGGGCTGAACGATGCCATCGAATCGGGCTTGGTCAAAACGCCGCGCGTGGTGGTGCGCGACGACGCCGTGCCGGACGCCAAGACCTACAAGTCGCGCCTCTACCACATCTATAACGATCCGGACGTCAAGGACGACCTGAATCGGCGCTCCAACCCCGAGGAACCCCTGCCCGACTTGGTGCTCAATGCCTATTACCTGCTCGGCTACGACTGGCGCGAGGCGTGGAAAGCCTGGCGCGAAGCGGGGTTGCCTACGCCCCCGGTGATGATCACCGTCTGCAATCGCACGGAGACGGCGGCGCGGGTGAAGCACGCCTTCGATTCGCGGCGCATCCATATTGACGAACTATGCGATCCGGAGCGCATCCTGCACATCGACTCGAAGGTTTTGGAAGAGGCAGAAATCCACGAAGAACCTGCCGGGTCGGTTGAGACGTCCGCCGAGAACGCAGAGGGTGAGGAAGAAGAAAATGGGCCGGCAGAGCGCAAGTTGACCAAGGCCGAGCAAGCCGAGCGCCTGCGCCAGATGGTGGACACGGTGGGCAAGGCCGGAAAGCCCGGCGGGAAGATTCAAAGCGTCATCTCCGTGGGTATGTTGAGCGAAGGCTGGGACGCCAAGACCGTCACCCACATCATGGGGCTGCGGGCCTTCACCAGTCAGTTGCTCTGCGAGCAGGTGGTGGGGCGCGGCTTGCGGCGCACGTCTTACGAGGTGAATCCCGAAACCGGGCTGTTTGAGCCGGAATACGTCAACATCTTCGGCGTGCCGTTCACCTTTTTACCGCACGAGGGCGGGCAGGATGACCCTCCGCCCCCGCCAACCCCCAAGACGGCGGTGGAGCCAGACCCGGCCAAGGTGCAATACGAAATCCGCTGGCCCAACGTGGTGCGAATCGAGCGAGTATTTCAGCCAACGCTTACACTCGACTGGTCAAGGGTGCGCCCCTTGCAACTGGACGCCGCCCAGACGGCACAGGTGGCGGAACTGGCGCCCATTCTCGAAGGCAAACCGGATGTCACCAAAATCAGCCGCATCGAGCTGGAGCGCCTGGCCCGCGAGTTCCGCACACAGCGCATCATCTTCGAGACGGCGCGCGACGTGTTCGACCAGATGAAGCACACCTGGCAAGGCAGCCGCGAGGTCTTGCTGGCGCAGTTGGTGCGCATCGTCGAGCAGTTCATCCGCTCCGACTGCATCAACATCTTGCCGCCCCTCTTTTACCAAGACGAACTGCGCCGCCGGCTCATCATCACGCTCAACATGTCGCGAGTCGTCCAACATGTCTGGGAGGCGGTGCGGCAAGAAAACACCGAGCAACTTACACCCGTCTTCGACCGCGACCACCCCATCCGCCCTACGGGCGAGATGCGCACCTGGTACACGGGCAAGCCATGCGAACGTACAAAAAAGTCTCACATCAACGTCTGTCCTTACGATAGTACATGGGAGGCCTCTGACGCATTTGTGCTCGACGATAGTGAAGCGGTAGCAGCCTGGGTGAAAAACGACCACCTTGGCTTCGAAATCCTCTACGTTTATCGCGGCGTTGTTCGGAAATATCGTCCCGACTTTCTAATACGGCTGAAAAGCAGCGAGATGATCGTACTAGAAACAAAAGGGCAGGACACCGAGCAGGACCATGTCAAGCGCCGCTACCTGGACGAATGGACACAAGCCATCAACGCACACGGCGGCTTTGGCCGCTGGCGGTGGGCTGTGGCGCGACACCCCGGCGAGATACGCGACATCCTGATGCAGCAGAACGAAGGTGTACGTGCAGGAGGCTAACAACAGCATGCAGCGGACGGCGATCCGCGCCGCCGCTGATGCTGGCCGTTAAACAACTTTCTTTCCTTCTTTCTTACCAGCTTCAACCGCTTCCTTCTTGGGCTTTTCCGCCAGCTCCTCACCGGCCGCCTTTTCCAGCGCCTGCCGTTTCCATTCCGTAATCTGGTTGGGGTGGACATCGAACTCCGTGGCCAACTGCGCCAGCGTCTTGTCCTCACGCAACGCCGCTCGCACCGCACGGGCCTTGAATTCCGCCGTAAAGCGTCGTCGTTTCTGTGTCATCGTTTTCAGTCCCTTTCTGAGCTTTTCGCTCCAGTATACCCGAAAACAATTCCACCTTAAATACCTGTCCAGTTTTTGGGGACACGCTCAGTTTTCTTTGAGCAGAGAGGGGTATTTCTGATAAACCTCTAAAATCAGCTCACCAAACAGGGTATTTGCCCAAGCAAACCAGCTTCGCGAGAAATCCGCCGGATTGTCTTTATTGAAGGATTCATGCATAAATCCCGTTCCTGCATGCGTGGCTTTCAGCATCCGCAGGCACAAGTGAATCTCATCCATGCTTTCACTGGTCAGCGCACGAAGGATAATTCCCATCGGCCAGATGCTGTTTTTGCCCGTATGCGGACTGCCGTATCCTTCTGCGGCCTTTCCCCGCAGATACCACGGATTGTTTTCGCTCAGAAGAAAGGTGCGGGTCCGCTGATAGATTTCATCCTGCGGCTTATGAATTCCCAAATAGCTCAGCGACATTAAGCTGGGCACATTGGCATCATCCATAAACAGCCGATTGCCGAATCCGTCTGCCTCATAGGCATAAATCCGTCCGTAATCCAGATGGTCAGCTGTTGCCCATTTCATTACGGCTTCCTGAACCTCATCGGCCAGACTGGTGCACGCACGGGCGAAGGCCGCATCTTGGACTGCTTTGGTGTAAATCTCAGCCAGCTGGCGCAAAGCCTGAACCGCAAAGAGATTCGAGGGAACCAGAAACGGCAGGATGGTTGCATCATCCGATGGACGGAACATAGAGCAAATCATTCCGACCGGCCGCACCGGATACCCCGTGCCGTCATAAACGGGCGCATCGGTCATCCGCGAGGTTGTGCGAATGAAGCGGTAGGGGCTTTGGCCGTCTTTTCGCTGTTCGGTCTTAAAGGTTGCCACAATCAGACGCATGGCGCGATCCCAGTCTTTATCAAAGCAGGAAACATCACCTGTCAGGCGGTGATATTCATACCCCAGCCGAACCACGTAGCACAGAGAATCGATTTCCCACTTCCGTTCATGAACACCGGGCTGCAGTTTGGGCCTATCCTGATTCCATTCGGATATACGCGAAAGATCTTTGTAAAATGCGTTGGCGTAAGGGTCCAGCAGAACGCACTTGACCTGACGGTTAATAAGTCCCTGAATCAGTGTGCGCAGCTTTTCCTCTTTTTGAATCAGCGGCATATAGGGCCAGACCTGACAGGTTGAATCGCGCAGCCACATTGCATCAATATCGCCGGTAATGATAAAAGTATCGGGTTTGCCGTCGATAATTTCAAAATCAGTCGTTGTATCGAGTGTGTTGGGGAAACAATTCTCAAACATCCACGCCAATTCCGGATCCTTCATAAAGGATGTAACCTCTCGAATCGTTTGTTCCACGATAGGGCTGACAAAGGTCCGTTTCTCTTGGGGCGGACGCTTTGAAGCAAATGCCGGCAGCGATTGGGCATTTGCTCCCGAGCGCGGCATTGAAAATCCGGCTGCCGCAGCGGCGGTGGTTTTAAGGAAATCTCTGCGTGTAAACATTCTGCACCTCATACAATAAAGTTATTTCTTCTTCGGATTGTCCAATTGATTAAGAGCATAGGCATATGCCCCAATAGAAACCGCATGGCTGGTATCCAAAACTGCCCGTCCAATCCCGATTCGCTTGAGTGAATCGTACTTGATAATTCTTTTGCTGCCGGGCACATGGATATCTTTGATGCGGCCTTCCAAAAATAGCCGGCAGGCTTCCGGGTTTTCCAAGTCAAAGCATCGTTGGACAATGCGGGGCAGTTTTTGGCCGCTGTAGCTTTCAATCGTCCCGTTCATTTCTTTGAGAACAGCATCAATAAAAAGCGGATACGCTGCTGCCAGCCCGCCGCCGATAACGATGAGGCCATCAATCAGCGTGATAGCATTGGCCAGAGCATCGCCGATGACTTCGCCCATTTCCTCAAATGCCTGACGGGCTGCATCTTTATTGCCCGGCTGGCGGCCGATGCCGATTTCGTAGATATCCTTTGGCGTTGGTGCATCGGAAACATCGATGCCGGCAACCCGGGCGTACGAACCGCGGACAGCGCGGATGCTGACGCCTTCTTCTGCAAAGCATTTGGGATGACGCTTGTTGCGGGTAATCCAGATTTCGCCGGCTGCGGAGTTGTCCCCAATAAACAGTCTTCCGTCGGCGACAATCCCGCCCCCGAAGCCGGTCCCCAGCGTAATGCCGAAAAGCTTGCTGAACCGTTTTGGGGAACCCGCCTGTTCCAGCATGCGGTTGACTTTGGGCAGCAGGCCGGCTATCGCTTCCCCGTAAGCGAACAAATCGCCGTCGTTATTGATAAAAACCGGCATCTGAAATGTTTCTTCCAGATAGGGCCCTAAGGCAACGCCGCCGCGATAGGCCGGAAGATTGCCCATATTGTCGATAATGCCGTTCGGGTAGTCTGCCGGCCCTGGGAAGGCAAAACTGATAGCTGCCGGCTTCTGCGGCAATTGGGATATCACTTGCGAAAAACCCTCCCGGATAGAAGCCAAGCTTTTTTCCAAATTATCGGCATAAGCCGGCAGACGGACCGGTGCTGCTGCTTCCTTCATATCCTGAATAGCCGAAAAAACAAAGTTGGTTCCGCCGGCATCTAGCGTCAGAACAATACGATGATCTTGCATTCTCTTGCTTCCTTAAAATAGGGTTAAAAGAGTATCACTGCGCTGCTGCTGGTTTAACCTTGCTGGGGCCTTTCAGCGACAGTGCCAGCAGATAGAAAAAGCAGATAACCGGTATGATGAATGCTTTTGCGGCCAGCCCGCTGTCGACCAGCTTGCTCATCGCCAGCGGAACCAGTGCCCCGCCGGAAATAGCCATGCACATCAGCCCGCTCAATTCGCTGCTGCGCTGAGGTTCTTCTTCAACCGTAATCGAAAACAGCATCGGCCAGATATTTGCAAATCCCAAACCAGCTGCCAGTACGCCGAGAATGGCAAAGGATGGATTGCCCAGCATCAGCAGACCGGCCCCCAGCAATCCCAGAGCTGCTGACAAGCGGAAAAATGTTCTTGGCGTCAGCAAAGTCAGTACGGCACCGCCGGCTAAACGGCCGACCGTCAGCATCATAAAAAAGAACGCCGGTCCGAATTTTGAGGCGGTGGATTTCTCCAATCCCATAGCTTCCAGCAGCGGCAGAAGAAACCGCCCCATGCAGACTTCCGCTCCGACATACAGAAAAATCCCCAAAACGGCCATCGCAAATACCGGCTTCTGCAGCAGCTGGAGACTCGTGAGAATGCTGGGCGGAACATCGGCTTTGGTCTCTTCGATTTTCAACGTGGCAACCCAGACAAATGTAACCGCCATAAGGATAAAGAAAATCGGAAATACCCCCCGCCAGCCCATACTTTCAAAAAGGGCAAAACCTGCTATTGCTGTAACTAAATAGGATGAAACGGTACTGCCGATTCCCTTAAAGCCTTGGGCAAAGCTGAGGTTGCGGCCGTAAGCGCCTTGCGGACTGACATCCCGCATAATGGGATTGCCGGCAACCTGCAAAAAAGTTGTGCCGATGCCCAGCACGAAAATGCAGACCAGCAGCAGCGCAAATCCCGGCTGCATCAGACAGGGAATCAGCATGGCCGCAGCATTCAATCCCAGCCCCAGAAGAAGCAGTTTTTTCTTGCCGATATAAGTTGCCAACAGCCCCCCCGGCACACTGAATACCGCAAAGGCAATAAAAACAAAAAAGGACAGCAGGGTGGCCATCACATTGCTCAGCTGATAGTTTTGCCGAACGGCATCTGACATAGGCCCCATCGCATCGGCAACTCCCATTACAAAAAAGGCCAGCAGAATAGGCAGTGTTTTCATTCCCATAAAATTTCCTTTCGATAGAGGTGACTAATTAACAGCATATCTGACCAAGATAACGTTCAATGTTTTTCGCTGGACATCGAGTACGGGACATCATCCGGGCCGCTGCCCCAGTTTGGATTGGGCTTGTCTCCCATCGCAATCTGCAGTTTGCCGCCCTTGATTATATCGTGATGCTGCAGATAGGTTTTTGTATACGTTCGTCCATTCAGTTTAGCCGATTGGATATAGAGGTTTTCTGCCGAATTCTTAGGAGCCGAAATTTCGAAGATTTTTCCATTCGGCAGGTGAAGCACCGCATTTTTGAACAGCGGAGCTCCCAGCACATACTGGCCCGAACCGGGACAGACCGGATAAAAGCCGAGTGCCGAAAATACATACCAAGCTGAGGTCTGGCCGTTGTCTTCATCCCCGCATAAGCCGTCCGGAGTAGGCGTATAGAGTCTGTTCATTACTTCCCGTACCCATTTCTGCGCTTTCCACGGCTGGCCGGCGTAGTTGTACAGGTAAATCATATGCTGAATCGGCTGATTGCCGTGAGCATACTGGCCCATATCCATTACCGTCATCTCAATAATTTCATGAATGGGGAAACCGTAGTACGAACAGTCATACTTGGGGGGAGTTGTAAAAACAGCATCCAGTTTGGCTGCAAATGCTTCACGCCCGCCCATTAAATCTATCAGCCCCTGCGGGTCGTGAAAAACAGACCACGTGTAATGCCATGCACATCCCTCGGTGAAATCTCCGCCCCATTTTTCCGGCATAAAAGGTTCGGACCAGGAGCCGTCTTTTCTTCGCCCGCGCATAAAATTGGTCGAGGCATCAAAAACATTTTTGTAGTACTGTGCCCGGCGAAAAAAGCGGTCAATCTCATCCTGCGGGCGATTCAGCGCTCTGGCCAGCTTCCAGATGGTAAAATCCGCATAACAGTATTCCAGCGTCCGGGCAACGCTTTCATTGACGTTCACATCGCAGGGGATATACCCCAGCGTGTTATAATATTCGACACCAAACCGTCCGACGGAACGGAGGGGACCGGCATTTTCGGAATTCTTCAGAATTGCTTCGTACAGGGTATCGATGTCATAGCCCCGAATGCCCTTCAGATACGCATCGGCGATATTGACGGCTGAATTGGAGCCGATCATGCAGTCCCGATGTCCCGGACTGGCCCACTCCGGAAGCCAGCCGCTTTCTGTATAGGTATTAACCAGACCTTCCATAATCTGGGCATTGAGTTCAGGATACATCAGCGTCAGGAATGGAAAAACCGCACGAAAGGTATCCCAGAACCCGTTGTCGGTGAACATATACCCCGGCAGAACCTGACCGTTGTAGGGACTGTAATGCACAATTCTGCCCGCTGCATCCAATTCGTAAAACATCCGGGGAAACAGCAGCGCCCGGTACAAGGCTGTATAAAAATTCTGATATTGTGCTTCGGTGCCTCCGCTGACGCGGAACCGCCCCAAATGGCTGTTCCATATATCTTTTGCTTTACGGCATGTTTGGTCAAAAGAATCATCGGCCAGTTCCCGCTGCAGATTCAGTTTGGCCTGCTGCGGACTGATAAAAGAGGAAGCCGCTTTGATTTGGATCTGCTGGCCTTTGTGTGTGCGGAAACGCACGGCCGCACCGACATGATTTCCCTGCTCTTCGGTTTGCCCGCTTTGAACCCTGCCGTTATTCCATGTATAGACCTCCTCAAAATCTCTGTCAAAGACGACAATAAAATAGTTATGAAAGTTCTGCGGAACCCCGCCGTTGTTATTTCGACAATATCCGATGATGGTCCGCTCGGCCGGCAGTATCTTGACATACGACCCTTTATCAAAACCGTCCAGCAGGATGTAGGAAGAATCCGATTCCGGGAAGGTGAATCGAAACTGAGCAGCCCGTTCTGTCGGGGTTATTTCCGCCGTTACATCGTAATCCGCCAAATACACGCGGTAATAATAAGGTCTGGCTGTTTCGGCCTTATGGGAAAACCACGATGCCCGTTTCTCCTCATCGACCGTCAATTGACCGACAATCGGCATCAGAGAAAATGCCGCATAATCATTGATCCATGGACTCGGTTGATGGGTCTGTTTGAAGCCGCGGATTTTGCGGGCACCGTACTGGTAGCACCAGCCGTCTCCCATTTTGTTGGTCTGCGGCGTCCAGAAGTTCATTCCGCGGGGAACTGCCACTGCAGGATACGTGTTTCCCGTTGCAAAGTTAAAAGTCGAATCCGTTCCCACGAGCGGATTTACATAATCTGCATAAGAAAACGAAGACGGCTGTGTGGCATAACCCAGCGGTGACAGACAGCAGATAAAGAGCATCCATGCGGTCGCAACGTTCCATCTGCACTTCATAAAGGCCTCCCTGATTGTCCAATAGTTATTATTCAACACTGCATTTGCTTGTCTGCGGATTCGGATTGTATTGTATTCTGCAGCCGCCAGGCATTATTTCCCCCGGGGCAGATACGCAAGCCGCATAAATTCAATATCTTCCCGTTCATTGGCCGGCGGGGTGACATTGAAAAGATGTTTTTGAGCCATATCCCATGTCGATTTGTTAACCCACCGGTGATTTTCGGCATGTCCATCTGCAAATCCCAGCGGGCTGAAAGGGCTTGTTGTCCCGTGCCAGATGGCAAAGGGATCGGTCCAGTAAGGTGTCGTATAATTCATCAGCCACGATCCCATCAGCCAGCCGCGCCAATCCGCATTTTCCAAAAAAACGATGCGGCTTGAGGGACTTGATATTTCCGACAGTTTGAATACAGAGTGGTTGTCCCATCCGCTTGTAGCAGAAGGATTGTAGAGCAGGTATGTCTCTTTTGATGCTTCCCCATTCATCATGCCGGTAATAGAATAGCTGTTCCACCAAGAGCCATAGCCGGCGGTAGACCTGTCGGAAAACAGCAATGCACTTTTGTCAGCAGGGCAGTGATAGGCATCCACCGCTTCAAGGTAGGGGAATAAAAGCCCTTTTCGTATGCCGTTTTGTTCTTCTTGAACCGGCAGAACTGTATTGCTGAGGGCTTTTTCGCCGGTATAAACCCCGTTGCGGTCCTGCGGGGCTTCGACCCAAAAACAAGGAGACGCAAAAATCCGGCGGGGCACATGGCCGTTGACCAGTTTGCTGTCATGGTCCATTGCATAGGAATGCCACGATGTTGCCATGCTTCTCATATTCGACAGGCATACGACAGCAGCGGCCTGTTTTTTGACTTTTTTGAGTGCCGGAATAATGACCGAAAGCAGCAGAGCAATGATGGCAATGACTACCAGCAGCTCGATCAGCGTAAATGCTTTTTTGGAGTTCATCGGTATGACTCCTGTTCTTGAAGGTTATTGTAATTTTATTTCGCAGCCAAAGCCCAATAAGCTCGGGCTGCTGCTGCCGGATACAGCAGTTTCCATTGAGTCAGTGCTTCTGTATTGGTAGCATCCCATCGCTTGGAGTATCGGCCGTTGGGATCCCGCACATTCTGCCGAACATACAGCATACCGCGTTCGGCAAGGTTTTTCCAGTGTTTCTGGCCTGCTGCTTCAGACAGCTCAAGCCAGCCCTCGATAAGTGTAAAGGCAAACATCGACTCGCATCGAACAGCGCCGCTGGTCTCATCAAACCATTCTTTCTGGCAGGCCTTGGCTATTTGTTCGGCCTGTTCCAAACAATCGCCGGTCAGCTTATACAGCAGGACATAACAGCGAAGCGGCATAGCTGAATTATACGACCATTTCCGCCGTCCAATTCGTCCTGTTGAGGGGCGGATGCTGTCAAAATACAGGGAATCACTGTCTTTTAAATGCGCATCCAGCCATTTTAAAAGCTCTTTGGCGGTTTCAAGATACTGCTGCTGGCGGGTTGCCTCATAATAACGCAGACACGCATAAGCCGTTGGTGCAGCCGAGCAGGTGTTTTTGGTTTTGCGGCGTTCGCTGTCCCATGTCTCCTTCCACCAAATGCCGCCGTCGTTGGGATCTATTCCGCTTAAGCAAAAAGACAGTGTTTTTTCGGCCTGTTTGAGATACTCCGGTTTACCGGTGGCAGTCCAAGCATCCATCAGTCCCATTGCGATCCAGGCATTGTCGTCGTAATATCGCTCGATCCTGTTTCGAGGAGCCGGCAGGCAGTCATATCCGCCAATGCCCTTATCTTCCACCCAGTATCTGCTTAAATAGTCAATCAGTTCGGTTAAAGATTGTGCATGGAGTTGTTCGACTTGGGCGGCCTTGGCATAGGCCAGTAACAGAATGGCCGTTCCCCATGCATATGCCGGATTGGTCCGGCTCTGGTCTTCGTAATAGCCTGCCTGACCGGCAATCCGATGGTCCCGCTCAATGCAGGCAAGCGTTTCAGAACCCCATTTCATAAAATCGCGTACTTCATTCGATGCCCGGGCGCTGTTGATAAAAATCGATTCCGCAATAAGCCAAACCAGAAGGAATCGAATAAGCAGCTGTGATGCCATCATTTACTCCCTTTTGTACGTGTCCCTGCAAAATGTATTCGAGTCATCCAAGATCCTTGCGGGGTCAGTATGCTTATATCTGGCGAATACCAGTATATCCGCCTAATTGGCATTTCTTACATCTCAAATGTCTTGTTCTTGTAAACGATTGAGTGCACAACTGAATCGTATGGCGGCTGTTTTCACCTGATAAAATGGACGCATGATGGGCAAAAATGCTACTGCACAGAAAAACTTGTTTGCTGGCTCTTTCTGCCGGCATAGCCTGCCTTTCTTCCGTGATCCTTTTTAACCAGTTATTTATGAAAACTGCTTATTTATATTTTCACGGATGAGGCGGTTTTTGAAGGTTATTTTTTGCATTTTTTTTAGAAAAAGTCAAAATAAATGATATCTATAAAACAAATTCTATTAAAATCAGATGTAAATATTCGGGAAATAGTTAAATCAATATACTCATCGATGCAGCTTTAATAAAACATAATACAAGTAATATTGTGTTGGTATAGTCTGATATTGGTTTGTTGAGACTAAAAAACTTTTATTATTTTTCCTATTTTTTCCTTCCAATTTTTACACTGCATTTCAAGTAAATATTAGACGATAAATTGTAAACATAGAAAAAGATGATGACAAATTCCTCTCAACATGCACGTTTCCTGCGGATGTATGCCAGCATACAAACTAAACTGTATGCATTCATTTTGTCCGTTGTCCACAATAAGAGTGATGCCGATGAATTGTATCAGGAAACCAGTGTTGTTTTATGGGAAAAATTCAGCCAATATCGGGAGGAATGCTCCTTTGCCGCTTGGGCTATAGGAATTGCCAAGAATAAGGTTATGCAATACCTGCGGGAAAACAAAAAGGCAAAAATGGTATTTACGGAGGATATATACCAGAATATATCAGATGTAACAGAAAAAGCGTCAGATGATATTCAGTTCCGCATAGCCGCATTAAAAATATGTCTGGAGCGGCTGAAAGTATCTGATCGAAAGCTGATAGCATTCCGATTTCATAAAAATATTACAGTCAAAATGCTCTCCCAGCTGACAGGACGTTCAACGGACTCGCTGTATAAAACTATCTCCCGAATAATGTATATGCTTAAAGCATGTATTGAACGAACAATGGTACTCCAGCAGTATGAATGACGGCAAGACAAATCCAGTCAAGATTTACCATCTGCTTCTGCGTCTGGTGGAAGGGGACATCAACGATGCCGGGCTTGCTGAGCTGAAAGCGTGGTTTCAGCAGGAGCAAGCCATTCCGATCTATTGGGAGTTTATCAAAAACTATACGGCCGTTAAGCTGTATGAGGAGACTTCCGCAGAATCCTTCGGGCAGATGGATTTGCTTGACAATTCAATGGATATGGATTTATGGCTGGCTTTGGCCGATGATGAAAAGAACGCACCGGAAGTACATCTCCCTGCTTGTCCGCAAAAGCCAGTCAGGCAGTGGGAAAAACCTGCCGCCGTCCCCAAGGTGACAGCCGGAAGCAGCAAACTTTCCATGTTTAGTCTGATTGCCTCCTTGGCTGCAATTCTATTTCTTGTTGTGTATGCCTATTTTGTCCCCAAAGCGAGCCGAGGTTTTGAAGTGGCTACATTGGCTGACAGCATCAATGCCAAATGGGCTGATGATGCTTCTATGAAGCCCGGAACACGGCTTGTTACCGGACAGGCAAAATCCTTATTGCGGGGCGGTCTGGCAAAACTGGTATTTGACAACAATGCTGTTGTAACCATTGAAGGCCCAGCCGAATTCGAGATTATTTCCGAAGACCGGATCAAACTCCAGTACGGCCGGCTTTATTCTATTGTCCCGCAGGAAGCACTGGGCTTTTCTGTAACTACGCCCAATGCGATGGTTATCGACTTAGGTACCCAATTCGGTGTTCAGGTGGATTTTCAGGGTACAACCGAACTCCATGTCAGCCAAGGCAAAACCCAATTAATAGCCGGAGAAAACAAAAACAAGGTTAAGTTTGAAATTTTTGAGGGTTCAGCACGCAAAATCTCGGGTATTTCGTCTGATATTACAGATATTCCCTGCAATAATTTCATCTTTGTTCGTCAGATTAATTCCCAGACCAATCTAATTTGGCGAGGTCAGCCGTCAATCAGTTTGGCAGATATTACAGGCGGGGGAAATGGGCTTGGAACCGGCCGACTGGGTGTCGGCATACATCCTCTAACCGGTGAAATCGGCGATATTGTTGCCGAGGATCGTATGGGTGAAGGGAAATATATAACCGTTCCCCAAAACCGTTATATCGACGGTGTTTTTGTCCCCAACGGACAATTTTCCCCTGTAGTAGTAAGTTCCAAAGGGCATATTTTTACCGAGTGCCCAGTGACCAATAATATTTTCTATATGGAGATTATAAACAGCAAACTAACCGACCCTGCTGTCCCGATGCTGTGGAAAGAAGCAGCACCCGGCAGCGGCATATACGGCTCCAATACCTGCCCAAGCATCTTCATGCATGCAAATTTAGGGATTACATATAATCTGGATGCAATTCGTTCTGATTTTAATGGTGCTGAAATTACCCGTTTTACCGCTGAAGCGGGCCTGTCTCCCAGTGCAACGCGTAAGGGAAATGTGGATGTCTGGGTGCTGGTTGACGGTAATGTGCGGTATTGTCAGAAAAATATTACCGAAAAAGGGAAATCTTATCCCATCGAGATTGACATCAAGAAAACGGACCGCTTTTTGACATTAATTACAACCGATGGCGGAGATATAGATTATCCGGAACCGGCAAGACGGGCCACAGATTCGGACTGGGCACTGTTTGCCAATCCGGAATTGGTTCTTACGACTGGACAAGTTCATTAAATCGAGAAAATGGGTAAATTGGAAAACACTTGTGATATAATGGTATGTATGAAAGACTTCGTTCAGACAAAAGAGAACTGCATAAAAGAGGGATGACAGATATTATGCAGAAAGAAAGGAGGTTGGCAGAATTAGACAAAATACCCAAATATGAAAGCTGCAGAAAAACGGTATCCTATGGATGGCAGAAGAGGAAAAGGATTTTAAAGAAGTGTGTTTTGTGTAAACTTTAACTTTTTTGGAGGTAAGGAAAGATGAAGAAGTATGTTGTGATGTTGGC
>ERZ795050.3832-NODE-3832-length-14479-cov-22.630616_pt1 | contig 14479 bp, 14 predicted proteins | sample MGYA00375134_ERZ795050 | MGnify/ENA primary metagenome ERZ795050 (study PRJEB30179, sample SAMN05720221) | activated sludge metagenome | isolation source: Anaerobic digester | place: Japan | collected 2015-05-26 ... | reverse complement strand
AGGAGCCGGAGCCGTTGTCGGAGACGCGGAAGACCACCTCGTCCACGTAGAGCAGGTCGTGCTCCACCTGGAGCTCGTCCACCGTGCCGGGCGAGCCGGGCGTGGCGCCGGCGAGCCGGAGGCAGACGGTGCGCCCGGCGTAGCGGCGGCGGTCCACGATCGCCGTCACGTCGGTGGCGTCGGTCGTCACCTCCCAGAAGAGGAGCGCCGTGGACTCCGGCGGGGCCGCGGTGAGCGTGACCTCGAAGAGCCCGGAGGCGAGCTGCCAGATGTAGGAGGTGTCGGAGGCGTCTAGGGTGAGGGTGGTCGGACCGTAGTGGTAGCGCCAGGTGCCGCCGCCGAGCGCCTGCCCGGCGGAGATGACCACGTCGAGCCCGGAGTCCACCTCGCAGAGGTAGCGGTCGTGGACCCGGGCGTCGGTGTCGATGTCCGCCGCGTCGATCTCCGAGGCCACGGCGTTGTAGGCCACCTGCACGTAGGCGAGCAGCGGCTCGCCGGCCGGGAGGACCGGCTTCGCTGGCGAGGCGGCCTTCGTGCCCTTGGTCACCGTCACCGACCCGGCGCCGGCGGTCAGCGCCGCCCAGTAGGACTCGCCCGAGGCCAGCGCGGCCGGGGTGACGTCGTTCTGGTCGAGCTCGTGGGTGCTTGCCACCTGGGCGTAGATCGCCCCCTGGTAGAGCCAGGTCCCGGCGGCGACGTGGACCTCGTCGTCCGGCGTGCCGGTGGGGGTGACGGCGAGGCCAGAGATCAGGCCCGCGCGGGTGGCGTCACCCACGCCCGTGAGCACCCCGCGGTCGAGCAGGGTGACCGCCGGGGGCACCGGGGAGGCGTACTCCTCGTAGATCGCCCCGGGACGGAAGCGCCAGGCCATCGCCGCGGCGCTCGTCGGTGGCCGCCAGCGGACCTCGACGTGGACGGCGCAGTCGCCCGGGATGTCGCCCACCGGCAGCCCCGCGTAGGCGCCGACGGCCTGCCAGTCGGTGGAGGGGACGGACCAGGTCGGATCGGCGGTGTTGGTGTAGCCGACGATCCGCATCCAAGCCCAGAGCTCGTCCTGGGGCGGGAGGCCGGAGCGCAGGAACGTCCCGGCGGTGTCCGGGTCCTCAGTGTCGATCACGAGCCGGACGTTCTTCGCCGGCTGGGGGGAGGCGGCGCCCTTGTCGACCCAGACGTGAAGCTCGATCGGCGCGGTATACGCGCCCGCCTCGAGGTCGGGGATCGCCTCATCGGAGAGGAGCGTCAGATCGTCGTCGAGGTAGAAGTCGAGGGTGGGCATCGGTCACTCCATGGGGAAGATCAGGTTCGGCTCGGCCCAGTCGGCGTGCGCGGCCACGGTCACCTGCACGCCCGGGGAGCCGTCGGTGCTCGGGTAGGCGTGGCGGGTGAGGATGGAGTCGTCGAGGGGTCTCTGGAGCACTACCGCCTCTGAAGAAGCGGGCGAATACCCCAGCGAGTAGAGGCTGTACGACGGGCTCGGCCATGGCGCTTCGGTCGGCCAGCCAGCGGTAGCGTCCAGGGAGATCGCATCGGGGTAGTAGAGGAGCCCGGCGTAGGGCATGATCGCGACCCCAGAGTTCGCGCGCACGCCAACGAAACCATCGAGGCCGTACGCCATGCCGTAGTCGCCAACACTCTCCGGAGAGCTCCCGGAGAATGGCATCCGAACGCGCAGCAGACCGGCGTTCTCACCGTTGATCGCATCTTTCCAGGCGAGCAGGATGTTCATGGCGTTCGCCGTGGCGAATGCTTGCGAGTTCCACCCCTCCACGGGATCGGTCGGCCAGGTGACCGAACCCAGCATCCCCGCCAGCATGTGGTCGACCTCGTAGTCGCTCCCCACCTGGGTGACGTCGGTCAGGTCACACCGGGCACGGATCAGCCGGAACCAGGTGGCGCCGGAGCCCGCCGTGCCGTGCTGCACCGGGTCGCGCTCGATCCACCAGAGATATCCCCCGTGGTAGCAGGCGCCGTCGAGCAGGTAGGTGTCGGCCACCGCGTAGGTGTAGGTGGCGGCGGCCGCCACGTCCCAGACGTTGAGGTTCTGCATGTCCGAGGGCCAGACGAGCGACCCGGCGCCGACCTTGGCCCCCGCGTCCTCGAGGATGCAGGTGGCCCGGGCGTCGAGGGTGTCGCCGGTCGAGATCTCGCCGCGGTCCGACACCCAGGAGCCGTCCGCCGCGTAGAGCGTGGCGCCGAAGCCGGACGCCGAGTAGTGGAAGCCGTAGTAGACCGGCGTCGCCGGGGCGAGCGCGATGCCGTAGGCGCGGGGCTTCTGGCGGGTGAGGAGGGTCTCGATCATCGGTCGTAGGCCAGCGCGGCCGCCTCGAATAGGGCCGCGTCGGCGGCCACGTTGATGGTGAGGGTGTAGGTCTCGTCGTCCACGTAGACGGAGGTGACGATCGTTACGTCCTCGTTCACCGAACCGTCCGGCGAGAGGAACTCGAACCGCGTGGTCGGGGTGAAGCCGCGGCCGGTCACGGTCACGGCGAGCGCGGTGTCGCCGGGGGAGAAGACCGCCGGGTCGAGCGCCTCCACCCAGAGGGTGTCGCCGCTGCCGCGCTGGGTGGCGCCCGCCACCCCGGAGGTGCCGCGGCGGTTCATGATCGCGGGCAGGCTCACCACGATCTCGCCGCCGTAGCCGCTCGCCCCGCCGCGGCCCACGCACTCGGCGTCGAGCCGCTGGGTCTTCGCCGTGCCGTCCGTGTTGCGCCCCACCACCTTCGCCGGGCGGACGTCGGCTTCCTTGTCCCGCCGGTCGTCGAGCACCGAGCGGAGCGCGCGGACCACCTCCTGGCTCTGGCTCACAGCGGCACCTCGATCCGGTAGGTGGCCGAGGCCTCGCCGGTGCGCGGCTCGCGGCGAGCGCGGACCTCGGTCACCATCCCGCGGCGCGCCAGGCCATGCTCCGGGTGGCGGACGAGGATGGTCTGCCCCACCTCGGCGATCGCTTCGGCGCGGTCGATGGTGAGCTTCCAGGAGAGCTCGCGAGCCTTCTCCCGCTCGAGCAGGTCGCGGGCCTCCTCCAGGGTCTGCACGTAGTCGTTCTGGAGGATCCGGCGGCGGAAGCCGAACCAGGCCTCCAGCGTGGCGTCGTCCGAGGCGACCTCGATCGGCGCCTGCCGCAGCTCGGTCCACGCCGAGGCGCGGTAGCCGGGGCTCGGCACCCGGCCGGTGAGCACCCGCGCCTGGCGCCCGCCCTCGCTCGACCAGGTGACCTCCTCGTACTGGTCCTCGGAGATCACGTTGAACTGGGTGAGCTTGTAGAAGATCGTCCGCCACTGCTCTACCCAGTCGCTCGACTGGAAGTCGCCCCAGTCGTAGGCCCCGGCCGGGCTCGGATGGACCTTGTAGCCGCGCACCTGCTCGATCTGGCCCTCCAGCGTGCCGTCGGCGGCGATCAGGTTCGTGAGGATCTTCCGCCGGTAGAGGTTCCAGTTGGCCGGGGAGGTGAGCTGCGCGCGGCCGGAGTAGCGGATGTTGGCATTTACCGTGCCGTCCACCGCCATTCCCCGGGCGTAGTAGCCCCAGGTCTCCTCCGTCTCCCGGAAGACGGCGCCCGTCGCGGCGTCGAACTCTCGCGTGACCACCACCTCGTCGGCGTCGCCGTACTCCTCGGCCGCGGCGTTGTAGCTCTCCCCGTCGCCCCAGACGTAGGCGCTGTAGTTCGAGGGGAGCGGGTAGTAGGTGGGGTTGGAGGAGCCGGTCAAGCGGCCGAACCAGCGCTTTACGGTCACCGTGCTGGCGGTGTTCTCCCGGTCGTCGTTCCAGACCCACTCCTGGGTGCGGCGGCCCACGCCGCAGAACTTCTCCTCGCTCCACAGGACGAACTCCCCGTCCTCGTCGATGTAGACCTGCAGCGGGTCGTAGGTGCCGCCGGCGGGATTGGCCTGGTACTGCGCCGCCCGAGGGTTGTACCAGCCCCACTCGTAGGTCACCTGGCGCACCGGGCGGCCGCCGCGCTCGGTCTTCTCGTCCACGATCTGCGTCACCAGCCGCAGGCTCGACGGGTAGGCGGTCACCCCGAGATCGGTGATCGAGCCGTTCGTCTCCTGGCGCGAGACCGCCCGCTTCGGGGCGTAGATGTCGTAGACCTTCGTCACCGTGGTGGTGGTCACCTGCCCGAGCTCGTCCACCGTCACGGCGCCCAGGCCGCGGATCACCCAGCGGCTCGGCACGTCGCGCGGAGGCTCGATCTGGATTTTCTCGATCCGCGTGAGGCCCCACTCGTCGTCGGCCGGGATCGGCGGGGCGAGCAGCTCCGGGCGCCAGAGCTCCAGCGCCGAGCCGTCCCGGGCGACCCGCATCTTCCAGCCCTCCGGGGCGATGAACTCACGGAGGAACTCGAAGAGCTTCTTCGAGTCGGTGAAGAGGCCCTTCTGCCAGACCGCCCCGTCCGGGCAGTCCACCGCGGCCAGGCCAGCGTCGAGGCAGAGCTCGCGGACGATCTCGCCGCGCGTCAGCCCGGCGAACGGCTCCACCTCGTGGCAGAGGTCGTAGCCGCCGTACTTGGCGGTGATCGCGTCCTGGCACTCCACCTTGACCGCCGGGCCGCCCTCGGCCTGCTGACAGGTTCTGACATAGCCGTCGAACCGCTGCTCGAGGACGACGTCACCCGGGGCGCCCGTGTTCCACCAGATCTCCACCGGGGTGAGGGTCCAGACCTTCTCCGTCGCGAGCGCGCTCCAGGCGGGCCCGATCAGGCCGAAGCTCGCGCGCACGACGGGCGAGTCGAGCGTCTCCTGGATCTCCACCGGCCCGGCGAGCTCGGCGGGGTCCACCCATGCGCCGTCGAGCTTCACGAGCACCCCGGCGTGGATGCAGGCCCCCTCGTAGGCGTGCCAGCGGCCGAACGCCACGGTGCCCGCGAGCGTGCGCTCCGGCCACAGGGCGTTGACCACCACCCCGGAGAGGATCCCCGTGGAGCCGCCGGCGGTGACGTAGCCCGAGAGGCGGCCGGAGAAGGCGGTCGGCACCCGTCAGACCTCCACCAGCACGAGGTCGCGCGGCTCGCGCAACACCGAGGCGAGGCGCTTCTCGTTCTCCGGGGCCTCCACCACGGAGAAGAGCGGCACGAGGCGGACGTGCAGCGTCTCGCCGGCGGCCGGGGCGGTGGCGACGGCGAGGCGCGGCGTCTCGGTGTCGAACCAGACCTCCCCGGCGCCCGGGGTCCCGGCGTCGAACTCGGCCTCGGTCTTCTCGGTGTAGGTGAGCTCCGTGCCGCCGATGTCGAGCTTCACCGCCGGCTGGTAGCGGCTTTCGGGCTGGCCGTTCGGCGGGGTGAGGCTGTGGATCGCCGGCTGCCAGGGAAGGGTGAACTCCGTGCGCGCGCCGTCCCCCGCGTAGGCCAGGTGCTCGAAGCGCCAGAGGCAGAGCGTGTGCGGGCCCGTCTCGGCCAGGATCTCCTCGACCAGGTCGTAGACCGAGCGCAGGTGGGCGTAGCGCAGCGTGAACGTCCGCTTCCGGGTGCGGATCGGGAGGCCCTCGCCGAGGTAGGCGAGCTGCTCGCGGGTGGAGCCGTCGGCCGGGAGGCGGAGGGTCTTAAGCTCGCGGAACCGCACGGCCACCTCCGAGGCGCTGGCGCCCGTGAGGTTGTAGCCGGCGAGCGTCGGCGGGGCGGAAATCCCGGTCGGGGATGCAGCCATCAGATGTCTCCTCGGGCGAGCGCATCGAGCAGGGCGTCGAGCAGGGCGTCGAGGTCGGTCCCCTCGAACTGGCCGCGGAGCGCGCCGATCACCTCGACCAGCCGCTCGAGCGTCACCTTGCCCTCGCGGTACTTGTCGAAGATCTCGCCCAGGCGGCCCGCGAGCGTGCCCGCGTTCTCGGTGAGGTAGCCCATGACCTCGCCGATGTCCACGCTGCCCTTCTGGAGCCCTTCGATGAAGTCGTTGATCTGCTCCTGCACCCCGCGCAGGTCGAGCCCTTCGAGCACCTCGCGGATCGTCTTCGCCCCGTCCTCCGTCTGCACCACCACGGCGCCGAACTTGTTGACGAAGTCTTCCAGGTCGAGCGCCCCGATCCGCACCGCCTCGAGCTGGAGCTGGAGCTCCTGCGCCCAGACGTTGCCGTTCTCGGCGAAGCGGTCGATCTGCTCGGAGAGGTCGTCGAGCTGGGTGGCGGCGCGGGGAGCGACATCCTCGATCTGCCGCAGCGCGGTGGCCGCCTTCCCGGCGGACTCGGTGGCGCGGTCGGCCTGGATCGAGACTTCACTCAGGGCCGCGGACATCCGCTTGAGCCCCTCGGTCGCCACGGCGAAGGTCCTACGTGCCACCTTCCACCCCCTCCACCTGGTCGAGCGCCGCCGCCGCCGCCTGCGCCGCCGTGGCCACCGCCTGGAGCTGAGTGACCAGCCCGGCGAGGCTGATGCCGGAGAGACCCTCGGCGGCGGCCTTGATCTGGCCCATGGCCTGCGCGGCCGCCTCGCTCGGGCCCTGGATCGTCGCCAGCACGTCGGCGATGGAGGTGGCCGAAGCCGAGGCGGAGGACATCGCCTCGGCGAGCGAGGTCGCCGCCGTGGCCGCCGTGCTCATCCCCTCGCCGGCCGACTTGCCCGCGTCGGCGGCCTTCTGGATCTCCCCGGCGCCGGACCCGGCCTCCTGCGAGCCGGCGGCGATCTGCCCGCCCGCCTCCTCCACCACCGCGCCCGCGTCGCCGGCGGCTTCCTTCAGGGCTCGCCACTCCGCCTGCACCTGCTCCATCGCGGAGGAGGCCCCGCTCGCCGCCTCGCCCGACCCGGTGAGGGCATCGCCCGCCTCCTGCAGCGAGCCGGCTGCCTCGCCGGCGGCTTCGGAGATCCGGGTGATCACGTTCCCGGCGGCGTCCACCTCCTGCGTCATCTGCAGGGCGGCGCCTGCCATGTCGTCCACGGCGCCCGAGAAGGCGTGGCCCTTGTCGATCGTGCGCTCGATCCCCGCGAGGAAGACCCCCGTGGCGTCGGCGGCCTTCTCCAGCGCCGGCGGGATGTCGGTGCCCGCCGCCCGGTACTCCTCGACGAGCTGCTGCACCATCTCCCGGGCCTTTTCCAGGCCCTCGCCCGAGAGGCGTTCCCAGTCGATCTTCCCGAGCGCCTGCTCCCACGCCGCCGCGAGCTCGCCCAGGCTCTCGCCCATGGGCTGGATCTTCTCGACGATCTCGTCGGCCATCTTGGCGATGGCTTCCTGCTGCTCCTCGGCGGCGCTCTTCGTCTTCTTGGCCGCCTTCTCGGTCTTCTCGCTCGCCTCCTCCCAGGCCTCCTGCAGGCGGAGGATGCTCGCCGGGGCGGCCACCCCGAGCATCTGGTACTTGTCGACGAGCTGGTCGATCTGCCGCCCGAGGGCCACGGCGACGTCGGTGTCGCTCATCCCCTCGTTCGTCTTCTTGAGCTCCGCGGCGAAGAACTCCAGCTCCTTCGAGGCCTTCGCTAGCGCCTCCTCGGAGAGGCCGGTCTTCTCGATCCACTTCTCGTAGGCGGCCTGGAGGTTCTCGGTCTCGAAGGCCGCCTCGCGCTTCTTGGCGATCAGCCCCTCGTAGGCCGCCTCCAGCTCAGCGGCCGACATCTTCAGCGTGTCGAAGCCGTTCTTCTGGAGGATGTTGACGATGTTCGAGAGGCGCTCGACCTCCTGCGCCACCGTGTTCGCACCGTCGCCGAGGCCGCCGAGATCCGAGATGAAGTTCTGGAGGGCGGTGTCGAACTCGCCGTCGGTCAGCCAGTTGAAGGCCTGGCGGATCCTCGTGCCGACCTCGTAGCCGATCTCCCAGGCGGCCCACATGCCGCCGACCGCCTTGACGACGTTGCCGATGACCCGGAGCTTGTCGTTCAGGGCCTTCGTCACGTCGATCGTGACATCGAAGAACCCCTTGCCCTTGTCGGCCGAGGCCGCATAGGACTGACCGTGGGCGAGCACCTGGCGGGCCGCCTGCTCGGTGGTGTCGGCGAGCGTCTCGAGCTGCGGGGTCGCTTCGCCGGCGGCCTTGGCGACGCCACGGATCTCCTCCGCCGTCTGGGCGAAGGCCTGGGTCTCGCCGGTGCGGCTGACCTCGAGTGTCGCCTTGACCTGCCGCTCGTCGGCCACGTCTCCCCCGTGTGAAGGGCGGCCCGCCTGGCCGGGCCGCGGTGCAGCGTGTGGGGTGGGGCGGTCAGCTCACAGGCGCCCCGATCCGGCGGCTACGCCTGCGGCGTGGCCGGAGTCCAATCGCGGTCGCTGATGACCTCCACGGTGAGCGGGGCGTCGCCCGAGTCGTTCGTCTCGCCCCGGAGCGTGATCGTCTCCGTGATCGCGCGGTCGTTCTGCGCCGGGCGGGTGAGGTTGGCGACGGAGACCTGCCCCCACTTGAAGACGATCGACTCGCGGTTCGGGCCCCCCTCGAGCTGCTGGCCGAGGAAGTGGGTCTCCATCTCGAACTGGTCGTGGTGCTCCATGAACTTCACGAAGTCCCGGTCGGTGTGCTTGCGGGTGAGCTGGAGCGTGGGGGCGAAGAGGCCGTCCCGGTCGAGGCCGTAGACGTACCGGCTGCCGGAGCCCTGGTCCACCGTGAGCGGCCAGGGGATCGTGATCGTCGAGGTGAGGGTGCGGAACTCCGACCACGAGGAGACGGGGTCGGTGATCGCCCGCACGTAGTTGATCTGGTGGGCGCTCGTGTACCGCTGCCCGCCGAGGTAGGTGGCGGTGGGCAGGGTCCACGTCAGCGGGAACTCCCAGGCGTCGTTGAGCGCGAGCAGGGCGAAGTCGGCCGCGTCGCCCGGGAAGATGATCTCCAGCGGGTCGCGGTTTTCCGCCCAGACGCCGAGGTCCTCGTCGGCGTCGCCGGTGAGGTTCTGCCAGATTCCGCGCCCGCTCGTCGGGTCCTTGGCGATGTCCATGGCCGTGCCGCCGTACGCGGGCGCCGGGGTGCCGTCGGAATCCGCTACCGACACCTTGAACTCGTAGTCCCCTCCGGCGACCTTGGTGATCTTCACGAAGATCGACTTCGTTGCCGCGATGGCCGGATCCACCAGGCCGCGGATGACGGGCGCGTAGGGGTAGGTGCCGGTGTTACCCGCGTCGGCCACCGCCGCGCCCACGCGCGTCCCGTGCGACACGTAGCCGGAGAGCCGGACGGGAATCGCCGTGTTGTTCCCGATCTGCATGGAGATCTGGTTGAGCTTCACCCCGTGGATCCAGTGCTGGTCGATCGGCGGCAGGCCGAAGACCCCGGCGAAGCTCGTGTCCACCCCGTCGACGTCCGGCGAGAAGACGTACTTGAAGACGTTCGTCTCGGGCTCGCTCTTCACGCAGGAGCGGAAGATGTGCTCCAGGTACATGAGGAGCGTCGCCGAGCTCATCCGCGCGCCGATGTCGAAGACGCCGGCGATCGGCCCGGGCACCCCCTTCTCGGCGAAGCCGGACTGGTTCACTTCCCCGCCGGGCGAGACGGTGCGGTTGAGCCCGACGTTCAGCGGGAGGATCGGCTTGAGGTACTCCAGCGTCGCCCCGTCGTCGGGGACGCCGAACTCCAGCTCGGGCGCCAGGCCGAGGAGGACGGTGTTTCCGGTTGCGACTGCCATCGGTCAGTCTCCTATGGTCAGCGCCGCGCGGAGCGCAGCGATCGTGGCCTTGTCGAGGACGACGACCTCCTCGGGGTCGCCCTCGCGCGGCTGGAAGGTGGCGCGGCGGAGCTTGCCCGCCGTGGTGAGATCGCCGACGGTCGCCAGCGGCACGCCGAACGCCTCGGCCGCCTCGGCGGGGCGCAGGGCGCGGTGGAAGCCGCCGTGGCGCACGAGGCTGGTCGCCGCCGGCTCGGGCACCCGCTTGACCTTGCGGTTCCAGGTGATCTGCCGGGTCGCGTCGAGCTCCGTGACCGGGTCCTTGCCGAGGTGCCCCGGGTAGTAGACGAGCGCGGTCTGCATCGTTCCGGCCATCGTCAGTCCTCGAACTCCCGCGTGCTCTGGTCGATGTCGGAGCGGTAGAGGCAGCGTAGCTGGGTGAGCACGAGGTTCGTGCCGCGCAGCCGCCCGGCGAGCAGCGTGCGCTGGAACCGCGTGAGCGCCTCGGTGATCCGGTTGCCGTCGCTGTCGCGCAGCGTGCCTTGCTCGGTCTGGAGGAGTGCCTTGATGTAGTTGACGATCCGGGCGCGGAGCCACTGCTGCGAGGTGGTGGAGGTCTCGGCGGCGGTCACCAGCCAGAGGTCCACCACTGTCTCGAGCTCGGCGTACTGCGCCGAGCCGATCCGCACCTCGTCGAGCCCGGCGAGGGAGACCAGAAGCGCCGGGGCGCGCAGGGAGAGCACCCCGGCGTCGAAGAAGATCTCCGACTCGATCGGCAGAATGCCCATGCCCGACCCGAAGTAGGTCGAGAGGTTGGTGTCCGCCCGCAGGGTGCTGAGCACCGCCTCGGCGATCAGCGTGTCCACCGACCACGGGAACTCGTCGTAGATCGTCGGGTCAGTCACGCGGCACCTCGCCGTCGTAGACCCAGGCGTTGAGCATGTCGACCGCGTCGTAGACCTGCTCGTTGGTCAGGTAGACGAACGGCCGGGGCGGGACGCGCGCGCCGGGGACCATGGATCCCGCCGGGGTGGTGCCGCCGAACTGCAGGAGCGCGGCGTAGGGGAGCGCCGTTCCGACGTCGAGGGCGTCGTCGGTGATCGTGGAGACGATCGAGGCCCGCAGGTCGCCCGACTCGCGCAGCAGCGGGAAATCGCCCGGGGTTTGGGAGCGGGCCCGGATCCGCCGGCGGGTGGCCGACATCGGCGGCCAGGGGGTCTCCCCGCCCTCCTTGTCGATCCGCCCCTGGAAGGCGGCCTCCCAGTCGGCGCCGAGCACCTCGAAGAACGGGCGCAGCGACCCCGCGATCCGGTCGCTGACGGCGCGGATCGCGGTGGCCGCCTCGTCGGCCCCGGTGACGGAGATCGAGAGCCTGGGGCTCACCAGTCCTCCATCGCCTCCAGGGTGAAGCGGGCGTCGGTCGAGGTCTTCGTGGTGAGCACCTGGGGGCGGCTCTGGTCGACGTCGGGCTCGCCGGCGAGCAGGAGCCCGGCGTGGCCGCGCACCATGTCGGAGAGCTCGGAGAGGGCGCCGTCGCGGGCGTCGTAGACGTCCTGGCCCTTCACGTCGTGGAGCTCGTGCAGGTAGAAGAAGGCGAGCTGCGCCACTACGCGCTTCAGCGCCGCGCTCGCGGTGGCCGTGGAGGTCGGGAGGTCGCCCGGCTCGTAGCGGACGCGCAGGCGCGAGGCCACACGGCTCTCGGCCTCGTCGATCGCGGCCGCGATCACGCCGGTGTCGGCGGTGCCGTTGCCGTCACGGTCGGCCAGCGCCAGGAGGCGCGCCGCGCCGTACCGGGTTTCGAGCTCGGCCTCGGTCAGCCAGGTGCCCATCGCGGGTCACCTCCGGGCCTTGCGGGCGGTGCGCTTCCCGCGGGCGGGCCGCGGCGGCGGCGCGGCCGGCGGCTCGGGTTCTGGCTCCGGGTCGGGAAGCGGCTCGCCGAGCGCCTCGGCCGTCTCGGGCTCGGGCTCCGGGTCCGGTGCGATGGCCGAGACGGGCAGCTCCTCCACTTCGAGGAACGGGTCGGCCACCACCTCGGGCGGGAGCACCATGAGGTAGGTCGGGCGCATCGAGAAGGTGAGGCCCGCCCGGCGGCGTGTGCCGTTGCCGACACGAGCGACGTCCGGGCGGACCGTCACGGAGTAGCGCATCAGGTCGGACGCACCTGGATGGCGGTCTGCGGGTAGCCGGCCTTCACGCCGAAGATCCCCTCGGTGAGGCCGACGGCGACGTAGCCGTTCGGGACCTGGTTCGTCTCCCAGGCGTCGAGCACCGGCTCGGCGTCGAGGACGAAGAAGGCCGGGCGCGGGCCGTTCGGCAGCGCGAGGATGACCTCGAGGTAGTCCGTCTGGCCGGAGGTCGGCTTGTTGTCGAGCAGGAGCTGGAAGCCGCTCTTCCAGATGTTCGGCTCGGTCGAGGAGGGGACGAAGTTCGCGACGCGGAGCTGCTCGAACATCGCCCAGGTGGTGGCGTTGTGCGCGATCACGACTATGGAGTTCTGGAGCTTCGAGCCGTCGATCACCTCGGCGTCGAGCGCGAGGTTCGTCACGAAGCGGGCCCGGACCTCCTCCATGCAGGCCGAGGCCTCCGCGAACGTCGGCGCCGAGGTGGTGCTCCAGTTCGGCGTGGTGACGTTCGAGTAGGTGCCCTTGGCCGCCGGGTGCGTGTGGTCGGTGTCGAAGAAGTTCTGGCCGTCGTAGGCCAGGCCGTTGACGCGGAAGACGTTCATGATCTCCGCGACCTGCTTGCGCATCCAGGCCTCGGGGAGCCGCGGGACGATGCGGTCGAGCTTGTGGACGCTCGACGGCCGGCCGATGTTGACCTTGTTGTAGGGCACGAAGGCGTCGTAGCCCTTGAGCGGCACGGTCCAGTCGATCTTGTCGAGGTCCGCTCCGGCCACCACCTGGTCGTGCCAGGAGTAGACCTCCGGGAAGAACATCGCCTCCTGGATCCGGACCGGGTTCTCCTTGGCCTGGCGGTTGTCGATCGAGATGGCGAGCAGGTTCTTGATCTGGGCCGGGTCGGCCTCGAGCTGCTCGTACAGGTTGTAGGCGACCTCGCGGTAGGTCTTGACCTCCCGCTTCAGCGCGTCGATGCCGGGCATGGGTGTGGTCTCCTTTCTCGGGGATCGCGCGCTAGGTCGCGATGATGTTGGCCGTGCGCAGCGCGGCGAGGATCGCGTTGACCTTCGCCTGCAGGTCGGCGAGGTTGTTCTCGATCGACGGGATGGTGTTGGTCACGAGGTCGTCGCGCAGGGCGTCGGCGTCCGCCGGCGTGTCCGCCGGGTCGGTGATCGCGGTCATGGTGTCGTTGGCCGTGCCGATCGAACCCCCCAGGTCGGCGATCGCCGCCGACGAGGATCCGGTGGTCAGGCCCACCCAGACACCGCGCTTCCCGATGTCCACGTACCACCCCCCACCCTCGCCGGGCCGCGTGAACACCCCGGCGATCACGCCGTGGGTGCTCGTCGTCGAGACCTCGTCGTCGTCGGCCAGGAAGGCGAGCCCGCCGACCTTCGGCGTGTCGCTCCCGCTGTCCAGCGCGAAGAGGTACTCGCCGCGCTGGTCGTAGTTCACCGAGCGGACCGCAGAGCTGCCGGTCACGGCGCCGTCGGCGCCGTTGGTGTTGTCGTAGGCGGCGGAGATCGCCAGGTCCGGATCGTCGGGGAAGAGCGGCTCCACGACCACGCCGAGGGGGACGAGGCCGGCGGCGTCGGCGCCGGGGATCACCACCCCGGTCGCGGCCTCGCGGCAGAGGTACGCGCCGACGTAGATCTTCGAACCGGCGTTCACCGGCGCCGTGTTGATCGCGCGCTCGTGGAGCTTGTGCTTGCGGATCTTGTTCGCGGAGAGGGCCATCTTTCAGGTCTCCTTTCTGGCAGCCTCAGTTGGTGGAGAAGGCGCGGGGGAACTTGCGCCGCAGCTCCACGGCGCGCTCCGGCGTGATCCCGTAGCGCTCACGAACGGCGAGCTCCTCGGGGGTCCCGTTGTCGAGGGCGAGGCGGGCGGCCTCCTCGGCCTCCCGGGCGGCGAGCGGGGTGTTGGAGAGGATCTCCGCGTCCGGCATCGCCTGCAGGACGGAGAGCAGCGCGTCGTAGACGGCCGCCTCGCGCGGGGCGCCGTCGCCGGCGCTCAGGGTGACGGTCTGGGGGGCGTCGGCCGCGGCGAGCTCCTCGAGCAGCGCCGGAAGGCCCGCGCGGCGCATGGCGGGGGTCACCCGCGCGCCGAGCTTCTCCAGGTCGCTCGCGGCGCGCGCGCGCGCCTCCAGCCGCCGGCTCTTCGCGCGCTCGGCGGCGAGCTCGGCCTGGAGCTTCGTGACCTGGTCGTCGGGTGCGGTGAGCGTCTCGGGCTCGGGCGTCTCCACGGGCTCCGGCTCGCCGGCCAGCTCGATCGGCATCGTGTCTGCCTCCTGGTGCGTTGCCCCGTCGGGGGCGGTCATCGGTGCGCCGAGATCCACGACCTCGACGGGGTTGCCGGAGAGGAGCTGCCCCTGCCCCATGCCCCAGATGGCGGGGCGGGCGGCGCCGAGCAGCGCGCAGCCGGTGAAGTACCAGCCGCCGGTGGCGGGGTGCTTGCGCACCAGCTCCGAGGAGCGGCGCGGCCACTGGCCGGAGCGGATCGCCTCGACGGCGTCGGCGGAGAGGCGGGTGAACCGCGCCCAGAGCTCCTCGCCCTTCACCCAGAGCTTCTCGGCGAAGCCGTGCGCGGGGCCCTCCCAGGCGTGGTCGAAGTTGAGGGTGGCCTCCTCGACCGCCGGGTCGTAGGCCGCGGCCATCTCTTCGAGGTGCTCGCGGCGGATCTCGATCCCGTGGCTCTCGGAGAGGTCCTGCGGCCGGAGCACCGGCGCCTCGAAGGCCGCCGGGGCGGCGCCCTCGACCAGCTCGCCGCCGAGCGAGACTTCCGGCCCGAGGAAGAGCTGCAGCCGCGGGCCGGTGGGCGGCTGGGCGGGTTCGGGGCGTGCGGTCCTGTGGCTCACGCCACCGAG
>ERZ795050.3819-NODE-3819-length-14512-cov-5.257246_pt1 | contig 14512 bp, 9 predicted proteins | sample MGYA00375134_ERZ795050 | MGnify/ENA primary metagenome ERZ795050 (study PRJEB30179, sample SAMN05720221) | activated sludge metagenome | isolation source: Anaerobic digester | place: Japan | collected 2015-05-26 ... | reverse complement strand
CAAATGGTCGCGGATCTCCTCCGCATCATAGATCGTGTCGGCGGTCAGGCCATATTCCCAAAACCATTCGCCGCGAGTCGCAAAGTAATCCTTGGCAACATTCGTGGCCCAGGGCACCGGCGGGAAGGAGACCGGCGTCCCCGTGTTGCGCGAATTCCACAAGAGGCTGCTGCCCAGCCTCATATTGTCGGGAGTGGGGGGCGCCAGGGACTCGGCGAACTCCAACTGCGATTCGCGTCCGACGCGGTACGTGGCGCCGGCCCAATAACCGATCCAACCGTCGCCGGTGCTGTCAATGAACAGGGGCGCGGTGAAGCGTCGCTCCAAGCCGGTGCGATTGTGCCGGGCATCGAGGCTGAGAATGCGGCCCTCGTTGGTCTGCACCCGAAAAGCGCGCCACTCGAAGAAAGGATGAATGTTGGTCTCGTTTTGTACGACCTGATGGCGGCGCAAATCATCGGCAATCGCCTGGTCGCTGCCGTTCGGATGAGAGATTGAGTTGATTTCAGGAACGATGCGGTTGCCGGTCACCCCGAGGGTTGAAACGCGGATTTCCTGGCTGGCGTTTCCCCCCAGCCACGGACGGTCGTGAATGAGGGCCACCTTCAGGCCCTGGCGGGCGGCGGCAATTGCGGCCGCTGTGCCGGCGACGCCCCCGCCCACCACCACGAGGTCGTAACTGCCGGCTGAGGGCGGCACAGCGGGCAAACCCAATTGCTCCCGGCGCCAATCATCCAAGACGGCAGGAGAGTTTGGCGGAACGAAGTTCGTGTCGGTGGTGAAGAACAAGGCGTCACAGCGGCCTTCGAAGCCGGTCAGGTCTCTAAGACGAAGCAAGGTGGAGAGACTGGTGACCTGGATTTGTCCCCCGTCCTGCCAGAGCCAGCCCTGACCCTCGGTCCCGAATACGACCGGCAGCTCGGTCCCGGCGACAACAACCCTGAAAGAGCCGGCGTGCTCGGGGCGCGGAGCCGTCCAGTCCTTGGTGCGCACCCAAACGCGGTAGGTTCCCAAGGCGGGAAAGATCACGCTGGTTGTCGCGTCGGCGACGGGCGTTCCCAGACCATGAGCCAACAGGTAGGGTGAACCCATGACGTCCGCGAACTGCTGATCCACAACCCATCCGCCCAGGTTGGTGAAACTCTCGGCTTCAACCAGGAGGCTATGGGCGGAAGCGGGCGTGCAGGCGGCCAGGCAAACCATCCATCCGGCAGCGATGCGGGGCAAGTTATTCATTGGTCTTTGTCTCTTCCGGACGGGGAACGGCGCCCGAGTCCCGCCGCTTCTTGCCGGTCGGCGTGACCGCGGTTCAGCATCCCCGCATTCCGCGTTCCCAGCTTACTTGCAAGTTCGACGGCGGGTCAATCCAACAAGCGCGACCTCCAAAAGCAGTTGAGCACGCCATGGCGGCCGGTTTGGTTGGCACACGCGATGGCCCCGGTGATGAACTCCTTGGCGCGCTGGACTGCCTGCGGCAGGGGTTGCCCGCGAGCCAGCCACGCGGCGATGGCGGCCGAGTAGGTGCAGCCGGTGCCGTGGGTGCTGACTCCCCGGATGAACGGTGCGCAGAGCAGCAATTCCTGTCTGCCGTCGTAGTAGATGTCCGCTGCCTCCCGCAATCCCCGCAAATGGCCGCCCTTCAGGAGGACGGCGCAGCCGAAACGCTGGTGAAGCGTCCGCGCCGCCGCCCGCATGTCCTCAACCGACTCGAGCGAACGTTCGGCGAGAATTTCGGCCTCGTGAAGGTTTGGTGTGATAAGCGAGGCCAGCGGCAGCAGGCTTTTACAAAGGCTCCGGATGGCCCCTGCCTTGAGGAGACGCGCGCCGCTGGTTGCGACCATGACCGGGTCCACCACCAAGGGGGGAGCCTTGGGGCGGTTCAAGAGACTGGCGACGACTTCAATGATTCGCGCCGAATAGAGCATCCCGGTTTTGACGGCTGCCGGGGGAAGCTCGTCGAAAACGGCCTCAATCTGCTGGCGCACGATCAGCACAGAACCGGCCTGGATGCTGCGCACGCCCTTCGGGTTTTGCGCTGTGAGACAGGTGATGGCGCTGGTGCCATGAACACCAAGGGCGGCGAAGGTCTTGAGGTCGGCCTGGATGCCGGCGCCGCCGCCGCTGTCGGAACCCGCGATGGTCAGGGCACAGGGCAGGGTTTTCAAGCAAGGCATGGCAAGAATCGAGAAACGGAGTTGGCGGTCAGTATTGGGGCACCGAGGGGTCCACCTCGCGGGACCAGGCGTCAATTCCCCCCCGCACACTCTTGAGCTGATGAAATCCCAACCGGCGCAAGAACTGGACGGCGCGCAGGGAACGCACGCCCGATTTACAGTATAGGTAGTACGACTGGTCCGGGTTCAACTCACTCCAACGCTGGCCCAGTTGGCTCAGCGGCAGAAGTAGTGCGCCGGGGATGCGGGCGATTTGATACTCGTCGGGCTCGCGCACATCGAGAACGTGGATGCCGGGGGCGGGGTTGTCCAGGGCGCGCTTGAGCTCCTGGACAGAGACTTCGTCGGGATGCACGGCGGAGGGGGATTGAGAGGTTGGCAAGCCGCAAAACTGGTTATAATCCATAAGTGCTGTGATGGTGGGATTGGAGCCGCAAAGGGGGCAAGCCGGGTCCCGGCGAATTTTCAATTCGCGGAAAGTCATGTCGAGAGCATTGAACAGAAGCAGCCGGTTGAGCAGTGAGGTTCCCCGTCCGAGAATGAGCTTAAGCGTTTCTGTGGCCTGAATGAGCCCAATAATTCCCGGGAGCACGCCCAGCACGCCGCCCTCGGCACACCCGGGCACGGAGCCGGGCGGCGGGGGTTCTGGATACAGACAACGGTAACAGGGACCGCCCAGATGCGGGGCGAAAAGGCTGGCCTGGCCTTCAAAGCGAAACACCGAGCCATACACATTTGGTTTGCCCAGCAGCACACACGCATCGTTGACAAGGTAACGGGTGGGGAAGTTGTCGGTGCCATCCGCAATGACGTCGTAGGCGCGCAGCAGCTCGAGCGCGTTGTCGCGCGTCAAGCGGGTCGTGTGAACCACGACCTCGACCTCCGGATTCAGGCGCGCAATGGCGTCGCGGGCGGATTCCGTTTTGGCCCGTCCCACATCGTCGGTTCCATGCAACACCTGGCGGTGGAGGTTGGAGAGGTCCACAGTGTCGAAGTCCAGGATGCCAAGTCTCCCGATTCCCGCCGCGGCGAGGTACAAGGCCAGCGGCGAGCCCAAACCCCCCGCGCCGACGCAGAGCACGCCGGCGGCGCGAATTTTCTTTTGGCCTTCCCGACCAAGCTCGGGCAGAATCAGTTGGCGCGCATAACGGCGCAGTTCGCTATCATTCAGGTCCATCAACCAGCCCTTTCGCGGGCGAGGCAAACTAAATGGCGTTTCAACGGAAATCAAGGCAGTCGCCACGCGGGGTCGGCGATGAAAAGTGGGGCGCAGCCGTGGCCCGGCTGCGGCAGCTTTCCTCGCTGCGCCCGGCGCTGGGTATCATCCTGGGCAGCGGTTTCCATCATGTTCTGGCCCGAGTCGAAGTGGACGGGGAGTTGTCCTACGACCGCATCCCGGGCTTGCCACCGGTCGGCGTGAGCGGTCATTCCGGCCGGGTGGTGGTGGGGCGGCTGGAAGGAACGCCGGTGTTGATATTCAGTGGCCGGGCTCATTACTACGAAGGCCATTCTATGGAGGCGGTGACCTGTTCAGTGCGGGTGATGGCCGCCTGCGGCATCACCGATCTGCTGCTGACCAATGCCGCCGGAGGAGTCAATCCGAAGTTCCGGGCCGGGGATTTTATGGTCATTTCGGACCACATCAACCTAATGGGGGTCAATCCTTTGCGGGGGACCACGATTGGCGGTCTGCCGCGATTCGTGGATCTCACCTGCGCTTATGATCCGCAGCTCCGGCGCTGGCTGGGGACAGCAGCCCGGCGCTGCGGCCTGCGGCTCCGGTCCGGGGTTTACCTGGCGGTGGCCGGGCCGAGCTACGAAACGCCGGCTGAGATTCGGGCGTTTGCCCGCCTGGGGGCCGATGCGGTCGGCATGAGTACGGTGCCTGAAACCATCGTGGCGCGTCAATGCGGGCTGCGCGTCGCCGGGTTGTCCTGCATTACCAACCTGGCGGCGGATCGCAGCCGGGCGGCGTTGTCGCACCAGGAGGTCCTGGACACGGCCGCCCGGGTGAGGCATGCCGGGGCACGGTTGGTGGCGGAATTTGCGAAAATCCATGGGCAGCAGCATCCAACGTAAATTGGTCGCGGCCGCCGCGCACGCGCAAAAAGGGGCCGTGGCTCCCTACTCGCAGTTCAAGGTGGGCGCCGCCGTGTTAACGCGCCGGGGCCGGATTATCACGGGCGCCAATGTTGAGAGCGCCAGTTACGGTCTCACCTGCTGCGCCGAGCGGGTGGCCCTGTTCCGGGCCCTGACCAGCGGGTTCCGGGACCTCGTGGCCGTGGCGGTGGTCGCCCCGACTCCCGGCGGCCCGATGCCCTGCGGCGCGTGCCGCCAATTGCTGGCGGAGTACGCGCCCCAGGCGGCCGTCTGGGTGGCGGACAGTCGGGATTTGGCGCGGGCGCGGCGATTTACGGTGCGGGAATTGCTTCCCCGGGCGTTTGTCCTGACGCCCGCTGCCGGGGCCTGAGCGGGAATCCCGCGCGTCATTAGTTTTGCAAAACATTAGTTGACAGCGTGAAGAATCTTTTGTATTTCCCTGACTTATGCAAATCGAAAGCCTGAAGGTTTTCTGTGACCTGGCCGAAACCCAGAGTTTCACCCGGGCCGCGCAGATCAATGGGGTGACCCAATCCGCCGTGAGCCAGCAGATGAGTTCGCTGGAGCGCCAGTTCAAATCACTGTTGATCGAGCGGAGCAAAAAGAAGTTCCGCCTGACGCAGGAGGGAGAGGTGCTCTACGATTACAGCAAGCGCCTGATCGAAACGTATCAGGAGCTGCAAAACAAGCTCCAGGAGATCAAAAAAGTGGTTTCCGGAACCATCCGGGTGGCGACAATCTACAGCATTGGGCTGCACGATCTGCCCGCCTACCTGAAGAAGTTCCTCAAGAATTACCCGACGGTAAACGTGCATGTCGAGTACCGCCGCGCCAACCAGGTTTACGAGGACGTGATCGGCAACGCCGTGGATTTGGGTTTGGTGGCCTATCCGTTGCGCGATCCGAAGCTCGAGATTTATCCCTTGCGTGAGGACCCGCTGGTGTTGATTACCCATCCGCGTCATCCGCTGGCCCGGCAGAAAACCGTGAAACTCAAGGCGCTGAACGGCCAGAAATTCATTGGGTTCGAGCCGGACATTCCCACACGCCGCGCCCTCGACCGCCTGTTGAAGGAGCACGCGGTGCAGGTGAATCACGTCATGGAGTTTGACAACATCGAGACGGTCAAACGGGCGGTCGAGATTGACGCGGGCGTGGCCATTGTGCCGGAGGGCACCGTTGTGCAGGAGGTGGCCAAGCAGACCCTGGCGCAAATCACTTTGGATGACGGAAAATTTTTCCGGCCGCTGGCGGCGATTTACCGCAAGAACAAGGTGCTTTCGCCCGCCATGAAGGCATTTCTAGCCGCCCTGAAGGAACAGAAATAGGCCTGGCATTGTCTGGGCTGGAAGCTTGGGGATACGGCCGAAGCGGGCGCGGAATTAGACGGCGGTGTCCGTTCCCGCAATGGGCTTTCTTTCGACATGCCGCGGCCCGAATTGGCGCAGGAAGCGTTCCTCGGCCCCGGGAGTGCAAATCAGAATGAGTTCGTCTCCCTCCGCAAGCTGAGCCGTTGAGCGGGGGTTAATCTCGACGCCGCCGGCGGAGCGAATCGCCACGACGTTGCACTCGGTTTGTTGGGGAATCGCCGCCTCGGCCAGGGTTTTGCCGACCAGGCTTGGGGGCACTTCCGTTTCCGCGACGTGCAATCCCTCGGCGAGCATCAGAATGCTGGTGCTCTTGAGGTAGTTGAAGATGGCGGTCGCGCCCATCGAAGCATAAGAAAGGACGAAATCCGCCCCCGCCCGATGCAGGGTGGACACGCTGCGCTCGCTGGTGGCGCGGCTCAGAATCTGGATGTCCGACCTCAAGCGGCGGCAATAAATGGTGAGGTAAATGCTGGTCGAGTCGTCGCGGGTGGTGATGACCACCGCCGGTGCGGTGCGGATTCCCGCCCGTTCCAGGGTGGCCAGGTCCGCGGCGTTGCCATGGATATATCGGGGATCGTCTGCAATCCGGCCACGGGCTGACTCAACGATACGAAAGTCCACCTCCCGTTCCGCCAGCGCGCGGGCGGTGGCCCGGCCCACCCCGCCGGCGCCGATAATGATCACCGGATCACTGCTCAGGTGGTAAATACAGAAGAACTCATCGTACTTGCGCAGTTGCTCCACGGAACCCGCCAGCAGGAGCACCGAATTGGCTTCGATGATCGTGCCGGCGGTGGCCGTGTTGAAAGAACCACGTTTCCATACGCCCACGACGGTCGCCCCCGTCAGCTCCCGCAGGCGGCTCTGGGCGAGGGTCTTGCCCACCAGGGGAGTGCCCGCCGGTGTCGCCTCGGCAATCAGCAGATTCCCAAACTCCCCAATGACATGGGCACGGGCGTCGGCCCCGCTGACCCGGCGAGCCAACGATTGCCCCATCATCTCCGAAAGCTCAATCACCTGGGAGCTGCCCGCCAGTTTCATGATGTCCACCGAGTCCGGCGAGGCCGCCGTGGTGACAATGGGGACGGTCTGGCTGAGCTCGCGCACATTGAACGCAATATTGGTGTTGGTCACGTCGTTGCCGGTGGCGGCCACCAGCGCCGCCTGATCCGCCCGGACAAGCCGGTAAGTCTCGGGCTGATCCACTTCCCGGCAGACGACTTTGAAGCCCAGGTCATGAAGTTCCAGCGCCTGCTTGAGGTCGGCGACCAGCAGCGCATAGGAGTAACCGTAATGCTTTAGTTTGTGGATCAGGGCGACCGAAACCGGATCGTAATTGGTCAGGAGCACATGGCCGGCGGTCGTTTCGGGCAACTCGCGCGGAGCCCGCAATTCGTCCTGCACCCGCATCCACGGCGCGTAAAAGAACTCAATGAAGGTAAACGGCAGCAGAATGAGCAGGAATATCATGCCCGACAAAAGGACCAGGATCGAAAAAGCGCGCCCCAGGTCGCTGGTGAAGGTGATGTCCCCAAAGCCAAGGGTGGACATGACCGTCAAGGTCCAATAAAAGCCCGTGAGCCAACTGTGCTGCTGCCCCTCCATCCCCATGAGGACATGGAACACGATGCTGTACAGCGTAACCAGCGCCAGGAGGGCCAGGAGGAAGCGAATCAACAGACGAACATTCCGGCGTTGGGTGGCCGGCTGCAAAAAAACGGTCAGTTGCGAAAATAGAAATTTCATCCACCCACCGGCTGCTAAACTCGGCATTTCCTCCCCGGCATGGTTCCCGGGCTTCGCGGGAAAAACCGCCCATGGAGCCAATGGTCGGGGTCGAACCGACGACCTACGGTTTACGAAACCGTTGCTCTGCCACTGAGCTACATTGGCACCACGCGCTGACTCTTCAGGGGGGCCCTGATCAGCCGAGTCTTTCCACTACGGCCCAAAGAATATCGCACGGCGACGGGCGATGCAAGCAGATGTGTGGTGGCAGATGGGGCGCAACTCAGGTTCTGCGCCAAGCCTATGCACAGGACTGCTCTGCCGGGCTGAGTGTGACTGGCAGGTTCAGCGGATGGTTCGGGGCTTGCCGGCGCGGAGGACGCGCAGGGTGTGGCCACGGTGGTTCTCGAAGGGCTCAACCGTGGCCGTGATTTCCAGCACGCGATAGCGGACGGTATTCAGACCGCAGGATTGATAAGTGCGCGCAAAGAGTTCGGTTTCGATCATACCCGTCCAATCCGCAATCGTGAGGAACTTCATCGGCTCGCCCGTCACCTGGTGGAAAAGGCGCTGCTCGATGACCAGTCCGCAGGTGACAACTTCCTGGCCAAGGTAGTCTCCCAGCCGATTGATCGGGCAATAGGTATTCCAGGCAATGTCGGGGAACAACTCCAGAGGATGGCCGCTGACCGGATACCCCAGCAGTTCCTCTTCGGCGCGCAGGCGGGCGAGACGGTCGGGCTCGGCCAGGGGAACGTCGGGTAAGCGGTCCAGGTTGCCGGGTGGCAGCAACCAGAGTTGGGTGGCCGCGCGGGAGGTGGCAGAGGGGGGTGTGGGGGGAGGGGAGGAGGACGGGGACGGCTGGGGACACTGAACTCCCGGCCGGGGGAGGGAGGTTGAAATTTGAGTGGATGGCGCAAAGGGCAAACCGAAGCGCGAGCCGTCCTGTTCGTTGGGAATTGAGAGGTTATTTCCGTGATGGAGGGATGAGGGAGAAGGGCGGGCGGGCGGGTGCCCGCTCCGGCACAGGGCTTTGAACTCCCAGTATTGGCTGGTACGGGGCTGGCCAAAGGGATCAAACGCGCCCGCCCGGATGAGAAGGTCCATTTCCTCGGGCAACGGTTGAACGCGCAGGAAGAAATCGGCCAGGGAAGAAAACCCGGCTCGTTCGCGTTCCGCCAGGAGCCGGTCGGCGGTGCGGCGGGTGAGGCCTTTGAGGCGGAGCAGGGGGACGCGAATTTTGCCGTGGGTGACGGTGAACTGCGGGCCGGGCTCATTGACGGACGGGGGGAGCAGAGGGATGCCGAGGCGATGGCATTCGAGAATATAAACCAGCGGCGAGTAAAAGCCTTTGCCGTTGGTGAGCACGGCGGCCATGAATTCCACGGGGTAATACCGTTTCAGCCAGGCCGACTGGTAGGCTTCCACCCCGTAAGCGGTGCTGTGGGCTTTGCAGAAGGCGTAACCGCGAAAGCCGGCGACCAGCGCCCAGACGGCGGCGATTTCCTCCTCCGTCCGGCCGTGGCGGCGCGCGCATTCGGTGAACTCGGTTTGGATCCGGGCGATCACCTCGGTTTTGTCCTTGGCGAGGGCGCGGCGGAGGACGTCGGCGCGGCCGGGAGGCAGATGCGCAAAGGCCTCGCATATTTGCAGGATGTGCTCCTCGTACACCACCAGGCCGTAAGTGCTGCGGAGGCACGATTCGAGCGCGGGATGGGGATAGCGCACGGGGCTCAAGCCCTGGTACCGGCGGGCGAATTCGAGTTTTTTGCTTTCGTTGGCCGCGCCGGGCCGGATAACCGAGACGATGGCAATCAGCGTGTCAATGTCGCGCACATTGCACATGCGGCACAGGGAAATCATGGCGGGGCTTTCGATATGATGGACGGCGCGGGCGTTGCCGCTGGCGATCAACTCCCAAACCTGCGGGTCGTCCCACGGGGCCAGGGCGTCGGGAAAGCCGGAGATGCGCGGTTTGGAAGCCGGCGGTTCAATCGTTGCGGCCGGCGCTGGGGGCTTTGGATCAGGTTGTTCGGCGGCATTCCGTTCCCGGCGTTCAAGGAGGGCTTTGACGTCGCGCATGACCGCCAGGCCGCCCTGGGCGAGGATGTCCATTTTGACCAGGCCCACGGCTTCGACCGCGTCCATGTCGAAGTGGGTGGCCGGGTAGCCTTTGGCGGAGACGAAGCAGGGGGCAATGTGGTCCATGGGCTGGCGGGAGAGGACCAGGCCGCAGGGATGCATTTTGGCGTATCGCGGAAAGCCGTCCAGGAAGCGGGCCATGCGCAGCGCGGTGGCGCAGGGTTCCTCGGCCAGCGGCAGGTCGCGGCATTCCGGCGTGTGGGCCATCGCCTCGGCCAGCTCGCTGCTGCGCGTGTAGTAAGGAAACCGCTCGGTGATACGGCGAACCTGAAACTCGGAAACCCCCAGCACCTTGGCCACTTCCGCAAACGCGCTGCGGGCCTGGAAGGTGGAAAAACCGCCGACCAGGGCCGTGTGACCGGGGCCATATTTTTCAAAGACCAGGTCAATGACATCATCTTTGCGGTCGTGCGGAAAATCCACGTCAATGTCCGGCAGCTTGTTCAGCGCCATGCGGTCCCGGTTGAGAAAACGGCGGAAGTAGAGGTCAAACCGGATCGGGCAGACGTTGCTGATGCCCAGGCAATAGCAGATGAGCGAATCGGCGGCGCTGCCGCGAGTGATCCATTCGATCCCGCGCCGGCGGCATTCCTGCAAAATGTCCCACATTACCAGGAAATACTCCTCGTACCCCACCTCGGTGATGATGGCCAGTTCCTCCTCCACTTGCGTTTTGCGCCGTTCGTAATCATTGGCATAACGGCGGCGCAATCCTTCCAGAGCCAGCCGCCGCAGAAATGCTCCGGGACTCGATCCGTCCGGGGGGGTATAGCTGGGGAATTGCGGTTTGCCGAAGGTGAATTGAAACGAGCAACGGTCGGCAATCTCGACGCTGTGCGCCAGCAGGTCGGGAGCGGACTGGAACAACCGCCGCATTTCCGCATCGGCGCGGAAGTGATACGCGCCGGTCAGGCGTTTGGCCGGGTGCTCCTGTCGCAGCAATGTCAGCGTGCGAATGCTTTGCACAAGGTTGTATTTCCACCGATCGGAAGGCAGCTCGTAATGGACTGGCAAGGAGGCCACGCAGGGCAGGTGAGCCGGACGCTGCTGACAGGCTTCAGGGCTGCGGATTTCCAGGTAAAAACGGCCGGGGAAAAGCGGGGCCAGCCCGGCGGAGGGGCTGACGGCCACCAAGCCGCCGGTGTCTTGAAAGAGCGGCTCCCGGTTTGTGCCGCCGGACGCGCCCAGGACAGTCAGAATGCGGCAAAGATGGCGGTAGCCGGTTTGATTTTCGACATAGAGACAGAGGCGCTGTCCGCGCCATTCGAGTTCGGCGCCGATGATCGGCTTGATTCCCGCCTGGGCGGCCTCCCGGGCAAACTCGACAGCGCCGTGCAAATTATAACGGTCAGTGAGGGCGAGGGCGGGTAATTCATGGCGCCGGGCCAGGTCAACAATGGCCTGGATCGAGAGGGTTGAATCGAGAAACGAGTAGTAACTGTGAACATTCAGCGGCACGTAGGCCGGAGATTTTCGGGGCAGGGCAGGGGACCCGCCCGCCCGGCTGGCGGCCGGCCGGCCTTCCGACTTCGGTTCTTGCGCTTCGGTTTTTGCGTTTCGACCGCCCGCCTCCAGGCCGCGGCGGGCAAAACCAGGCCGGAGCCGCACTTTTCGCGGTTTCGTCTCCCCCCCATTCCGGTCGCGGAGGACGAAATCATGACCGCGCAGAAGCACGGTGCGGCCGTATTTTTGGCGCAGCGCGTCCACCCCTTCTGCGAGCCGTTGTTGCGCGGCGCGTCGAAGGGCGGCGCCGTCGAGGGCCAGGCCGCCGAAGCAGCAGCCGGAATAGACATTGGAAAGCCGGAGCGACACGAGCCGCAAACTGACGCGGCGCTGCCAGGCTTTGCGCAACAGGAACGAAATTTTGCCGTAAAGGTCCGTTTCGAGGTCGGTGGGCTCCGGCAGGCTTTCGCTGGCCTGTTGCTCGTCCATGTCATTGTAACGGACTTTGACCGTGAGTGTGCGGATGCTTTTGTGTTCCTGGCGCACTTTGGCCATGAGGGTGTCCGCCATGCGCCGCAGGGTCGCCTCGACAAACGCCTCGTCGGTCGTGTCCGCGGCAAAGGTTTCCTGCTCGCCATAGGATTGCGCCGGAGCGCGCGCGGGCACGACGGGGCGGGGGTCAATGCCGAGGGCGAAATTTTTCAACTGGGGCGCCCGGCTGCCCGCCAGCAAGCCCAGCAATTCAAGCGGTGTGCGGGCGATCTGGCCGATTCGCGCCAGCCCGGCGGCATTGAACTGGGCGGCGGCTTTCGGGCCAATCCCCGGCAGCCACTGGTTCGGCAGGGGGGCCAGATATTCGGCTTCCTGTCCCGGCGGGACCAGTTCAAAGGCCGAAGGTTTCCTGAGTTTGGAAGCAATCTGGCTGACCAGTTTGTTGGTGGCGATGCCCTCGCTGACCGAAAGCTTGAGCGACTGCCGGATGGCGAGACGAACGGTCTCGGCAATGCTTGCCGCCGGCTTGGATGCTCCCGTCAGATCGAAGTAACCTTCGTCAATCGAGCCGATTTCGACGTCCGGGGTGAAATCGTAGGCGTAGGAAAACATCAACCGCGAAAACAGCTCGTATTTCTCAAAATCGCCCGGCAGCAAAATCAGTTTGGGGCACAACCGGCGCGCCAGCGTGGTCGGCATCGGCGTGTAGATGCCGAACTTTCGCGCTTCGTAGGATGCCGAGGCAATGATCCCGCGCTTTTCGCCGCCGACGGCGATGGGCTTGCCCCGCAGGCGCGGATCGGACGCCTGCTCGACGGACGCAAAAAATGCGTCCGCGTCCAGATGCACAATCGCGCGAGGCAAACTGCGGCCGGCGCCAAACATGGCCCCTAAACAACTGCAGGCAGGGGCAAAGCGCCCGCCCCCGGGCCCGTCGGCCGCCGGATTTGCGCTCCCCGATTCCTCCCGTCCCGTTTCATCGCTCCGCCTTTACTTGCGTTTTCGCACCAAGGCCACCATGACCCCCTGGATTTGCAGTTCCTCCTGGGGGATCAGGTCCGGGTAACGCGGGTTCTCCGCCCGCAGATAAGGTTTGCCCCGCTGCAGCACAAACGTCTTGAGCGTGACCTGCCCGTCAATCAGCGCGGCCACCACGTCCCCCGAACGCGGCTGGACGCCGTGCTCGATAATGGCGATATCGCCATCGGTGATGTGCTTGCCGATCATCGAGTCGCCGCGCACCTGCAAGCCGAATGTCCGCGCGGTCGGCCGGATGCCCAGCGTCTCCACGTCCATCAGCACACAGCCTTCCGCCTCCTGCGCCGCGTCCTCCGGCCGGCCGGCCGGAATCGAACCGTAAATGGGCACCGAAACCACTCGTGGACGGCGCCGGGCGGAAGGGCCGGCGTCCACCACTTGGAGCGAGCGGGCCCGCCGCGGCACCCGCTTCAAAACCCCCTTTGCCAGCAGCGCCTGCACGTGGGCCAGCGCCGCATTGACGCTGCTAAAACGAAAATGCGTTGCGACCTCCCGGAGGGTGGGGGCCATTCCCTCCGACTCCTGCCGCTGCCGGATGAAATCCAGAATCTCTTGTTGCCGTTCAGTAAGCGTTTTCATAGCCGGAATCCGGTTGATTCTCTGGTGCTGGACATTAGCACAGTACTGCTTATTTGTCCAGTACTGGAGGCGGTTTTTATCGCGTGGCGGGGGGTGAAAGCGGCCCCGCCGCCGCCGATTCCGAAACCCTGGGCAGGATCAAACCAGGTGCCCCGAACCGGATTCGTGCGGGCTTTCGGGATAGACGGGGCTCCAGCGGAGGGGATTCAGCGCCACTTGCTGCTCCTCGCGGATGAAGATCGAGCCGGCGTTGGCAGCCATTTCCTTGAGTTTCTCGATGGCGGGGGCATCGAGCGGCTTGAAAGCTTTGGCCGCCTCAATGGTTTTGTCGAGCAAGTCGAGGAAGGAGGGCGGGATGCCGGCCACCACCGGGTTTTGGGACAACGCGAAGCGCATAGCCAGTTCGACATCGGCCGGTTCTTCAACCGAGCGGTACCACCACTGGCGGGTTTTGGTCATCCCTGCCGGCCAGGTTCCCCATGAAAGCGGTTTGATGGCCAGCACGCCGCAGCCTTGTTCGCGGGCGAGGGCAAGCACGTCCTTGCCAAAACCGCGGTTGTAGTATTCGACAAAATTGATGGGGAACATGACGGTATCGAACTTGAATCCCTTCATGACCTCGAGGGCGGCCTTGGTGGTGTGGGCGGAATAACCGATGAAACGAACCTTGCCGGCTTTCCTGGCCTCCAAAATGGCTTCCATCGCGCCATCCGGACCCAGCGCCTGCTGCACTTCCGAGGGGCGGACCAGGTGATGCAACTGGTAAAGATCGAAATAATCCGTTTTCAGCAGGCGGAGCGATTGCTCGAGTTCCTTGCGGCAGCCTTCCTTGTCCCGTTTCTTGGTCTTGCAAGCCAGAAAATATTTGCTGCGGTCGAGACCCTGGAGACCAATCCCCATCTTGGTCTCGCACTGGCCGTTGCCGTAAGCCGGGGCGACGTCGTAGTAGTTCAGGCCGCGCTCAAATGCGCTGTGAATGGCCGCCGTGCATTTCTCCTGGTCGTAGTGAACCAGCGCCAGGCCGGGGAACCCCACCACCGAGAGTTTTTGCCCGGTTTTGCCCAGCGCGCGCCGGGGCAGCCCTTCAACGCGCTCCAGCGGTTCATCAGCTCCGAACAGTTCATTCACGCCAAAGGCCGCCGCGCCCGCCACACCGCCGACCGTTTTCAAGAAATCTCGTCGTTTCATAACCAATTCCGGATTGCGCTATTAACACCGAGACTGTGCCTCAGAAGTCCTGTCCGCGCAACTGTTCTGCGGGAGGCGCAACCGGGGGCTGCAAACATCTTGCGTTGAAGCTTTGGCCTCGCTCCAATCCGCAGTGCGGCCGCCAAGCCGCGGCTGGCGGGGCTGATTGGGGTGTGGCGGGCCGGCCCTACGGTTTGCCGGCGGAGAAGAAAACCTGCAGGGAGCTGTAGTTCATTTTCGGGCTCTTCACGAACTTGA
>ERZ795050.3817-NODE-3817-length-14520-cov-4.367439_pt1 | contig 14520 bp, 7 predicted proteins | sample MGYA00375134_ERZ795050 | MGnify/ENA primary metagenome ERZ795050 (study PRJEB30179, sample SAMN05720221) | activated sludge metagenome | isolation source: Anaerobic digester | place: Japan | collected 2015-05-26 ... | reverse complement strand
ATGCAGGGTCAACTGTTAAATCAATTTCTTTACTATTTACTACTGATTTGTAATGTGATGTTTTATAATAAGTATCCCTATCGGTTAAATCAAATTCCCTAGTATGACCACTAGAAATAGTCATCCAAGATTTTTTATTATCAATTACACGTCTTAATTCAAAACTTGGGCATTTAGTTACTACAAATTCAGTTTTTTCAGTTTTTTCGCAAATCTGATTCATTTCTATATTGTCAATCATGAAACAATATTCACATGAAGGGTTGTCATATGATATTATGATACCAAATGTGATTTCTTCGTTTACAATTTCCAAAATTGTATTTGGGTCGGTAATAGTAGTTGAAAAATGTAGCCAACTAGAATTGAATGTTGATGGTGTTATAACATTGCATTTATCACCTAACAAAATCCCTATATTTTCAATTAATTCATCACATCTATCACCACTAAAATAGATACCAGTTTGTTGATTATTTGTAATGTAAGTTAATAAATCATCAATTCTAAAAAATTCTTCAGTATATACTGTTTCCCAAATATATGTTGATGTTATAGGGTCTAAAACTTTTTTATTAATTGTAAGATAAAAAACAATACCTTGTAAATTATTAATCAAATTACCAACAGTATTAAGGATATTAATTTGTGTTTGAATTTGATTGCATAACGTCATTTCCTGATTATATGAATCTTGCAATGCAGTCAATTCATCATTAATTTGGTTATATTGATTTGAAAGACCTACCAACTCAGCATTAATGTTATTAATTTGTTGGTTAATTAAATAAACATCAATAGGGTCTATATTTCCAGCAAGTTGTTGTTCTAAATCTTGTAAATTTAATTGATAACTTGAAATTTGTGTAGCTAATTCCGATAAACTAAGTCTAAGCCTTCTAATCTGAGTAAATAATGAAGTTACTTCAGCCATACAAGTGGTGTGCTGTTCATTTAGTAATTCAGATAATGATGCATCACCAGATGCACAGTTAAGCAATTCTTCACAATCAAAATTTAATAAATAATCAAATTCTACATTTAAAGCACATGCAGGTGGTGTCGGATTACATATTTTATTAAGTTCATCATATTGCTTATTTAACTCAGCTAACTCTTCTTCTAATGATACAAGTTCAGTATTAAGAATATTAAGTTGGTCTTGAAGATTATAAATACTATATCCTCTTGTTTCTGGCTCATTTGTAACTATTTTAGCTTCTTCTTCGGCAGAATTATTAACATCATTGATTATTTGTAATATATGAGCAATAGCCTGTTTATGTTGTTCAATCAAATCATTAACTTCAGCTATTTGATTTGATAAATGTGTTAACTCCCTATTACATTCTAACAATTCATTTAAAGTTAAATCACCTTGTGCACCTGGTACACTAAACAATACTGGATTTCTACCTTGTGCACCAAAAATAAGATGAATGTCTGTTGGTTTTAATTGATTTTCTAATGATTTAATCGTGTTATCTAAAGATAACATTTCATTATTTAATGATAAATAAGATATAGAATTAATATTTCCTTTACTTAATTCAGATTCTATTTCCAATTTTCTTGTACTCGCCTCTTCAATTCCTTGCGAAATTTCATTGTTTTGTGGGTCGTTAATGCCAGTACAAGGTACCCTATAATAACATTTTTGTTTGTTATAATCAAAAGTAAAATTAAATGCTCGACAACACTCGGCAGATAAAGGATTTCCAATAGCAGCAGGATAACTCCTTACACCATATTGTGCTTCACCTATATCAATAGAATCACTTGAAATAAGTGGAATTCCGATAACAGTACCATCCTCATTAAATATAAACTGAGTTACAGTATTTCCGTATATGTCTTTACAATTTATCATGAAGTTTATATCTTAAAGCAATTATATCCATCACCAACACTAACAGCGGTAAAACCAAACTGTTTACAACATTCACTAGCTGTAACTGTTATTTGTTTTCCATCTTGTAAGAAGGTAACTAATCCAGTATCACTATTCACAGAATAAATTTCTAAATTACAGTTAAGTATTGGTGGCTTTGGGGGTATTATTTCTATCGTCCATCTACATTCCCAATTTTTATCTTTAGAATTATAAATTGGTATAAATCCTAATGCTGAACAACATTTAGGACTAATTGAATGCGTTGTTTGACCATTTATATTAAATACAACTAATCCATCTTCATCCATTGAAAAACCGTTAATTCCACAATCATCTATTATATTTGGAGCTGGTCCTTTTTCTTTAATACAAATACGTAAAGCATTGTCACATCCAGATTCATCACAACCACAATCTGTTATTTTTGGTGCTGGGAATGGGTCAATAATTCCTTCTGTTGTAACATCATAACAATCACTAGCTGGCATATTATGTGAATTAAAGACATCAATATAAATTTCAGCATTAGTTCCAACTTCTTCAAATTGTGTATCACAAATTGTATAGCAAGATTTACATCTACCTGTAAATGTATCTGGCGGAAATTTTAAAGTACAATTAAATGTGAAATCTAAACAAATATCAATACCTATTATTGAGCCCAATAAATTAGGGGCTTCGCATAATCTAAACCCAGACTTTTGAACAAAATGAATATATTTACCTTCAAATATTACCTCTAAACCTAAACTTTGAGCAGCTACACTTAAAGCTGATATTGCAATGTTAGTTGCTGGGTAATCTCCAGAATAACCACTACTTTGATAAAATGTTGGACCTTCATATACCAGATTTCCGTCTATGTATAAATTTACACTCCAATCACCTAATATAGCACAATTGTTAAGAGTACCAGCAAACACTTCTTTAATATCTAAAGCATCTATACATTCATCTCTAGTCATTTGATAAATAGTATAAAACTTTATCGAACCTATTGAACATGTCGCCATCGCGTCATAGCTGAAAATATCATTAAATGTACCACTATTATAATTAGTGAATAAATTTGTCGTAGCAGTTATTACAGTTTCTTGAATTAATGTTGCACCAGTAAAATTAGGAATTAAACAATTAAACTGGTTCATATATTCAGAACCACCATCATATGGACCAATATGAGGATTATTACCTATTAATTTATCTAACGTAGCACCACTTCCAGCCGTTTCCCTATACCATAACCCAGCTTTTTGAAAATACAAATCTTTATTATCTGGTAATGGTGACGGATATCCATCATTTGATATTGGAAGATAATTTATATCATTTTCTCCTGTGTTTTGAATTAGGATTCTATAAAATGAATCCATATCGATTTGATTTTGTGCTACATACACATATTCGTTAAAATCAATTAAGCCCTGTGGAGTTCCAATAAATTTAATTAAAAATTCAACAGCCTTTCTTGTACCTTTTGATTTCCATATCCAAGGAGAATTTAAAATCAATCTTCTCCAAAATTCCAATTCAGCTTCAAAAGCTGACATTCCAACACTATGCCCAGAATATAGAGTATCACTACTACTCATATATGATGTTAACAAATCACTATTCATGATTGTATTTGTTAAATCCCACCCTAAAAGTCTGGCAATGTTTTTTATTAAAGCATCAGGTGCATTGTCTTTTTTATCATAGCTTATTGTATGTGCAAATTCAATCCCATCTATATATTTTTTTATTTCATCGAATTCTCTGCCATATATTCTAAGTGTTTTGGTTATCTTTTGACCTTCATTTTGAATATCAGACCCATCACAAGTCGGAATAGAATCAAAAGATGTAATTGATTCAGAAACCAAAAATCTAGTAAGAATATCTGTTTGTCTTTCATCCATTTCATCAGCTAACTCAATTAGCCTAGAAACATAATCAGTATAATAAGCACTTTCATAATCCAAATTATAACCATCTGATGTCGGCCATATAAACGTTTCAGTAACATATATAAAACCAGCACCAGAATCGTGCATTTTCTTTAGCTTAAATTTTGCTTTATACTTAGGAACTGTATATCTATTTAATAAATTAGATTCAAAATCACCTAAACTATTAAAAAACCTTTCAATTTTCTCTTTATTTGGTTTAATATGATATGCAACACTACCAGAAGTTCCAGTCATTCCAGTTAACCCTGAAAATGGATTACCTGCTACTTTAAAATAAACATAATCATTCCTTAAATTTGTCGCTCCAGTAAATGCAATAATATTAAATTCACCTGTTTCAGCAGAAATGTTATAATCACCGTAAGTTATACCAGTATTAGCATAAGCAATAGTTAGGCTTCTAAAATTAGTTAATCCACTAAATTGCGTACCTATTTTAAGATAATCAATAGCATAAGGGTTAGTGAAAGAATTAACATTTACCTTAAATTTACCAATATTATTAATTTGGTCATATGAATAATCCTCAACCGTTATTTGATTTCCAAGATATCCAAAATTACTTACCGTATTAACAAATATTGAAGCAGGCCAAGTTAAAATTATATTCTCTAATGAAACTCTAAGAAATTCTTTAAAAGAACCAAAGTAAGAATAATTACTAAGTTTAGTTTCATCTAAATTTAAATATAATTTAGTATCAGAACCAATCAATTCAGATAGTTTAATTTCATTTAAATCTATATCAGCTAATGTAATAAATTGACTGAAACCATTAGTAATATAATTTCTAGTAATACGCCTTTCATTAGAAAATTCAGTATCAAAAATATTGGCTAATGAATATGGTAATCCTTCGCCATCACCAGTTGTCTGTTGCTGACCAACTAATTCATCACTGTAATTTCGGTATTCTATGCCTTGGTCAAAAAATACCCTTTGAGCATATCCAATTACTTTTACTCTATCACTAGCCATAATTTATTATACATTTGTAATATCATTAAATTGTTTTGTGAAATCAATAGAATTTCTAGCCTCTCTAACCTCAAATAACGGTTTACCTCTAAATTTGTCTTTGATTTCATATAAATCATACTGTTTATATATCTGATTATTAAAGTTATAAACAGTATAAATACCATCTTCAACAGATTTTGTTTGATTACCAAATATACCCCAAGCTAATGTTTCAACATCATGTTCAACTATTTCTATTTCAATCATAATAGGATTGAAAAATGTATTGGTTAATATGATATCTTGATTTGGACGACCTATATATGGTAATGCATTTGGTTTTGTACTAGGTGCTGAATTAGGTGAAACTGTACAATATGTTAACTCGGAAGCTGGATTATATCGGTAACGTATCGACTTTTGATTGGTATCTGATACATTTTGATTAACAGCTTCAGCTCTATTATTAGATGTAATTATTCTAAATAAATTTGGTATTTTTTTACCATTATCATCTAAATATTCAATTCTATACCCAACAAGACCACCATCATCAAATTTGGATGCGACTGACCCTAATCCAGCAGCACTTAATAAAATACCTCTAACATCTGGCATGGTTGTTAAAATACCACAATCAACGATTTTAGTTTTAATTTCTGTAGGTTTTATTACGATTGTATAAAATCCCTTGTTACCAAAAATATTAACAGGTAAATTTAAGGTATATAATCCACCAAATATATCTATCCCATTTGGACTCAAAGCCCTACTAATATAAGTTCTGCTTAATTCAGTCATAATTACTGGTCCCTGAGTACCTCTATTGGGTGTGTAATGCATAAAAATTTGCATATCTTCAGGTAAAACATCTGCTGGTCTTACAGTTCCATATACTCCAGTTGCCATATTCTATAATGTTTGTTTTTCTATTTTATAATATCCACCATTGTTATAATTTTCTAAATGTTCTAAACTTTCTATTTCAGAAAGTCTAAAATGAGATTCTAATACGCTATTAGCACCTCTTTCTATAAATACTTCACTTTGAATTTCTGGTGGACTAACTTTATTTAAAAATTTTTCTTCTTTGGTAATCGCACAAAATGTAGTATTTGTTTGATTCCATCCTTGAGCTATATATGATATTTTTGCTCTATGATAGTTTATATCTGTATTAATATCACTATCATAATGTTTCCCAAGTTCATTAGTATCTCTTAAAATAAAACCAGTAACTTGATTATCAGTTCCTAAATTACTATCATTATTTGCATCAAATGAATATCCTGTAAAATTTGGAGTTAAATCAAAAATAGTAGATATACCATGTACTAAATTTCCTTGAAAATCAATATAATCACCACTATTAAAAATAAATCCTACTTCATACGGCGAATTAAGGTCATATTTTTTCAACTCAGATATTCTACTCATAGTACTACTTGTTATTCTGATTCCTTGTGCATAAAAATCAGAATCAACTGGTATCGGAGGTACTGGCATTTGTGAAAACATAAATGGAAAAGTAATACCACTTTCAATTAATTTATCTACTAATGGATTATTAAGATTTGGAAATCCAGATATTGTTAATGGATATAAAATATTAGTATTATATTCAACATCTGTATTAATCCCTAAGTCATTTATGCTTTGGGTTAAAAAGAAATTTATTGAATAAGTAGATGCACTATATTCACCATAAGTAATTCCAGCATTTCTATTTATTAATGATTCTAATAATATTTTTCTTTTATATATTTCCATTACTGAACTACTGATTCATAAAGATTTATTATCACCTTTTCACTACCATAAATAACTTCACCGTTTGAATTATCTATTATATATAAATAATCTTCATTATGTTTTCTTAGAGTGTATTTAAATTGAATTATGTCTTTAAAAGTTGAATCATATGCTGGTACACCATTATAAACCATAAGCGGTCTTCTAATCCCATCAGCAGCATTTAAAAATTCAGCTCTTGCATATAATTCATAATCTGTACCATTTGGTACTAAATCTTTATAAAAATAAATATAAAAGCCTTCAGCAAATCCATTCGGATTTGTAATTGGATTTTGTCTTTTAAATCTAATTGAATCTAAAATATTAGGTTGAACTGTTGGGTCTATTTGAGGAAAATATGTCATATAAAATAAAGCATTTTGTGCTAATAAATTTGGTGAGTCATAAAAAATTAATCTTAAAAACGATTTCTTAAATCTATTTTTTTTATATACTAAATCTTCTTGAGTAAATCCGATGCTATCCCAAGTAATATTAGTATGACTCGTCCCATCATAAAAATGCAATTTAAATTCTATTTCTTTTAATTTATTATTTGATAAATTAGCTGGAACAAAACGTACTTTTTCATAATCAACGATTTCATTAATCGCTTTTTTCTTTTCAGCCTTAACAAAATCATTTATTATTAAATCAGTTTGTCCAGCCATATCAAATTCTGGGGTTATTATGACTGGTAATTGTAAAGTATTTCCAGTTATCGAATTAACTCTATATTTAAAATTAGCATGCATTTTCTCCAACTTTTCCATTATAATTATTCAAATCAACTCTATCACCAAATGGGTCTCTCGGAAAATTACCATAATATAATCCATACTGATTAAATGGGTCTTGTCTTCTTACATTTAATAAAATATTAGTATGAATATAATGTGCACCATTTAAAAATGGATAATCTAAAGCCGTTTCATAGCCACCGTCATTAAATCCTAAAGACAATAAATCTCTCCATATATATTGATTGTTATTTAATAAAGTTGCATAATCGGGTATTCCGACTACACTTGAATCACCTCTTTCAATATAAGAAGAAAATCTTCTGATTTCAATTCTATGATGTGGTTTATACATATAACCTTCTGGTCTCGGACCCATCACAAAATTAGGTGAATTAGGTAGGGACGGCTGTATTGTTATATCTCTATTAGTGGTATTAAAACGATGATTAACTTCAGCTAAAACATATTCTTTTAATAAAAATTTATTATATTCTACAACATCACCATAAAATATTAAATCAGAATGAGTGATATTACTTTCCAATGGATAATGCGATTGAATTGGATGTGTTGCAACATTATGAATTCTTCTTATATCTGGGATATCCAAATAATTTGAAACACCACCAATAAATGGAATATCAATACCTGATTTAATATCTGAAAATGATTTTTGACCCGACATGTAAAATTTTCCTTTAATCGCGGTAATATATATTTCACTTAATGGTCTGCCTAAATTATCTCTATATTCTCCAAGTTCTATATCAATAGTATTTCCACTACCACCATGAAATATTATTTGAGAAATTTTGTCACCGTAAATATTTTGACTATATGCAATATTATAAGCATCATAATTATTTACTTCAGTTATTCGTCTAAATTTTCTAAAATAATAAACTGATGGTTCACCATAATAAATTTTTGTTATTCTAGCGTAAACTCCTGAACCAACTACAAACGAACCTGCATCTAAGTCAATAACAAAAGCATATTCTCTTAAATCACCATTATCATAACCAAGCCTTATCACATCATAATAACCATCAAAAAGACCTGTATTTGATAAGCGAATTTTATCTCCAGCAACTAAATTATGCTTAACTGCTGTTATTAGAATCATTTTTTGGGCGCCACCAATTAAGGCTGAACCTGTATCAACAATTAATAATCCACCATTAACCAAAACATGAGTATCGTCAATATCATATGGATATGTCACACAAAAATACCAATTAGTGTTACCACTATCAATTGAACCAACTACAAACGAACCTGCATCTAAGTCAATAACAAAAGCATATTCGCTTAAATCACCATTATCATAACCAAGCCTTATCACATCATAATAACCATCAAAAAGACCTGTATTTGATAAGCGAATTTTATCTCCAGCAACTAAATTATGCTTAACTGCTGTTATTAGAATCATTTTTTGGGCGCCACCAATTAAGGCTGAACCTGTATCAACAATTAATAATCCACCATTAACCAAAACATGAGTATCGTCAATAATATTAAATGATTCTCTTTTTGGACTTAAATCAATAAATTTACATTTACTTGTTGACGCTAGATATGGGTCATATGGGTCATAATATCCAAACCACCCATCCAATTCTTTAAAATGTACTTTATATGATTGTTCATAAGTATAATCTGTAGAATCAGTAACATCAATAATCGATTCATCAAGTGGATTCTGGTTCCTAAAAACATTATTATCAAAAATCACCAAACTGTCATTACCTGAAACATCTAGTAACGGATTAGAAGCTAATACCCTAACAGTACCTATTAATCTATATTTGTAAGAATTATTTCGCTCTTCGTTAAATACTTCATAAGCATTAACAACTTCAGTAATCTCATCATCAGGTAGTTCTCTATAATTAGAAACCAAATTAACACCAATCTTAATGTCTTGATTAAGTGAATCAACAGAATCCGTTTTGAATAATCTTTGACTATATCTGTTCATATTAATGAGTTATTGGATAAGTTGCCGAACAACCATTATTATCAGTTACTTTTACTTCATATACTAATGGATATCCTATTTCTGGAATTGAAAATGTATGTGTCATCTGATTTGTTGGTCCGTATGATGTTAATTGATTACCATTATTATCTAATAAGTAATATGTTATGATATTAGTACCATTTACATGTATGGTTATTCCATAAAAACCGCCACCTATAGTACCAGAATGATAAACTATTTCCACTGAAGTAATTTCTAAAACCATTCGTGTTAATAAAATATCTTTATATTCCTCACATCCATTAGCATCAGTCACTGTTACAGTATAATATGTTCCATTAATATCAGCATCTAATAAACTTAAATTTTGGGTATTAGCAAAATAAATACCATCTTTCTCCCATTTATAAGTTAAAGGAGGAACGCCATTTGTTACACTTATTGTTATGCTACCATTATTATTACCACATGTAGGATTTTGAACGACTTCATTAATTATCATTGCATTTGGTGCTGGATTTAATGTATGATGTGTTATAACTTGTTGACCGCTAGTATCTGTAACGGTAATGGTAAATGTTTGAGGTGGTGCAGATACAACTGCTGTATTATAATTTATACCATTTGTTTGACCATATGAATTTAACGTATATGGTGGAATACCACCTGATACTGAAATATAAAAAGTACCATTACTATAAGCACATGCAGCGTCTTCTGTTGTTGTAACGGTAACAGATAATGAAGTTGGTTCTTGAATTGTAAAAGTTTTTTGTAATGATAAAACTGGTGTTGATGAATCATAAACTTCTACTATATATGTTCCACTCGGTAAATTAGAAAAAATTTGTGTTCCATTAACTTGCGTTGGGGATGTTGCATACGCAACAGGACTTATAATTCTAGCATAATACGGTGAAATACCACCTGATATGTTGTATATTATTAATTTTCCATCACTTAAATTATATCCAGTTACATGGGCACCATCTAACACATAAAATAATGGAGGAGGTGAATTTACAAATACTGTAACACTACCTTCTAATCCTGAAGCATCCACTACCGAAATAGCATATGTACCACTAGATAAATTATTATAAGTATATGTATTATTATTACTACTTATTATTAATGTTGTACCGTCAGGATAAGTGATTGTAAATTCATACGGACCTATGCCATTATCTACTGTTATAGTTATATAGCCATCATTTCCACCTACAATACTAACTGGAGTAGAAGTATAATTTATTATTAATTCAGCTTCTATTTCTGGAGTGCAAGGTGCAACATAATCTCTATAAAATCGGTCTAATCCTGTTTTACCTGGGTGAATTCCGAAATAATAAAAATATGAACTGCCCATTGATAATCTAGGATTCATTAATCCGCCTTCAAATTTTCTAAAATCCCTATAACCAATACCAACATAATTGTTATTAGAAGGGTCATGATTCGTTCCAAATCTTGTATCGTATATCAAAATGTTATTTACATATTGATTAGCAATACCATTTATATCATCAATAGAACCAGTGTTCATTATGGCTATAGCATTACGCAAAAAAGTATCTTCAATATCTTCATTACCTATAATATTATCTGGAGTTGATGTATCACGTAATTCATCTAACCCCACCCCAATTTCACATATTTTTTTAATGTTATAGCAATGTCTTGGTTCTGTATAAATACCTGTACACTTTAAATCAAATAATAAATCAGCTATATTATTAGTTAGAATAGTTTGCGTACCAGTATTTTCATCAATCAAATATTCTGTTTCATCAGGTGGTATATTATATGAAGTATTAACCAATTTAGGATAAATAACAGGAATACCATGAATATCACAATCCATTACACTACCTAATAATGTTATATCAGTTTTAAATAATGGGTAGTCATGATATGTAATAGCAGCATAATAATATTCATCTTCATATAATTTTATAATACCTTCTATAACTGGAAACATATTGTAACTATCAGCATATTTATGCCCTATAAGGTCATGATTTTCAAATAAACAATTATTTTGCTCTGAATCACAACATGTATCTAAAATCATGCTAACATTACATTTATTATCCGCACTACCATCTCCATTATTATCAGTTGGATTCGGAAAGCTGTCGCAATTATAATCACAAAATTTATTTTTTCCTTCACCTCTTTTCTTTATTTTATGTTTAAATAAAAAGGCATATAATGTTCCATTAATCCAGTCATTATAAAAATCAAATTTAAACATTCCTAACGAATCAGCTATTTTCAGCAATTGACATTCAACATAATCAGGATTTGAGGTTGAAGAAATTCTATTATTTAGACACCATACCTGTTCACCAGCATCATTATTAAGATTCCCACAATTCTTATTTGGGGAATCAAACCAAGGCATATAATATGTGTCAGAATTAGATGGACATTGAAGTTTGATATAACCCAATGGAGCAGATAGAAGACAACTTAAACATACCCCACTGCATGTACCATTTAAGTCATGACATCTATCTTTTCTACAGTTTTCTCTTGCTGTATCATTAAACATATGTCTAGCCCAACAAGCTATTTTAGCAACAGAAAAAATTGATTCATAAATTTTAACTAAAACAAAGTTAAGTGTCCATAAAATATAACGATTCAAAAAAGATATTATTTCAGTAAAAATTGTGAATATAATACACATAATAAAAAATAATGGATTACCATTAGTATCCATCCTATTAAATGGAAATGGGCTATGGTCACCACAATCATCAACATTCTTTATACCTAAAAATCTTCTAATTGTTCCACTTCTTTTTTTTGGTATTCCAGTTTGAAATCTTGGTATAAAACTTCTTACAGTATATAACTTATTCCAATATAAATCTCTAAAATTTTCATCTGGTGTATTTTCGTCAAAACTATAATCAGCTTCTTGATAATTAGATGGGTTATTCGGAACTAAAAATTTCGCTCTTTGTCTTAATCTACCTTCAGTACCATTAACATCCATACCAATTCTAAATCTAACTCTAGCTCTTGTTGGAACTCCCTTACTTGGGTCTTCACTTGGTATTAAATTTCCAAATTCATCAGTAATATAATAGTCTAGATTCATTGGTATTTGAAATGCCCATGAGCCATTTTCATCAATCAATCTTCCACCATCAACGGAAAAATTTTCAATCTGTCCGTTGGGTGTTTTCCTAATTATTTCTATTGTACCTTCATTAGTAATTGTGTCACATAGATTTCCTAAATTCTTTCTTGCTTGACAATTTTTATTAATGCTATTCTTTTCATTATCCCCAAAAATAGAACCAATAAAAAATGCATGGGGTTCTATTCTATGTGACAATTCAACATCTAATCTATTAATACCAACATTAAATAATTCACTATCACCCCAAAATGGTAAAACATTTACTGCAGTTTCGGTATGAAATATTTGTGGTAAACTACTTAAATTATTACTTCTATTAAATTTGTTAGTTGTTTCAAATAATTTTTTGTCTTTACCTTGTCTGATAAAATCATAAGGTCTTTGAGATAAAAAACCTATATCAGATAAATCAACATCAACATTTACTCTCCAATTACCAGTTGGAACACCAAATATCATAAAATCACCAGCATTATTCGTTCTAGTAGTGAATTTATAATATTTTTCATATATTTCAAGCATAACATCATTATCAAGTATTTCACGCTTGTTAGGGAATGTTCCTACTGGGGTATGACAATCAAATCTACTTTTTTTAGGTAAAAGATTATATCTAATACCTTTATAATTTTTATCATTTATATTTTCAAAAGGATATAAACCAGTAATTAATTGATTTTCTTTGTCATCATCACTTATAGGAATAAAAACCGATACTCTAGCATTTGGTACGCCAACTCCACCGTTAGCTATTATTCTACCAACAATAACTCCATAATCAGACCCAAATAGCCTGTAAAATTCGGATTGTCTTAATTTCAATGATAAAATTTCAATAAAATCAAAATCTTGATTTAATTGAAATTTTAAATATTTATTAGAATCCGAGTTAACATCCGTCCTAATCCTTATAGTTTCATTCATTTACTTAATCTTTTCTACAGTATAAATTTCATGATATTCATAATCTTCCGAATCATTATCTTCATTTTCAACTTCTTCGGATTCATCAACTTTCTTATTACTAAAGGTTTTGTTTATACTTACGGCTGATTTTGTTAAACTTATTTCTTCAGTAATAAAAAAATATCTAAATAAAAGAAAATATACAACTAGCAATAATAATGGTGCTAGTGAAGTAATAAATAAATATAAAAGTAGCCTAACGATGAATGGGTGTGAAAATTTACTATTTTTCACTTCTACATCCCCATTTTTATTTACGATTTTCTTTTTACAACAACTCATAATTTTAAATTTTTTATCTTAATATAACCTTAAAATGCTAAAAAGCAATATTAAGCTCTTACTTTAATTCTAACTCTAATATCTCTTTCTGGATACTTAACCTCAAACATTGCATTTGGTTCACCAAAAACAGTATAAGCATCTGAAATATCAATTTCTTTTTGAAGTGGATTGATATAAGGTTGTGAAACTTCATCTAATGAATAAGCAATGCCGACTTTATTAAATACTCTAATATCAATCACATTAATAACACCACTAACATTATTTATATTTTCAACTAACTGACCAATATATAAATTTTGACCCATCTCTTGTTTATTAATGTCCATAAAACTATTAATTGCATTTATGACATTATTAACAATTTGACCTTGTGAAAACTCCTTATCTACAAACAAATCAACATCAAATGCTAAATTAAAAATTTTTCCGTCTGAAACTTCCACATAATCATTAATCATTCTGTAATCAGACAAATAATTAGCTATATTTTGCTTCAAATCATCATTATTTAAATTTGATAATTTTCCTTCTGAAGATAACGTTAAAATTGAAATTTTTATTTTATTTTGTTCTTCATGAACACCTAGTCTAAACGGAACACCGAACTCACTAGGCATTGTTCTAATAATATTAAGATAATCTTTAATTGTAACTGCACGATTTTGAGCTGAAAAATTATATCTTATTAAATGTCTTATTTCTTCTATTGTCGGTTCATCTCTACCGCCTATTGCCAAAGATGAACTTCTAATCTTAAAGGACCTTTCAACTGCTGCATT
>ERZ795050.3806-NODE-3806-length-14578-cov-3.321283_pt1 | contig 14578 bp, 11 predicted proteins | sample MGYA00375134_ERZ795050 | MGnify/ENA primary metagenome ERZ795050 (study PRJEB30179, sample SAMN05720221) | activated sludge metagenome | isolation source: Anaerobic digester | place: Japan | collected 2015-05-26 ... | reverse complement strand
ACCGAGAGCAATGGGGAAGTGTGGGGGTTTCATTTGGGCTAACATTAGGTGAATGCCTTCATCTTTTCGATACATATCATGCACGAGCACGTCATCAATAGTGCCGTTTTTCCCTATTTCAATCACTTCAAGTCCATGCATTCCTAATTTAATACCTTTTGTTTTATCTTTTCCAAAGAGCATTTTTTCGTTGTGTTTCAAAATTAATTGATGTTCGTCACGCACGTCTTTTCCTGTAACGTAATCGTGAGTTCCGTCATTAAAGATGACACAATTTTGTAGCATTTCCACTACTGATGTTCCGTCATGTTTTGCGGCTTCAAGTAAAACTTCCGTAATAAATTTCGGGTTCGTATCGATTACGCGAGCAAAGAAGGTGCCTTGTGCTCCCATAACTAACTCACCGACATTAAAAGGGTGTTCGATAGTTCCGTACGGAGAAGTTTTCGTAACTTTTCCAATTTTAGAAGTAGGGGAGTACTGCCCTTTTGTCAATCCATAAATTTCATTATTGAAAAGCATGATATTAACGTCAAGATTTCGACGAATAATATGGATAAAGTGATTTCCGCCGATAGCCAGTGAGTCGCCGTCACCGGTAGGAATCCAAACACTCAAACCTCTATTAAATAGGCGAACGCCCGTAGCGATTGCGTTGGCTCTACCATGAATTCCATGAAAACCGTAAGTGTTCATATAGTAAGGAAATCGAGAGGAGCAACCGATTCCGGAAATTACACAAAAATTCTCTTTTTTGTAACCGATGAGTGGAAAAACATTTTCAACGGCAGCTAAAATAGCATGATTCCCACAACCGGGGCACCATCTCACCATCTGGTCACTTGCAAAATCTTCTTTTGTCAATTGTTCTGTTGTTCTTTCAATTGTTTTGTAACTCATATCTATCTTCTCCTTATTTTTAAATTAAATTGTTGATTTGGTTAACGATTTCTTGCACGGTGAAAGGTAACCCTTGAATTTTATTATACTGTAAATATTGGTATTGTGGGTGAGTCATTCTGAGATAATTTGCAAATTGTCCTGAATTTAATTCGCAAACTAAAATCTTTTTGAAGCCACGAAGCACCTCACCGGTATTTTTCGGGAGGGGCATAATATTTGAAAAGTGTGCATGACTAACTTTCTTTCCGTTTGCTCTAACTTCTTTAATTGCTGTTGAAACAGAGCCTTTTGTGCTTCCCCAGCTAACCAATAATAAATCACCTTCTTTTTCCCCGTCAACGGTTTGTAGTGGGAGTCTGTTAGCGAGTCGTTGAACCTTCTGACTTCTATTTTCGACCATTTTTGCATGGTTGAGAGGGTCTGTTGAAACTGCTCCGAAAATATCCGTTTTTTCAAGACCTCCGATACGGTGGCGTAGTCCTTCCATTCCCGGAATTGCCCATTGTCTTACGTATGTTTCGGGGTCTCTGCGGTACGGTTTAAAATCAGGGTCATTAGGTTTTGCTACCGGCGGTTTAATATCCGGCAAATCAGCGACCTTAGGTATTCTAAAAAGTTCACTTCCTTGACCGATATTTCCGTCTGTCAATAAAATACAGGGGGTCATCGTTTCCATAGCATATTTTGCGGCGTTGTAAGCTTGATAGAAGCAGTCGCCTGGGGAAGAGGCGGCAATGACAATGCAAGGACCTTCGCCATTTCTGCCAAATAGAGCCATGTTTAAGTCGGCTTGTTCCGATTTTGTCGGTAATCCTGTTGAAGGACCGCCACGTTGAACGTCCACAACCACTAACGGGAGTTCTGTCATAACGGCGAGACCGAGCGCTTCCGTTTTAAGCGACAAGCCGGGTCCGGAGGTAGTGGTACAGGCTAAGGCACCGGCAAACGAAGCCCCGATGGCGGAACAAATTCCCGCAATCTCATCTTCAGCCTGAAAAACTTTTGCTCCCAAAGATTTATATTTCGCCAATTCTATAAGAATGTCAGTAGCCGGCGTAATAGGATAGGAGCCGAGAAATAGTTTGTGTCCCGACCGTTCCGAAGCGGCTAATAAACCCCAAGCCGTTGCTATGTTCCCTGTTATGTTACGATAACGTCCCTTCGGAAGTTCCACTTGCGCAATGTGAACTTTAGATTCAATAAGTTCAAGATTCTCTGCAAAAGCATAACCTTCCTGCATCACTTTTTTGTTGACATCTGCAATCTGAGGTTTTGTTTTAAATTTCTTATCTAAAAGATTGAAAGGCGTTTCTAATTGATAATCAAAGATAGCATAAATCATTCCAAGGCAGAACATGTTTTTTGTTTGTGCCGCACTTTTAGGAGCTAATCCTAGCGCTTTAGCGGTTTCGCTTGCCATTGTGGTAATCTTAGCTTGGATAACTCGATAAGAGCTTAAAGAGTCATCTTCTAACGGGTTAGAGGTGTAGCCTGCCTTTTCTAAGGCTTTTTCGTTGTAGCTGTCCTCATCGGTGATAATCAAACCGCCTTTTTTCACCCATTTTAAATTTGCTTTGAGCGAAGCCGGGTTCATGGCAACTAAAACATCGCATTCGTCTCCAATAATTCGTGTCTCTTTGCCTACGTGAACTTGGTAGCCGGAAACTCCTGCTATCGTATTGTGAGGCGCACGAATTTCAGCCGGATAATCCGGAAATGTGGCGATGTCATTTCCCATTAATGCCGCCGATTCTGAAAAAATTGTCCCCGAAAGTTGCATGCCGTCTCCACAGTCCCCCGCAAATTTAATGACAACACTCTCCTTGTTTAAAATTTTTTTGTTTCCTGACATAATTGATTAATTAGTTTTATATGATTAAAAAAATATATTAATTGAAGTTCTTATATTTAAAACTGAAAAATGGTTAAAGGGAAAAAATGATTATTTTGTGTTACAGCGTTGATTATTAGATGAATAAGGTTTTTTGACATAATTTCGTTATTGTGGTTCAAAGGTATAAAAAAAAACAATCGAAAAAAAAGTATTTTACGGCTTTTCACATAATTTAAAAAACTTAGAAAAATAAGAGAAATAAAATAGTCAAGAATGAGAAAAAGTAGTTGTTATTTATACGATTGTATTATTAAAATCTTTATTTTTGTGCCTAACTCAAAATTTGACAAATGAAGAAAGATACAATTTTACAATCATTACAATATGAGAAAATTGTAATACTTGGATTTGGGAAAGAGGGAGTCTCTTCCTATCGTTTTATTCGGAACCATTTTCCGACACTACCGTTGACGGTCGCCGATAAAAATAGCAATTTACAAATAGCAGAATTTAGCCAAGATAAGAATGTGACTTTTGTTCTGGGAGATGAGTATGATAAAAATCTGAACGATTTTAGCCTAATTTTGAAAACGCCCGGGGTGAATTTGAATGGGCTTTCCTATTTTATCCCATCTTATAAAATATCTTCACAAACAGACCTCTTTTTAAAAGCATTTAAAGAACAAGTTATTGGAATTACAGGGACTAAAGGTAAAAGTACTACCGCCTCTCTTATTTATCATATTTTTAAAGAGACTAAAAACAATGTAATTCTATCCGGCAATATTGGGATACCCTTTTTTGATATTGTTGACTCAATTGATGATGATACGACTATCGTAGCCGAACTCTCCGCTCATCAATTGGAATTTGTCAATCACTCCCCGCATATTGCCGTACTGCTTAACCTTTATCAGGAACATTTAGACCATTTTAACACCTTCAGTAATTATCAGATAGCGAAAACAAATATCACTAAATTCCAAAATGAGAATGATATTTTAATCTATAATTTTGATGATGCGTATATTTCAAAACTTCTAAAAGCGCATGATTATAAACGTATTTTTCTCCCTTTTAGTCGTGAACAGAATCTGGCGGATGGGGCATGCAGTTACAACAACACTATTGTGATTACTAAACAAAAGAATATTATTGCGGAGTTTGATTTGTCGCATTTTGAAAACTTACCGGGACGTCACAATTTTTATAACATGATGGCGGCTATATTACCCTGTATTTTAAAAAATCTTTCCGCTAATGAGATACTTGCACAACTTAAAACTTTCAAAGGGTTGCCGCATCGACTTGAGTTTGTGGGGAATTTCCAAGATGTCTATTTTTACAACGACAGCATTTCTACAATTCCCGAAGCTACGATAGCTGCTCTAAAGACGTTACGAAAAGTGGACACGTTGATTTTGGGCGGTTTTGATAGAGGAATTGATTATAGCCTATTAATTGAATATTTACAAGAGGATAAGGTAGCGAATATTGCCTTTACAGGACCTGCGGGCAAGCGAATATATACGGAGTGGAAAGAGAAATATTTACTACCGCCGCATTTTATCTTAGAAAATGATTTTGCGGAAATTGTTAACTTTGCTTTTCAATATACACAAAAAGGAAAAATCTGTCTTCTTTCGCCTGCGGCAGCAAGTTTTGACCAATTTAAAGATTTTATTGAACGAGGGAATTATTACAAAAAATTGATATATAGGCAAAAAGAGTAGTTCAGAGTTTTAAATTTGCTATAAATATATATTTTTAGAATATGAAAACGTATAAAAGGGTTAGCGGAAACTATTTTTTGGTAATTAGTATTATTTTGCTTACTTTAGCTTCTTGTAGGCAAAAACAACAACCTATCTCAATCGCTGAAGAATCTAAGACGGTGGATTATCCTGTTTCGATTATATCCAATGAAATTTTTACGGATTTATCGGATAAAGATAGCCTTTATCCGATTACAGTCGATTTTTTACGTGATTTTAGAGTGCTATTTGATAGGTATCAAGGCACGTCTCCGACCATTCGTACCGATTTCCCGATAAAATGGGGCGTGCGCTGTATTGAAAGATTATCCGAAGGGAAAGAGCTGTGGATGCTACAATCCGAATCGCGAGAGTGGATATACTTAGTTACCGTAGCAGGCTCGGGCAGTCAACGAATACTCGATATCTTACCCGTTGCAGTCAATATTGCCGTTCAAGATAATGAGATTCTTGAGACCGAAATTTGGACTACCACCCGCGAAGTCGACGGAACTTTTATCGTAGAGAAAAATTATGAGTGGGTGAAATCTTTGAAAGATGTTGCAAGAGAGGATTTGATAAATAATCCGGAGGAGTTTAATAAAAAGAAGTCGGTAACCGACCAGTATAAAATCAATGAAATGGGACGATTCGATTTGATTCAAGTCGAGACCGTCCCCAATTATAAAGCGATTTTTTTCTTTTATAAAAATAATAATAAACCCGATGAATGGGACGAAACGATGGAGATAGTACAATCATTTTGTGAAGAAAATAATATCTATTTTGATGAGATTTATAGCAATTTCCATGAGGGTTATGTTCGTGATTTTAAGTTAAACGACATAACACTTATTGATATTTCACCTTATGTCGTTGACATAGAGTCCGGAATGGTTTTGGTGCAAAATAATGTTGAACCGAAAACGATTTCATTCGGCAGCGTAGAGAGATTAAAAATAGAGATAAAACGATATTTTAAATTGATGAATCTTCCTAGTTAATTATCAAAGTTATCACATAAAATATTGTATCTTTGCATGCCCATTGAAAAGAGTATTAAGTAGAGAAAAAAGTATAAACTAATTAATAAAAAATCATTATGAAAGAAGACATCGCATTGAACATTAATCCATTAGTGAGCTATTTAAAAAAGCCTCAAAGAGAATTTACGAAACTTGACATTATTAAGTATATCGAAGATAATAATGTTAAAATGATTAATTTTAGATATGTTGACGGAGGCGGAAAATTAAAAGTCCTCAATTTTGTTATTACAAATCGCGAACATTTGGAACAAATCCTCTCCTGCGGCGAAAGAGTTGACGGTTCAAATATCTTCCCTGCGTTTATTCACGAAGGTTCGAGCGATTTATACGTAATTCCTCGCTTTTCGACTGCTTTTCTAGACCCATTTTGTCAAATCCCTACGGTCTCTTTTTTATGCTCTTATTTTAATAAAGATGGGCAACAGATGGAAAATTCACCTGAATATATTTTGAAAAAAGCTCATAATGCCTTTAAGAAAGTTACTAATATGAATTTTCAAGCAATGGGTGAGTTAGAATATTATGTAATCGGTGATAAAGAAGATCTTTACTTAATTCCTGACCAAAAAGGTTATCACGAATCAACGCCCTATGCAAAATTTGAACAATTTAGAATGGAATGCATGTACTATATTGCTCAAACCGGAGGACTAATAAAATATGGACACTCTGAAGTTGGAAATTTTACGTTAGGCGATAAGATTTATGAGCAAAACGAAATTGAATTTTTGATTACTGACGTTCAAGAAGCAGCAGACCAGCTTGTTATAGCTAAATGGATTATTCGCAATCTTGCTTATCAATATGGATTAGACGTAACCTTTGCTCCCAAAATTACCGAAGGAAAAGCAGGTAGCGGTCTACATGTTCATACAAAAATTGAAAAAGACGGAGTTAACAAGATGGTAGATGATGGGAAACTGAACTCTATAGCACGTTCGGCTATTGCCGGTTATATGACCTGTGCATCCTCTCTTACGGCATTCGGGAATATGAATCCGACCTCCTATTTCCGCCTTGTGCCTCACCAAGAAGCACCGACCTCTATCTGTTGGGGCGATAGAAACCGTTCAGTTTTAGTACGTGTTCCTCTCGGCTGGACAACCGATAAAGATATGATTGCAGAAGCAAATCCACTGGAAAAACCCTCTACGGAAGATTTTTCTCAAAAACAAACAGTCGAATTTCGTTGCCCGGACGGCTCCGCCGATATTTACCTCTTATTAGCAGGTTTGGTTGTTGCAGCTCGCCACGGCTTTGAAATGGAAGGAGCTCTCGATTATGCTAAGAAAACGTACGTTGATGTTAATATTCATCGTCCGGAAAATAGAGAAAAAATGATGAAACTAAATCAACTACCTGCTTCTTGTTGGGAATCGGCGAATGAACTTCTACAACATCGCGATATCTATGAAAAACACGGAGTTTTTAATGCCGAGATGATTGACGATATTATCAAACATCTAAAATCTTTCAATGATAAAGATATTAGAGAAGAAGTGAAGAAAAATCCTGAAATTATGACGAAAATGGTTAAAGAGTTTTTCCACTGCGGATAAAACAATAAAACCAATGATATATTCCTGCAATCGTTAGTTGTGTAATTATGAATTTAGTACTCGAAATTTTAAAAATTATTCTGCCCTCTTTAGTAGTCTTTTTTACAGCCTACTTCTTGATTAAATTCTTTCTTGAAAATGAGCAAAAAAAACGACTTTTAGAGTTGCGATACAATTCAAAAGCGACAATTGCACCACTACGCTTGCAGGCGTATGAGCGAATGGCTTTGTTTTTAGAACGGATAGACCCTAACCAACTAATTCTGCGAATGAATAGTCCGCAATTAACCGCTTTTCAATTTCAAGTCTTATTAGTCTCAGCCATAAGAAGTGAATACGAACATAACCTTTCACAGCAAATCTATATATCGGAAAATTGCTGGAACCATATTAAAATGGCTAAAGAAGAAACGATAAAGATTATTAATCTCTGTGCGGGAAAACTGACTGCAACAAGCACGTCGACAGAATTAGCAACCTATATTTTTGAACATATTGCTCAAAAATCACCCATCGAAGATGCTATGAAAATTCTTAAAAAGGAGATTCAAGAGCTGTTTTGATTTATAAAATAAATATCTATGGATAATCTTCTCTCGCTGTTTGTTCGTTCTATTTTTGTTGATAATATGATTTTTGCCTACTTTCTGGGCATGTGTTCATATTTGGCTGTCTCCAAAAATGTAAAAACGGCTTTCGGTCTGGGTGTGGCGGTTCTATTCGTACTTATTATTACTGTTCCTGTGAATTTCTTACTACATCAATATTTGCTTCGTGAGGGGGCATTCACTTGGATTTCCCCCTATTTTGCTACAATTGACCTCTCATTCCTCTCTCTTATCGTCTTTATCGCTGTTATCGCTGCTATTGTCCAAATTCTTGAAATGATTATCGAGCGTTATTCAACTCTACTCTATAATGCTTTGGGGATTTTTTTACCGTTAATTGCCGTAAATTGCGCCATCCTGGGAGCATCGCTTTTTATACAAGAGAAAAACTTCCCCCACATCGGTTATAGTTTTGTCTACGCCTTAGGCTCAGGAATCGGCTGGTTGCTCGCTATTGTGGCTTTCGCCGCTATCCGTGAACGACTTAAGTTTTCACAAATTGAAAAATCATTGCAAGGAAACGGAATCGCTTACATCATTACCGGCTTGATGGGATTAGGATTTATGGCTTTCTTAGGCATGTAACTCAAATTTTAATAATGAACTTCTTAACCATACTCTTCGCTGTTATTGTCTTTTTAGCTATTATTTGGCTATTAGTGGCGATTTTACTCTTTGCCCGTAAAAAGTTAGTCCCGGATAAAAAGGTTAAAGTTCGAGTTAATAAAGAGAAGGTCTACGAAGCCGATTGCGGGTGTACATTATTACAGTCGTTGAGCGATGAGGAGATTTATCTCCCTTCCGCCTGCGGAGGACAGGGGACTTGTGGTACCTGTAAAGGAATTATCCTTTCGGGCGGAGGTGAAATATTGCCTACGGAGAAAGTACATATCGACAGAAAAATGGCAGAACAAAATGTTCGTCTCTTTTGCCAAGTGAAGGTTAAAGACGACATGGACATTGAAATAGCTCCGGAAATTTTAGGCGTGAAGAAGTGGGAGTGCGAAGTGATTAGTAATAAGAGTGTGGCAACCTATATTAATGAGTTGGTTGTCAAACTTCCTGATAATGAGAAACTTAATTTCAAGTCAGGGAGTTATATCCAAATTCACGTTCCAAAAACGCAGATTAATTTTCAAGATATTTCAGTAAAAGAAAAATATGCGGCGGAGTGGAGAAAATATAATATTTTTCAATTAGTTATGAAAAATAGAGAAATTACTACCCGCGCCTATTCCATTGCTAACTCGCCCGAAGATAACGATGTTATCGTACTAAATGTGAGAATTGCGCTGCCACCCTTTGATAAAAAGAAAAATAGATTTAAAAAAGTAAATCCCGGCATTGTTTCATCGTATATCTATTCGTTAAAAGCAGGCGATAAAGTTGTCGTTTCAGGTCCCTACGGCGAGTTTTTCTTGCAAGAGTCCGATAATGAAAAAATGTTTATTGGCGGCGGAGCCGGCATGGCCCCCCTACGGTCGCATATACAACACCTATTTCATACCCTACACACGAAAGCTAAAGTAACTTTCTGGTACGGCGGGCGTTCGCTGCAAGAACTCTTTTATCAAGAAGATTTTGAAAAAATTGCACAGGAAAATTCTAACTTCTCCTACCACGTGGCTTTGTCCGAACCTAAAAGCGAAGATAATTGGACTGGACATACCGGTTTTATACATCAAGTGATATTGGAACAATATCTGCAAAAACATGAAACGCCCGAAAATATTGAATACTACATTTGTGGTCCGCCCCTAATGTTGGAAGCCGTGTTGAAAATGCTCGATGAGCTTGGCGTACCGCAAAATATGATATATTATGATGACTTTGGAAACTGAGCTTCTTCTGCTTTAATATTTTAGCGATGGATAAGAGTTTGAAGTTTATGATAATTTTGTTATTTATTCCACTTTTGTGGAGTAATACTCCTGTTTCAGCTCAGTCAGACGATGCTTTCTTAGAAAAATATCAATATTATCAAGAGCGATTTTACGAAGACTTTATTTACTATTCTGCGGATAATCCCTTTTCGCAAGGCAGTTCGCTTCCGGTCGAATATCGTAGATTGCGAACCGATGGAAAAGTGCTTCTTTATTGGGCTGATGGCGTCTGGTGGTTAGGACATTACGTGGGTATGTTAGCGATGGAATATCAGCGACTTAAATTGACTACACAAGATACGTTGCCCACGTTAAGGAAACTCCAAGCGGCGCTGGCAACGTACAAACGATTAGACTATGTAGCGGAGAGTTGTTGGAATGACACTTCAACAAGTAGGGAGTTAAACGGCTTTTACCTGCGTGATGATATTACTGATGAGATAAAAAAAAAACTTAAAGCCGATATTTTAGTTAGTGATTATATTAGGTATTGTGGAAAAATAGACTCCAAAGGGAATGCCCCTTCTCATGACCAAGCTTGGGGGAGCTATATTGGCTTAGCCTTAGTTAAAAAATTTGTTCCTATTCCTGAAATTCAAAACGAGGTAAAAGAGATTGCGACTCTTTTAGTTCGCGGAATGCAACAACAAATCGGTAAGAAAAAAAGATGGGAAATTATTAATCCCGTTACTAATCAGCCGATTCAAAAACAGGCTGATATTGGGTGGTTACGCTATGCACATACGCAAATGGGAAACTATTTGACGGAAGAGGATATGTCCTTTGCCCGTTCGAACACTCAATTTTGGAAAGATATGTGGCGATTATTGCAAAATAATATCCTCATTGATAAATATGGAAATTTTAATTGGTACGGCGTATTGTCGATATCTGCAGTTTTAAACGACCACGGACGCGGAGAGAAAAATTGCTACGACTGGTTAATAAAACGAACAGAGCAAATAGTGAAAAAACGTCCCGATTAGAACAGTCCGTGATATTTCCACATCTTCCCTTGGTTAATGTTTTGCTGCATGGTTATGAAGGAAACAAACCGCTCCCTAAAACAGCCTATGAAGCCTATTTAGAAGCGGCACCGGAGGAAGGTGCTTTTTATTATGTAATAAATGATTCCATTGTTCGTTCAACGCCGCCGTGGCACTCGTTATCGCTCTTTTGCCCATGGCATAATCGCACGGTAGGGGAGTACAATATGCTTGATTATATGTTTTTGTATAATGCCTATTGGTTAGTCTATTGTTCAGATTTAGAGCAAGTTGAGAAGTTTCGTCAAGAGCCGTTGGATGCCAATTCAGAAGAAAATAATGAAAAATATGAGTAATTAATTTGAGGGAGTATGAAAAAATTTAGCAATCGTTATATTTTTATTTACATAACAGTTTTAGTTGTTTTAATCTCTTTGATTTTAGGAATTGCAACTTTTTGGTTAAAGCCGTTCCAAAAGATTAATCAAGAGAATGAAAAGAAGATGCAAATATTAAAAACAGTAGGTTACACGTTTGCTAGTAAGGAGGAAACGGCAAAAATGTTTAAGCAAGTGGCAACCCAAATTCAACTCCCGACCGGCTCGCAGTTTTTATATCAAGTCATTACTCCAAAGCAAGATACGGCATTTGTTATTCCCTTAAAGGGCAACGGTTTATGGGGAGCTATCTGGGGATATATTGCCGTGGCTGACGATGGAAATCATGTTATAGGAGCCGTTTTTGCGCATAAAGGAGAAACGCCGGGCTTAGGTGCTCAAATTGCAACGGACGAGTTCTCGGCAGAGTTTAAAGGAAAGCAACTCTTTGATGAAAATGGAAATTTCACCTCTATTAAAGTGGTGAAAGGAGGCGTTCTAAATAGTAAAATTCCCGCTGAACACGGCGTTGATGCTATCACCGGAGGAACGATTACAAGTCGTGGAGTCGAAGAGATGTTAGAGCAGAGCCTGACGCCCTATATCTCATTTTTAAAGGGAGGTAAAAATAATCAATAGGCTAATTAGCTCTTTTAACTATCTCATAATCAGATAGATTTATAGACGTAGTAAAACCATCAAAACTATTTCCAAGTAGATGATTTTAATTTTTATTAGGGCGTGCCCCCTCGCTGCGCTCGGGGTCGGACTTGGAACCGAAGACCGACCCCGAGCGCAGCGAGGGGGCACGCCCTAAAGAAAATTATGATTATACGTTAAAAACTTTGTTTAAATATTTGTTGCCACTGTCGCAAACGATAGAAACGACGGTTTTCGGCTCTGTTTGTTCTTTGCAGTAGCGTAAGGCGGCGGCTAAGATTGTTCCGCTTGAAGAGCCGGCAAAAACTCCTTCTTTGAGAAGTAAGTCGCGTAAAGCTTGAAAACTTTCTTCGTCTGTAATGGAATAGATTTTTTTTACCATGTCAAAGTTGGCAATTGGAGGTATGTAATCGCCGCCGATGCCTTCAATTTGCCACGTTCCCGTTTGCTTAACTACGCCACGCGCAACGTATTCCTTATAAACTGAGCCGAGCGGGTCCCCAACGACAAGCTCTACAGTCGGTTTCTTCTTTTTAAAATAGTTTGTTAATCCTGTTAACGTACCGGATGAGCCGATTCCGCAAACAACAGCGTCAACCTTGCCATCGGTCTGTTCGTAAATCTCCGGTCCTGTTGTCGTTTCATGAGCTAAAGGATTGTCCGGATTTGCAAACTGATTGATATGGAAATAGTTAGTTTTATTATCGGCAATTTGTCTGGCTACATTTTGATAGTAGTCGGGGTGTGCTTTCCCAACGTCCGAACGAGTTAGAATAACCTCTACTCCCATAGCCTTTAAATGAATAATCTTATCGGGACTCATTCTGTCGGGAAGAACTAAAACAAGTTTGTAGCCTTTAAATATGGCAACCAACGCTAAGCCCAGACCAGTGTTGCCTGCCGTAGCTTCAATAATTGTATCGCCCGGTTTAAGCAACCCTTTTTTCTCCGCCTGTTCAATCATTGAGAGTGCAACTCTGTCTTTAATGGAACCACCCGGATTATGATATTCTAATTTTAGCCACAAATCGCACAACCCGCTCTCTAATTTATTTACTTTTACTAATGGAGTATTCCCAATTTGTTCTAAAACGTTAATATATTTCTCTTTCATAAAGTATTAATTTACAGTATATTATATTTTTTTTGTTCTTTCGTTGATATGTCTGAATTTCATTTCTGACGAGTAATAGACTAAGGAGTGGGGTAGAACAGACTGCGTAAGCCACACATTTCCACCAATAATAGAGTTATTTCCAATGATTGTTTTACCTCCAAGAATCGTGGCACCGGCATAAATAATAACATTATCTTCTACCGTGGGGTGGCGTTGAATGGCGGGATTATTTTTGACAACATGCAATGCTCCTAACGTAACATTTTGATAAATTTTAACATTATTGCCGATGACGCAAGTTTCTCCTATCACAATTCCAGTTCCGTGGTCTAAAAAGAGTGAATTTCCAATTTTTGCACCCGGGTGAATGTCAATACCGGTCTGTTTGTGTGCGTATTCGGAAAGGAGTCGCGGTATTATAGGTACGTTAAGTCGATACAGTTCGTGGGCAATTCTATGAACCGTGAGGGCAAAAAAACCGGGATAGGTGAAAATTACCTCTTCTATGCTTTTAGCCGCAGGGTCATTATCTACAAATGCTTGTGCGTCAAGAAGTAAATTTTCCTTTATCCGCGGTATTTTTTTAATTAAAGTGTCTAATTTAGAAGTTGCCTCTTCGTGGCTAAGAAGTTTGGCGATGTTTTCTTTTATAACTTGATAAATAGACTCTAATCTCGCTTCAATACCCTCTACGCTGATGTCGGTCGTGCTGTCAGGAAATAAAAGTGAAAAAATAAGAGGAACCTGCTTCTCTAATTCGGTTTTATTAACGGGGAGAATATATTGAGGGGAACTAAATAGTTCCACTAACTTTGAATTTTTTCTTTTTTTCATTTTTAATCAGCGGGAGGAAATCAACCTCTTTTATCAATAAATTTAATTGCTTTTCTTCGGTTCTCCGGGAATTGTATTTTAGTTATTTCATCAATATCTTTAAATTGAATATTGGGAGCAACCCGTAACTTAGCTCTAAATCTATCTTTCAACTCTTTAATTAATTTTTCACCGGGATTTTTACAGCCGATAAAAATGGCAATGTTATCGGTCCCCATTTCGGTTGAACTAATCTCAATGACATAATTTTCAACGTAATCAATATTGTCCAGTACATCGAACAACGAGGACGGATAGAGCGTCGTACCCTTGAATTTTATCATTTGATTTTTCCTACCCAAAATAGGACTGATTCGCATGCTTGTTCTGCCGCAGGCACACGGCTCGTGATAAAATCTGCAAATATCACCGGTCTTGAAGCGAAGCAAAGGCATTCCTTCGACACCGAGTGTCGTAATCGTCAACTCTCCGTAGCTATTTTTATCGACAGGTTGATTATGTTCGTCTAAAAGCTCGCAAATAATCAATTCCGGGTGATGATGCCCGCCTTGCTGCGCTTCGCATTCACAAAAAGTAGTACTCATTTCCGTGGAGGCATAGGTGGAATAGAGTTCAATATCCCATTTCTCATGAATTTTTTTCCCTAATAGATTAAGAGAAAAATCGTCATTTTTAATATTTTCACCTATACAAATAGCCCTTTTAACGCTGGAGTTTTTATAATCAATACCATTCTCTTCGGCATATTTAATGATTTTCGGAATAAAGGAAGGGACACAAATTATGGCGTTCGGCTTCATTCGTAAAATGGTATCCCACTGTAATTCAGGCATTCCGTTACCCACACGGATGATACTCGCCCCCATTTTTCGGATACCTAAAAAGTAGGCTAATCCTGCCATAAAACGCTTGTCAATGGTGGTCATTAATTGATAAATGTCCCCGGCAGAGCCTTTTGCGCATGTAAATGAAATTGCTTCATTATAAGCCAATCTTTCCAAATCAGCATCCGTT
>ERZ795050.3798-NODE-3798-length-14599-cov-19.057343_pt1 | contig 14599 bp, 26 predicted proteins | sample MGYA00375134_ERZ795050 | MGnify/ENA primary metagenome ERZ795050 (study PRJEB30179, sample SAMN05720221) | activated sludge metagenome | isolation source: Anaerobic digester | place: Japan | collected 2015-05-26 ... | reverse complement strand
AGTTTAACAAAAGACAAATAATTATTGAAAAAGCAACGTTGTGTGGATTTAAAGGTTTTGGTTACGCTGAGACTTTTATTCATATAGATGATGCTAAAAGAGATAAATTAACAGAATGGTGGTATTAATGGTTAAACAACTACTATTGATTTTACTATTGGCTGTGAGTGGGTGGAGTGCTATAAACAATCAGCCCGTAATTAAAATACCTCTATATGATTCTATTATGTATGGAGTCGGGGGTTCTCTGGATGACACCTCTACTGCTGCTATTACATCGGCAGACGAAATAACCCCATCTGACTCAGTTGTAACGCTCAGTACTACAGGCACTGCTCTGTTTGTCGGTCAAGTTTTGGTGGGTAAAGATGTTAACGATAAATACTTTACATTTAAAATTAGTGCTATTGATGGGAGTAGTTACACATTACAAAAAAGCTCTTTTGCTGGCACTGCTACAATACCGATCGGCGACAATTGGTACAGGATGTTTAGAGATATAGATCATCTGACCAATCAGGGTTATAACGCCATGTTGGACTATATGGCTGCAACACTGACTGATAGTGGGGTAACTTTATCTGGATCTGTGGTAATCATCGGTGATTCGTGGGCTAAATACCTGTACAATCGATCATCTCACTTAAGCCAATATGTCGCTACATACATAAATTGCACTCAAAGTGGAACTATGCTTGGTCAATTACATCCAGTGCTGCTTTCGCCAGGCCCAACTGGAGGAGTACCACTACCTGCCTCATATGACTACGTAATAATTAATTCCTCAACAAACGAGCTAATTAATGGGAGTGCTGTCAGTGAGTTTAAAACACAATCTGACTACATGATTTTAAAAGCAAGATCTCGCATGAGTTCAAGTGGCAGAGTAATTATTTTTGACTGTGCTGTACCAAACGCAACGCGCAGTGCAGCTATAAAAGACACGGCTGTTTTGTATAAAAATATTTCTGACAGAGAAAAAAATCACATATCTATTGATGATGATTATTTTAGAGAATTAACCAATGGATTCAACATAAATGCGACAAACAGAAATGCTGCATACACTGGAACGATTAATAAAATGTATGATAATGTTAGCAATGGACTAATTACGCTAACCAACTTTACATCAAACGGTGGTGTGCGTTTTGACGAGGTTGATAGTCTATGGGGGTGTAAATTTGATGGTAGCGGTTATTTAAAACAACCAATATCAGCCAGTCAGCACACTCAAACGTATTTCACCTACGAGCTGTGGGTAAAATTTGAATCTATAAGCGCAACAAAAACTCCACTCATAGAATACAAAGGTGAGGCTTATTACGGCGCTCATTTAAACGGTGATGCAAATTTAATTGTAAACATTGGAAGTACCAATATTTGTGCTACCAGCCGAACTCTATCTGTTGATAGCCTGTACAATATTATCGTAACAAAAAAATACGGCGCATCATCAGATTCGGTTATTGTATACGTAAATGGTCAAAAAGCTACTCAAATCAGTGGGGCCGGATATAGTGGAACTCGATGGTATGACACGTTGCGAATTGGGGCAGATTACAACTCAATAGCGAGTAATATGTGGGTTTACCAGTATATGTTTTGGGGACACAGAGAAATATCTGAAAGCGAAGCTCTGGAGCGATATAATAAAGGTGTCGATTTAAACAGCACATATCAATTCACAATAACAGATGGCATAGTTGATGTAGATTCACTGCCACAACAACCCACTATCACCTCAATCTCTCCGAGTTCACCGCGACTATTTAAAACATTTGAGGCAACAGGTACGAACTTATCAAACTGCAAATTGTACTTAAACAGCGTATCACTTGGCGCTCCTGCATCTGCAACGAGTACAAGTATCAGTGATACCGCTCTTGGAACCACGAGGGGGTTTCACTGGTTGATTGCAGAGGATACGCTCACTGGGATGCGGTGCAGTACTTCATCCAGAATCTACATCAAAAACACGCAACTTGACACTGTTCTACTGGGGAGGCCATAATGAAAACCTACTACTCAGGAGTTGACTCAATCCCGATCTATGTGCCTGTTCCAGAGGGCGGAGATTTGCCAGAGCAAGTGAAGGTGAATCTTTACAAGAATAATCAGTTCGACCGAACATTGATCTTCGATCCTCAACATCCAGAGATCGATTATATCACGCCCACATATGAGATTGTAGGAGATGTGAGGGTTTACAATCCTATTAAAACATCGTGGTCTATTCCTACATCAGAAGCGTTCGCAGAGAACTGTTATTTTGAGGTCGTGGGTGTAGGCTATGAGGACGATGTAGTCGCTACGAGTGAGAAATTTACCATCAGCAGGAAACCTGAGATTTCTGGAATCAAGCTGAACACCATTACTATTACAGGGCAATTTCTGGATGCGAATGATAAAACTGTCACTGTTGACGGGGTTGATGCAACAGTGGTGAGTCAGGACGCTACAACAATTGTGTTTACTCCTGCTACTCCGCTGTTACTTACTGGAGAATATTCAATTACTGTAACATTGGTAGATGGTTCTACTCAACTATATACGTGGGAATTCGGTACTTTCATTTCTGCTGGTAGAATGAGAACCAACGTAAGTATTAAAGTAGGATTTTAGTTTTCTTCAAAGGAGGTATTATATGAAGAAATTATTGTTATTGTTAATTCCTGTAATAGTGTTTGCAGGAGATAGTTTAAGTGTGGTTGATACTGAGGCTGTTGGAGGAATTAAAGCATGGTTGATAGGTGTGGGGTTATCCTTAGTCTTATCAGCTATTGTTAGATTTATTCCTAAACAGAAGCTCATCAATATTGTATCACCAGCATGTAATAAAGCTGGTAAATTCATTAGTAAGATACTATTGTTGAAATTAGGTAAGAAAGCTGCTGATAGTATTGAAGAAGGTGTATTTGTAACATTAGCAAGTGCGGTATATGCTGCTACTGATAGTTTTATGAATGGTTTGTTAGAAGATAATAAAACAGAAGAGATTAACAAAATAAAAGAAGATATGAGGAAAAATAATCCTCTGTTTAACATTAAACTTCCTAAATAAGAAAGGGGACTATATATGTCCAGAAGTATTGCTCAGTTTAAGTTTCTGCTGAATAAAGCAGATAGAATTAGTGATGACTGTTGGAACGTCACTACTTCAAAGAGAAAAACACTTATTGTTCCGACCGGGTTTAAACTCTTTGACACAGATCTCAAGATTCTGTTTATTGGTGATGGTGTTACGTATGGTGGTGTTCCTGTCGATGGGAAAGAGAGTGGTAGAACTATCGTAACTGCTGCTGCATCAGCTTTTACGTCCAACGACACGTTTAAAACTGTTGCCAGCGCAGCAGGTGGTGTGTTTACTTCAACAGCTCATGGGTTCTCTGTTGGTACTAAGATCATTCCTATGGCTGCTGATGCTACTTATAAAGTAGCACTGGATACAGTGTATACCGTAGCTACAGCTCCTAATGCTAACACATTTACCCTTGCTGGTGTTACCCCTGAAGATCAAACTAAAAATTTAGTCGTAAAGGTATACAGTACAGCAAACAATAATTTTGTCACCTGGACACAGGCAGCTTACCTTAGAACTGGTGACGCTGTAACCGTAGCTGCTGGAACTGGAGCACTCCCATCTGGACTTAGTGCTGGTACTTATTACATCGTTAAGGATGATAGTGCAGATAATGGTGGGTTGGAAAAGAACACTACCACAAAGTTTAAGTTCTCTGATACCAGAGAACATGCACTGGCTGGTACTAATATAGTAACTATCCGTGATGCTGGTACTGATGGATTTACCGCAGTTATTGCAGGTGTATATCTTACTAATGCTGATAAGACAGTGTTTGCTTCGTTTGCTGCAGCTGCTGATATATACCTTCCATCTGGAACAACTGCTGGATTGGGTAAATCATTTGAGATTAACAATAGCGGTGCAGCTAATTGTACAGTTAAGTCTGTTGCTGGTACTGTTGACTCAGTAACTGCATCTACAGGCCGTGTACTAAAAGCTGCGAGTAATGATTTTATTGTAGTAAAAAGTGACGGAAGTAACTGGATCTGTTTTGGGAAGCAAGTGACTTCCTAATTATCTATAAAAGAGAGGAGTGGATTTCCTCTCTTTTATTTCCATATTTTATTTAATTTAATTCGGGATATTAAAGTTTGTGTCACTCCAAACATATCAGCTATTTTCTGTTGACTTAGTTTATTTTCTTGTATTAATATTTTTATTTCTTTTACATTTTGTTCTGATAGTTTATTATTTGGATTTTTTAATCCTTTTAATGTTTTTCCGTTTCTTTTTTTGTCGGTTTCATTATCTTTTCTTGTACCCCAATATAAATTATCCAATCTGTTGTTTGATGGATTATCATCCCTATGACAACATTCCATCCCTTCAGGGCAGGGACTAACAAAAGTTTCAAGTATAAGTCTATGAACAAGGTAAGTTTTAAAAATATTATGTTTATATAAATCAATTTTTAACCTACCATCTTTTCTTACTTTTAGAGATAGTATCATTTCATTTAATCGTTGATATCCTTTACCATTCCACTTAAATTTATCCAATCTCTTAATTCTTCCTAAATCACTTGCTTGATATAACCCTTCGTATCCAGGGATATCTTTCCAAATCTCTTCTTCCATTCTAATTCCTTTCTAAACACAAAAAGGGGCGTAAAGCCCCTGTTCTTTTTATTCTTCATCTCCTTCTACCCGATTTTCTAATAACATCAATTCCTCCATTCGATATTCAAAGGTATCTCACTCGTTACATTATAGTTATCATTGTCAAAGAACATAAATGGACTCATATCAATATGTTTGTTCTGTAGAAACTGCTCGTTCTGCTCCTTATCGAATCGTTCATAGTGTGATGCTATACACGACCGATTATAACAGGCTACGTATGACTTAGTATCACGATTACCGATTATTGACAGCTCGATATCATCTCCATCTTTCATCCACTTTCTGATATCAGATGCTCTGTAGATGTTACCGTTCATACTATATGACTGCTTACTGAACTCTGAATCTCCACAGTTCTTCCAGTCATACAGATGGTAAGGTATCATCTTGATAGGACTGTTATCAGGACAACCTACGTGATTCCTACCAATCCTGTTACTGAATGTTAGAACTTCCTTGTTGTCTAATGCACCACAGCAGTCAGGGTTAAACGGTTTAATAAACACTTCAGTATCTTCCAGGAACATCACATAGTCGAACTGAGTAGCATCCATTATTGATAGAACCTCATCCTTGATAGACGGTGGTCTGTATGATATAGTAACACATTCCATCAGTCTACGTTCTTCTATCAGGTGATAAGACTTACCCTCATTAACAGTGCTATTAAAATCAACTATACAATACAGCATAGGATGAGTTGGCCAGAATATGTCAATGGATCTCAATAAGAGATCCAGTTTAAACGGTTGATGTTTAGAGATTATAATTGTTGTGATCATTTATTTAAATCCTCTTTATCTAAATTAGGTGCTGAATATCCACACCAGGTACACACACCCGATGCTACAGCCATAGCCCAGTTCTCTTTACCACATTTCGGACATATTACCAGAAACGGTTTACCGTCTTTACCATAAAATATATTACCTTGATTATTCATTGTCGAATTCCTCTAACAAATATACTTTTTTCATACTAAAAGCAACTCCACAGCTAATGGTAAAGATTTAAAGAAATCACATACTACTTTAAACTCTGGTAGTAGATGTGGATCTCTCTGTTGTAATATACGTCTTATAGCTTGATAAGTCAATTTATATCCACGTTTTTGCTTATAAGACTCCGGTAGAATCTTCTTGATCTTTAGTATCTTCTGTGTAGCATCGAGATCTGTTCTTGCTTTGATGTCGTTGATCATACCAATAATTAAATTGATCCTGTATTTATCATCTTCGTCCTCTACCTCAAAGTCTTCAACACGAATCTCATCCTTTAGTATTCTATGATTAGTAGACTCACTCGGTAAAGCTACACAATCAATAGTAGGATCTAATTCAAGTACACCAACAGTATATGTTACCCAATCCTGCCAGAAGTAACGAGGAGCTGTTATCTCTACCCACACATCAATACTCCTGTTAGCTTTAGCATGACAATCACCGAGCTTAGTTAGATCTGATGCTAACTTGAGATCGTTAGGACCAATCAACAGATAGTCATCTATACCGTATGATAGTGAATAATGAGTCCTTGTCATATTCCAACCGGCGTCATCAAGAAAAAAATCACCTACCGTATCTGACTTATGACCAGACTTCTTAGGACTGCGTTGACTATCAAAGAGGGCTTTGAAGCCCCCTATTTCTATCAGTTTAATTTCCATTATCGTTCTCCCCGTATTCAAATGCAATTAACATATCAATAATATGTTTGGCTTTCTCTAAGTCCTGTTTACCGTTCTTATCTCTGAATCTGGTAACATACTTCACCACACTTGCCTGACACATATCCAGCTTATTATGATAAGCATACTCCATCGGCTGAATCTTGAGCTTCTTGTAGTAGTTACCGCCGACTTGGATATTGAGTGGATTATCTGTCTTCAGCTCACACTGTTCAGGTATGGATGATCGTACTACGTTATGGTCGCTCGTTTCAATCGCTCTTACTTTTTTCATCTTCTTTCTCCTTTACATATTCATTGTTCATACTACAGTGTTGTTCATATTAAAGTCCATGGTTGTTATTTACCCGTACTACCAAACGACCCTTCACCACGTTCTGACACTGATAACTCCTCAGTATCAACCCATTCTATCGGTATTACCTCTTCTATCTTCATCTGAGCTATACGATCACCTTTCTTATAGAGAGGTAAACCATTAGCAAATGCTTTATATCGTAGCTTCAACTCTCCTTTAAAATTACTATCAATTGTAGCAGGAGAATTAACAAGCATTAGCATTGTCTTACTGATAGAACTTCTTGGTCTGACCACTATCTCATATCCGTCTGGTATATCAAATGATAGCCCTGTTCTATACTCAACAATATCATAGCTGATATAAGTTCCATCATCAATAGCTGTGATATCCATACAAGCATCACCACTGTGAGCGTATGTTGGTTTAACAGCGTCTTCATGCAATAGTTTTATCTTTACTTCCATCAAGTTCTCCTTTGAAATAATCTAACCAGATTGTTAAGTTTTCTATGTAACACTTCTCACAGCAAGTTTGACCACACTTAGGTTTACCATAGTCAGATATAAGTAAACACAGCCTATGTTCAAATTCCACATTACGCATATATTCTCCTATGAAACAGCATTACATGTGATTGTGTTATAGCCATCATATTTCGATCCTATCAATACAAGTATATCATCACAACACACATCATCACTTCTCATAATATATACATTACACTCACTGACTTCATCGTATATCTCCTGTAGTTCCCGTATCAGTTCACTTAACATTTTCATCGAGAAACTCCTTTACTTTGATAGCTCGTTCCTCTGCTGATTCAGATGTTAGTTCAACACTATACCACCGCAAACAGATTCTTTTACCTAATGGACACTGCTCACAGAAATGATCATTGTTGATACAATAATCATCATTCTGTTTGCTGATTTTTCGTATTTCTTCTAAGGTCATAAGTTTACTCCTTCCAGAATAGATATGTGATAATCAACTACTTTAATATAGTCAATTACCACATAGAAGTCAATTGTTAATTAAACACCAAGTTCTTCCATTGTACCAAAGTTACGTTTTGGAAATTCCCATTCACGTCTAACATCCTGCCAACTTGATACAGGTACATGAAATCCAACAATACGAGTATACATCTCTATTATCTTTCCTAAACACACAGGGCACACAGTTTTCTTACCGAATGAAGTATGACTATTCTCGCACTCACTATATATACTGTTAAGGGCAAAGTGCTCACAACCAGATTTAACAGCATACTCAATGATCTTCTGTGATTGTGTTGGAGTTGTCTTTTCTCCAATGTTGATATGTGCTATGCCTCCACCAGTTATCAATTGGTTATACTTACCATCGGCTTCCATTCGTTCCCATATAGTGGCATCCACCCATAAAGGTATATGTTGATTAGAATACATCTCGAATGGTTGAGACTCTTCATATAACACTTTATCAGCTTGTGCTAATCTGATGGCAAATGATTCTCCTGGTATCTGTTCAATATTACCAATGATGTTGTATTTTTTTGAATATTCAAACACTTTCTCATTGATAAATTTTAATATATGACCATGTATATCCTTTGTTTCACTAAAGTATTGTGACTTATTAGCTACTTCATACAACCCCATGATGCCAAACGTTGAGAACATCCTATTCATGTTAATCCAGCCGTTTTTGATAAACGGTTGTAAACCTCTCTCTGTTAAACTTCGGATCAGCTCTTTATGTGCCTTTAATATTTTAGCGGTGTCTTCTATTCTTTTTTCCAACAATTTAAAAAATGTGTTTTGAGAATAAGATTCAAGACCAATTCTCATCAAATTAAGTGTACATACACGATGACTACCTAATGATATAGATCCACCAGCACCAAACGAATTGGATTGTGAAGCAAATTCCATCATTTCAGTGTCATTGATAAGTCGGCAACAACTGGCAATCTTAGTTCCCTCAGATACGAATATATTGTATCTGAAAATATCTCTTTGGCATATACTTGATAAAAATTCTTTATCAATAATTTCTCCGTTTTGTTTAGAGAAATTAACAGTTACAACAGGAAATCTATATGGTGCTCCTCCTTTTAATGGATCTCCTTTATCAAATAAATCTAAAAATATATTTTGAATATATATTATGTAATCAACAATATATTCAGTATCATACGACTCGATACCACCATCAAAATACCACTTCATTTCATTTATTAAAGCGTGTAATTTAGGCCTGTCAAAAATTGATATATTTGTAAAAGGGGATTCTACCCCATTACGTGATAAATGATTAACCGAATGAATAAACTGCTGAAACTCATTTTCTATTTTTTTGTTTTCTCTGAAATGTTCTATATCACTAAGTTCATATCCACCTTTTATAAGTAAAAGATGAGTTACATCCAGAAAAAACGTACCTATAGCTATAGCTCCAGCCATATGACTACTTAACTGATGAACCGTTTCACATAATGCCGAGATATAACTTGATAGCCTCTTAGCTGGTGTTGAATGTAACTGACCAAAATCTCTACCTATAGTAACTATCTTAGAAGCGTCCAAAGACCAACAATAAGGTTTGAGAATGTTGGTTGAATCGCTCAACCCAAGACTGAAATCATACATCTCACCAGACAATCTTTTAGCTTCGTCTTTATCATATAACTCAACCATCTGACGATAAAGATAATCATATCCTATTGCTTTTTTTAAAGGAGCTACAGCCTCTTGCTGAATTCCTTCAATAGTTTTTTCATTCTTATTACTATTAGCATCAATAGATACATCGTTAAGTTTATCATTAATAATCGTTTCAACTGAATTAACTACATCAAATCTCTTTTTATCAAGACCATGAATAGATAATATCTTATTAACTATAGTCTCATCTGTAATACCATATTTTAATTCGAGAGACTTAGCTAAAGTCTTTTTAATATTCCTGATTGTTCTATTAGTAGTAGCCGAGTTGTCATCAAACATATTTAGGATCTCCATATTCATCAAAGTAGATTGTACCAGTTCCAATATGAGTAAAATATTCATCGTATAAGCATTGATTAGCAGATGCTAAAGTCATAAACCTATCATTTTTGCTTGGTATCTGCTTAAAATTAATATCATACTTATTCGTTTTTACATATTTAAAACCGCATAAACTTATCGTTATTAAATGCTCTACATTATATCCAGTATAAACACATACATCGTGGTAACTATTTTTTAATAATGATAACACAGCTTGTGTTGTAGTCATATTATCACCGGATAAGCAGTCTCCTCCAGAAAAAACAACTTTGTTTGTGTGATGTTTATTACACTCTCTGACTATCTCATTATATAACTCATAATGATGTAATGTTATTAGACCATTTGGTCTATTAGCATTGTTCTGTAGTTCTGGATTATGACACCCTTTACAATAATGATCACAACCAAGGAAATAAACAACCACAGCATGACTATGGTTGTCTGGATAATCTGAGAATGATACACTGAATGGATATTTGATTATAACCATATTACTCAATCCCCTCCAGATCATCCAGTAACATATCATCATCTTCATCTGTTTCTTCACTATCACAACAGTATTTCTGCTGTAGTATACCGAATATCAACTCCTGTTTGTTAGCTTCAATCATACCCACGAGGTCCTGCATTCGTTCAGTGATAGATGTATCAGGCTTATCACTACCACAGATAAACCCTGATATCCTCTCACCATCAACACATCTACCCACATAGAAATAGTCAACTACTCCATGAGCCTCTAACAACGCTTCCAGTTCTTCATAGCAATGTTCCATCAGTTACCTCTCTTTTTACCTATGAATCCAAGTGTAAAGAATACTCCACTCAACACCACACTCCCAACAATAAGCCCTATCTTACTTGTCAGTAGTTTAAGCGTTTTACCGACAAGACGTGACAATTTCTCACCCAGAAATGAGCTGGTATTAGCTATTGTTTGTAGTCGTTTGATGTCATTCTCGTGAATCATCTTCATCCTCCTCAGTTAGATCCTTACATTCTTCTTCCCATATACTCTTTATTGTTTTTTCATCTTCATAATATTCTGGATGCTCGAAAAACCAGTTAGGTGCTGATACTGTTTTCATAGATCACTCCTCCTCTGTTATCTCATCGTTACTTTTGGTTTCCATACCTCTTCTTCCATTATAACCTCACAGTTCCATAGGAATAAACATTGGGATTTTACCATTATCCAACACAACACCAGTTCCCAATACTGGTCTTGTATCAAAATTCTTAGCGTATTCAAATGCAAAACTCTTAGTATCAATCAAACATCCGCAGTTCATACCAAACACCAAATCATTATCTGTTGACATACACTGAATTGCTCCGGTAATATGAGTATGAGCATGAACCACCGACTGCATATAATTCTTTGGTAGTCTGGCATGTAAGTACATTCCACTGCTATTAGAGTGCATATATCTTACATTATCTATTTCGTGATGAAAAGCCCATTCCCATCCGTTAGGTAAATTAAACACATTATTTAAAGATGGTAAGAACATATCAGGTATCCCTGCCTCTTTAAACCTTTTCTGAAGACGAAGCTCATGATTACCCCAGCATACTTTCGCTTCTGGAAATTCATCCGCCCATTCTTCTATCACACATTTAGCTTCTTCTACTTCATCACCGGATGATTTACCATCAGGATTTTTAACATGGAGTGACATTCCACTGAAGTCGAATAGATCTCCAAGGAACACAACAGTATCACACTTGTATTCCTTATATAAATCAGAACAAAACCGAAGTGCTTTAGGATGAACATACGGAAAATGTAAATCACTGATACAAAGTACATTTGATGATAGTGACTTCTTTCTCTCCTGCTTCTCGTAACCACAACCACCACATTTGAATCTCTGTAACCCATCCCTGGTTCCATTCTTGTGCATATTCGTCTGACATCTTGAACATTTCATCTGATAGAATCCTTTGCTGAAACTTTCGTGAATTGGATAGTATCACCTACATCGAAACAATCACACGGCAAATAAAACAATTCGATGGTTTTATTTGATAGTATGGTTTTTGTTTTTATCTTGAAAGAACAATCAGCATCACCTTCTACGAGTAATCTTTTACTTTTGACTATAAAGATTGGTTGGTAAACATCACACCCTGCAAATAACCAACACATCATTATTAACAGCATATATTTCATTTTAAATCCTTTGTTTGTTCGTAATCGCTTCTCAGTAAAGATAAAAAATCATCCAACCTGATGCACACATAAGGTTCAGAATAACTTTTCTTAAAAAATAACACAGGTAATTTTAGTACATTCTTTATCATGGTGTCTACATTCTTATAAGACTCTGGTTTCTTTTTATACAACCTATCAATCACCTGTTTCATAGCATCATGAACATTAAGTTTTTCCTGAAACTTACACTCCGGTTCAATATTTAACATCTGTAGTGCTTTCTCTGATAATTCAAGATCAGATCCAGGCTTACCCATACTGGTAGACTTAACATCATTCTCAGTAAGTTCAGGGAAGAAATCTAATATAGCTTTAGCTATCTGTTGCTGAAAGAGTCTCCCTTTTTGCTTACGAGACTGTGGTGTATTTGCTGTCAAAATACTTCCTCCATTTCTTTATTGTTAATAGTAATAATATTACCTTCTTTATCCACTTCACCTAAAACAAAAACTTTTTTAGCACTATTTTTATTAGTATAATTAATATCTTTATAATCATCAATTCTTAATGCTATTTGAACTGCACCTTTACTGTCTACATAAGTAGTATTTTTATCATTTTTTACATACGTAAAATAAATACCAGAACCAAGTCGATTTGAGTTTCTTGGAGTTACTATTTCATTAACAAAATATTTAAAATTTAAATCATAAAAAGAACTCCATACACCCTCACTTTCTCGTTTTACATATTTATAAACAGTTATTGGTTTGAACTCAGTTTTCACCATCTTGTCTTTAAATTGTTCAAAAACACTTTCTGATATTTCATCAAGTGTTACTTGGCTGATCTTACGATCATTACTTTCAAAATATTCTATCTTATCCAACATTATATATTTTAATGTTTCAGACTTCCATTCAATAGGTTTAGCGTCTTCAACTATACCATAAAATCCTTGAGTTTGGTCTTTGACTACTTCTTCATCATTGTAATCAAACTTGTTTATGGCTTTAGCCAGTTCAAGCAACTGCTTTTGTGGAAATTCATACCCTTTCTGTTTGTATTTAAAGAGTCTGAACATGCTGATGAGAGGATATTTTGTTCCTTTATTGATACTTATTTTCTTGGTTGCGTTATCAGCAAAGAAATCTTCATGAAAAACAAAGTCGTTAATTTTAAAATCATACGCTCCCATACATACAGTAAAATCGTAATCTTTAAATATTTCTTCTGGTGAAGAATAATAACTAAAGAAAATCAACTGATAAACTATTTTGTCTTTACCGAAAGTAAGACTTCTTTTAGTGACCGTTTTTATATGTGTGTTAGATTCAATTCTACCATCCCTCATAAAAGACATTAGATCTTCTGATGATCTAAAATATGTATCGACATCTTTTATTTCTTCGTTACATATCAAAGATCTGATAGCACCACCAGCTATAATAGCATTACTATTTTTTAGATGTGTTACCATATCTTCTCCCAAATAACTCAGGAGTTTATGTTTATAGTATTGTTTATCCATTATTTCTTTATCTCCTTCCACACTTTAGTTGAATCATCCTGTGTTACCAATTCATATTTAACGTTACCAGTAAGTGCATCAACCTGACCTTGTTTGTATGGGTCCATAACATACTTAAAAATCAATAGTGTAACTACAATTCCAATCATAAACCACCCATACCACAATCTAACTAAAAAATCACCCATAATCTCATCTCCTTTTAAAAACAACCAAATCCAAATTTATTATCTCCATACTTCTTAGTAGTTTTATCCTTATAATTGTAAGTACCATCAGCATACTTTCTCTTATGTTCTTCACACTCGCATTTGCGGCAAGTGTTTTTTAGCCAGTCTTTCATCTTATAGAAGTATGCAGTTAATCCTTCATAAGTATCAGCCTCATATACCGTTTTACAGGTTACACATTGTTTTTTGACTGTCATTAGTCTTCTCCATTATACATCTGCATAGCATCATCCCACCCACACCAGTTGTCTACACCACAACACCTAAGACAATTATATATGTCATACCCTTCTTTCAATTCGTTATACTCTTCTTTTGTGATTGTGATCATTTCTTCACTCATAGTTCTTTCTCCTTTAAAGAGGTAAATGTAATATAATATATTTCCGTATAGAAGTTAAGCGTTTAATATAGTTTTTAATTTTTTATCAATTCTATTTTTTATCTGATCATCTATCAGTTTTGATATATCTCCTTTAGAACTTAGTATCTCATTGATGAGATTATCAACTGATTTTGTCCATAATTCTTTAGTTCTCTGTCTAACATAAGCATTACAATTCTGATTGTAATTAGCTATTATAGTACGTAAATTTCTTTCTATTGCACTTCTAATTTGTTCTTCTGTAACTTCAATTTCTAACTTCATGTTTACTCCTTATTGTTTAAGCATTTAATAAAAAAGATACAATAATCCCTCACTGGTTATCATTTAATAGAAATAATTATTGGTTAATATAGTTGGCGTATGTTAGAGTCTACTACTTCAGTTGACTCCAATTGCCATAGTTGGATAGCCTGAAGAGCGAAAGGACACGCAGGGTTAGATGAAGATGTAAATATTCTACACGGAATAAGACAGCTCTTACATACAAATGTGTTGATAGACATAATGTAACCCTTTGATAATGGTTGTGAGTTCATCCTTGTTGTGATTAGTA
>ERZ795050.3788-NODE-3788-length-14633-cov-5.917959_pt1 | contig 14633 bp, 8 predicted proteins | sample MGYA00375134_ERZ795050 | MGnify/ENA primary metagenome ERZ795050 (study PRJEB30179, sample SAMN05720221) | activated sludge metagenome | isolation source: Anaerobic digester | place: Japan | collected 2015-05-26 ... | reverse complement strand
GGGGTCATGGTTCGGACTGGCGGAAGGGCCAAAACGCGGTAGCCCATGCCGTCCGGCAGTGTCAGCCAGCCGTTGCTGGCGGACATGCGGTCCATAAACAAGCGGGGATGGATCACGTCGTAGTCGTAGCCGGGCGGCAGACTCGGGTCCAAATCCCCGGTTGAAGGCGGGCTGGCAAATGCGCTTTCGGTGGTCAGGTAACAGACATCGGCGACGAACCGGCCGGTCTGAAGCAGCAACTGGCAGCGGGCGAGGTATTCGTGCCAGGGTTTGGAGAAGTCCCACCACGTTTGGGTGCGTTCGTATTGGATGCCCCATTGTCCCATGGCCATGCCGGGCTTGCGGTCCAGCCACGGCTGATGGGCGAAGCGATGGAATACAAACCAGTTCACTCCCGCGCAAAACATGCCGTCGCCCAGCGCTTTCAAACCATAAGGATGATTCTGCCAGGTGGCGTCCTGCGGGTAGGCGGTAAAGGCCTCGGCCGCGACCCGGCGCCGGCCGGCGGTGTGCGCGGCGGAGGCCATGCTTTTGGAGAGGCTGTGACGGGAAAAGTCGTCTTTCTCGGTCCAGAATTCACTCATGGGCACGTCCGCCTGCGCCCCGTAGAGGAGGTTGTCGAACGGCCCATTTCCATGGCCTTGGATGAGCACCTGCAACCCGCGCGCCCGGGCGAGTTGAACCATCTGCGCGGCGTAATGCTCCGCCTGCAGGTCCGCAATCGTGCGCCGGATATCCCATAAGAAGCGCTCGGATTCCTCCGCTCCCGCCACCACCCGGCCGGTCATGGCCGGCAGCCAAGGCAGGGGATCGTAGCCCCGCCGTTTGTGAAACTCCTCCCGAAAGCCCGGCGTCCAGTTCTGAAAGCCGACTTCCCAGCTATCAATGAACATCGTGCTGAATACCCGCCCGGCGGCGGGGCCCGCCTCGTCGGCCAGTTTGGCGACAAAGGCTGCAAAATGCCTGGCGGCTGCGTCCCGGCTCAGTTTGTCGCATTCCAGTCCGCGCGCTTCGGGCCGCGCCGGGTTGTTCGTGCGGCCGGTGGGGGCATGCCCCACCCGTAGAACGGTCCATAGGCCAGCCGGCACGTTCCACGTCAGCCGGCCGGCGGGGTCCATCCGATCGGTCAAGTCAACGACTTGGGCCGGATCCACCCGTCCGTAATCGGGCACGGGTCGCTTTCGCCAAGGTTCGACAAAATCCACCGGATGCATTCGGCCCATGCCCGCTTTGGTTGAGAAAGTCGGGATGCGGAACCGGGGACCCACGTCCAGTTCGGCAATTTCAAGCGGTTTGGCCGCGGCCAGGGCGCGGGTTATGACGAAGCGGAAATAGCGCGCTGACACTTCCGGGAATTCCACGGACAGCTCGCTGCGGTTGCACATGAACTCGCGCACCGTGCGAAAGGAGCGGCCGTTGTCCGAAACCTGCACGGAGCCCTCGAAGGGGGGCGTGGCGCGGCTGACCGTCGCGGAGAGGTAACTTGCCGCGAAGGGCTCGTCAAAGGCGAGCTGGAGGAACGCCGGCCGCCGGGTTGGCGGCGCCAGCCGCACTGCCGTCGCCGGGTTTCCGTCGAGCAGGTGGCGGCCCTCGAACGCGGGCGCTTCGCTGGCCGTGATACGCGGCTTGAAGCCGGGCACACGCGCACCGTCGCCCGCGATTGCGGGAAACGCCAGCACCACGGCGTCGTGGGGGGGAAGCAGGGTTGCCTTGGCCAGCGGCGGGAGGAAGTCCTCGAAACGCGCGGGGCCGGTCAGGTTGGTCCAACTGCAGACGACCTTGCGCATTGCCCAGTCCGGCTCGACCCACGGGCCGCCGCTGCCGCACCACCCGGGGGCGTTATGCACGCCGATTTCGAGCCCCCAACGCTCCGCTTCCCGGACAGCGTGCCGGAAGAGACTGCGCCATTCCTCGCTCATGAACCGGACCGGTCCGGGCGGAATCTCGTGGGTGATGTCCACGACAATCGCGCCGCCGATTCCCACGCGCTGCATCGCCTCGAGGTCCGCGGAGATGCCCTCGCGGGTAATGTTCCCGTCCATCCAATGCCACAGCACCCAGGGCCGGTACGCCTTCGGCGGTTGGGCGAACTGCCGGCGCAAATCCTCAAGGTCAAAGCGCGGAGGTTCCAAGGCAAGGCTCGCTGCCCCGGGAACCTCGGGCGAGGCGGGCGGGAAGGTCCGCGTTCCGGCGCTCGGGGAGGCTGCCGCCGCGGCTGGGTCGAGCGCCCCGCCGCAAGAAGGCGCCGGCAGCAGGAGCGCCAGCAGGAGGCCGCCACACAAAAGCCGTTCAAGTTGGCGGCGGGTCGGGTTCATTCCAATGCCTCGAGGCGGGTGGCTTCCTGTTCCCAGCGAGGGTTCAGTTCGGTCAGACGTTGCTGAATGTCCAGCAACTCGCGGTTTATCCGCACCGCCTGACCCGCATTATGGTAGGTCTCGGGGTTCTCAAGTTCGGCGACCAATTCACGGTGCCGGACTTCCAACTGCGCAATTTCCTCCTCGAGGCGGCGCACGACCTCCTGCTGGGCCCGGCGTTCGCGCGAGCGGGCCTGGCGTTGCTCGGCTTCGATTCGCTTCTGGTCCTTGCGGGAGGGAGTGGTTGAGGCGGGCCGCGGCGGGGGGTTGGCTGAGTGATGAGCTTGCGCCGCGCCGGCTCCCGAGGCTGTCAAGGCGGCGCGGGCCGATTCGGCCTTGATCTTGTCGAGGTAGTATTCATAGCCGCCGGGATAACGAGTGAGGCGGCCCGCGTTGATATGGACCACGTGGTTGGCCAGCACGCGAATGAAATAGACGTCGTGGCTGATGAAAATGAGGGTGCCCTCGAACTGGTCGAGCGCGTAGGTGAGCGCGTCAATGCTCGACATGTCCAGGTGCGTTGTGGGCTCGTCCATGAGCAGGAGGTTGGGCGGGTCCAGGAGCAGCTTCACCAGCGCCAAACGGCTCTTCTCGCCTCCGCTCAAGACGCTCACCGGCTTGAAAACGTCGTCGCCGCGAAAGAGGAAGCACCCCAACAAGGTCCGCGCGAATTGCTCCCCCACCAATTGCGGCGTGTCCAGGGCCTCCTCCAGGACGGTTCGCTCCGGCTTGAGCATGTCCACCCGGTATTGCGAGTAATAGCCGACCTTCACGTTGTGCCCGAGGGCGCGCGTCCCGCTTTGCGGCGTCAAAACCCCTGCCAGCAGCTTCAGCAGGGTGGACTTGCCGGCGCCGTTCGGCCCCACCAAAACGATGCGCTGGCCCCGTTCCGCTTCGAAATTCAGGCCACGGTAAACGACCCGGTCGCCGTAGGCATGGTCCACGTTTTCCAGTTTGATGACCCGCTGGCCGCTGCGCGGGGGTTGGGGAAACTCGAAGTCAATTTTGGCCTCCTCGCCCGCCGGGGCCTCGATTCTCTCCATTCGTTCGATCTGCTTGAGCTTGCTCTGGGCCTGGGTGGCCTTGGTGTTCTTGGCGCGAAAGCGGTTGACGAACTCCATGAGGCGGGCGATCTCGCGCTCCTGGTGTTTCCACGCGGCGATCAACTGCTGTTCCTGGGCCTCGCGCTGCTCGAGGTAATCGTCGTAGTTGCCGCGGTAACGCCACAAGCGGCTCTGCCGGATTTCGACGATGCTTCCCACCAGTTGGTTCAAGAACTCCCGGTCATGGGAAATAATCAAAATCGCTCCGGGATAAGTCTTCAGATAATCCTGAAACCAGAGCAGCGCCACGAGGTCCAGGTGGTTGGTGGGCTCGTCCAGCAACAACAGGTCCGGTTCCAAGGTCAACAAACGCCCCAGGTGCGCCCGCATCACCCATCCCCCGCTCATCTCTGCCGCCGGCCGGTCCAAATCCCCGGGCCGAAAGCCCAAGCCCGCCAGAATCTGGCGCGCCTTGGCCTCCAGGCGGTAGCCGCCGAGCTGGTTGAAGCGGTCATGAACATCATCGTGAATCTCCTCCGGATGCAGGGCCTCGAGCGGATGATCCGCTTCCCAAGCCTTCAGAATCCGCCGCAGTTTCACATATTCCGGCGTTACGGCGGTGGCCAGCTCGATGACCGTCTCGTCTCCCGCCGGCGCGCTTTCCTGGGGCAGGTAACCCAGCGACACCCCGCGCTCGAAGGTGATTTGCCCCGCATCGGGAGTGTCCAGCCCCAGAATAAACGAAAAGAGCGTGGTCTTGCCGGCCCCGTTCGGACCGACCAGACCAATCCGGTCCTGCCGGTTCACCTGCAGGGTCGCGTCGGCGAACAAAACCCGCTCGCCATACGCCTTGCGAATGCCTGACAACGTCAACATTTAGCGGCTCAGCTTACGAGGAAATCGGCCCCGAACTCAAGCGAGCCCCCCGCTTCTTTTCGCTCAGACTCCCACCCCGCGCAGAAGCGGAACGTTCGCCGCCGCCTTCATGCTTTATGTTCTCGCCTGAATAACGCCGTGGGTGAAACGGACGAAGCGGTGCCTTGACTCGCCCGGGGTGGCTGGTTCTATCCTCCTGATCATGACTCACCACCGCGGCATGGGGCGTTCTCAGGGCACCGGGCCGGGTGGCGTTTGTCTGATGCGCTTATGAAAAACTTCTCACGTTTATTCGGCATCCCGCTGGCAGTCCTGTTTCTGACAACAAGCGCTTCTCCCGGGGCCGGGGAGGCGCGGGGCGGTGTGGAGGGGCGGAGCGCGGGGGACCGCCTGCAATGGTGGCGGGAGGCGCGGTTCGGCCTGTTTATTCACTGGGGGCCGGTGTCGCTGAAGGGGACGGAGATTGGCTGGTCGCGCGGGGGCGAACGGCGCGGGTATGGGTCAAAGGGTGACCAGGTGACGGTGGAGGTTTACGACAATCTCTACAAGGAGTTCAATCCAACGAATTTCAACGCCCGCGAGTGGGTGGCGCTGGCGCAGGCCGCCGGGATGAAGTATCTGGTGTTCACGAGCCGGCATCACGACGGTTTCAGCATGTTCGACACGAAGGCCAGCGACTATAAAATCACCAGTCCGCTGAGCCCGTTCCGCCGCGACGTCGTCAAGGAGCTGGCCGAGGCCTGCCACGAGGCGGGACTTCGCTTTGGTCTTTATTATTCGCAACCCGACTGGCATCACCCCGACGCCTTTACGCCCGACCGGCACGAGCGGTATCTGGCCTATCTGAAGCAGCAGGTGACCGAGCTGTGCTCCAACTACGGCCGACTCGACATTTTTTGGTTTGACGGGCTGGGGAACGCGGCGAAGGATTACGATGGAGAGAGCTTGGTGAAAATCATCCGCAGCCTGCAACCGAACATCATCATCAACAATCGCACGGGTTTGCCGGAGGATCATGACACGCCCGAGCAGCGGGTGGGCAAGTATCAGGATCATCGGGCCTGGGAATCCTGCATCACCATCTGCCGGCAATGGGCCTGGAAACCGAACGACGACATGAAGTCGTTGAGGGAATGCCTGCAGACCCTGGTGCTGTGCGCGGGCGGGGACGGGAACCTGCTTTTCAACGTCGGGCCGATGCCGGATGGGCGGATCGAGCCGCGCCAAGTCGAGCGGTTGAAGGAGATGGGGGCGTGGCTGGCGAAGAACGGGGAGAGCATTTATGGCACGCGCGGGGGGCCGTGGAAGCCGACCAAAGCTGTCGCCAGCACGCGCAAGGGAAACACGGTGTTCGTGCATGTGTTTCGCGCCCCTGACGGGCGGGTGGAATTGCCCGATATTCCGCGCCGGGTTAAAGCGGCGGCGCGGCTCGGCGGGGGGGCGGTCCAATGCAGGCAGCAGGCCGGCAAGCTGGCGCTGAGTTTTGACCCGGGGACGGCGGACGCCCTGGACACCATTGTGCGGCTGGAGCTGGACGGCTCGGCAATGGATTTGCCGGCGCAGTCCCTTGCTCCCGACATCAAAGCCACAGCCTCGAACGTGTTTCAAGGCCGGACGGAGGATTACGGTCCGCAACACGCGTTTGACAATGACCCGGGCACGCGGTGGGCCACCGACGCGGGCACGAAACAGGCGTGGGTGGCGGCGGATTTGGGCAAGCCGCTGACGGTCGAGCGGATTCGCATCGAGGAGGCGTATGCGGGGCGGGTGCGGCGGTTCGAGTTCCAATATCGCGACGGGGAAACATGGAAGACGATTTTCACCGGCACGCAGCTTGGCCAATGGTTTCAAAAACGGTTTGCGCCGGTGACGGCGCGGGAGTTTCGGCTCAACATTCTCGAGGCGAGCGAGGGGCCGACGATTGCGGACATTGAGCTGTTTGAGAAATAGGCGCCGGATGAAGGTGTTGCAAAAGGTTTGTCTGCTCTGCCTGGCCGCCGCCGGCTGTGTGTTCGGCGCGGGGTCGCCGGTGGACCGTTTCAATGTGGTATGGGACTCGCCCAGCGCGGACCATCACGGCTCGATGCCGGTGGGCAACGGCGATGTCGCGGTGAATGCGTGGATGACTCGGGAGGGGGACCTGCATTTATACATCGCCAAGACGGATGCCTGGGATGACAACGCGCGGCTGGTGAAGGTGGGCAAGGTGCGAGTTCACTTCGAGCCGAACCCCATCGCAGCCGGACAGCCGTTTCGCCAAGAGTTGAGGCTCAGGGAGGGCAGCATCGAAATCACCCCAGGCAGGGCCGGGGAGTGCCGCATCCGGCTGTGGGTGGATGCCAACCACCCGGTCATCCACATCACCGCCGACACCGCCATTCCGGTCGAAGGCACGGCATTCATCGAGCTCTGGCGGACCAACCGGTACGAAGTGACGGAGTTGCAGGTCAGCGACGTGATGATGAACCGCAAGGCGGCGGACAAGCAACAAGACCGAACGATTGTCGAGCCCGACACCATTCTGGCCGGCCAAACGAATCGGATCGGCTGGTTTCATCACAACGGCAAATCCGTCGGCCCAGGTCTCCTGGCGCAGGTGCAGGGTCTGGCCGGTTTTCCACAACCTGACCCGCTGTTGCATCGCACCTTTGGGGCGGTGGTAACGGCGGCGGATGGCCAGCGGCTGGACGACCGCCGGCTCCGCTCGCCGCGCGGCACCTCCCATCGCTTCAGCGTCTTTGTCCTCACCCGGCATCCCTCGTCGCCCGAGAAATGGCTGGGGGCGATGGATGACACCATTCGCCGGGTGGAGTCGCAGTCCTTCAAGGAGCGGGAGGCGGCGCACCGGGCCTGGTGGAGCGAGTTTTGGAACCGGAGTTGGATTCGCGCCACCGTGGGCACGAACGCCAGGTCTGTCCCGGGGTCCACCGTCCCCGTCAATCGGCATCCGGTTCGGGTTGGCATGGATCAAGGGGGTAACAACCGGTTTGCGGGAGAATGGGGACGATTGACGATTTTGGGGAAACCGCTCGCGGCGGCCGAGATTGCCGCCGCGGCGGACCGCAACCAGCGGGCTGCCCCCCTCGGCTCACTCTTGAACCGCGGCGCGCCAGCCGGCGGCCGGCTTGGTCCCATTCTGTTTGCCGGCACGAACCTCCCGCCGCAAACCATTCCCGATTCGGCAACGTGGGATTTTGCCTCCGGATTTGCGATTGAAGCCTGGGTCAAGCCAGGAAAATTCGGCGGGGGCGGCGCCCGTCTGGTGGACAAGATTACGCCCGGTGGAAGCGACGGTTTTCTGTTTGACACCTTTCCCGGAAACAGCCTGCGGTTTATTTGCGGCCAGACCGTTCTCCAGCAGAAGGACGCTTTGCCCGCGGACCAGTGGACGCATGTGGCCGCGGTGGTGGAGGCGGCGGCGGGGGAGGTTCGGCTTTATGTGAACGGCCAGTGTGTCGCGGCCGAAGCCGGTGCGGGGATGCGCGATGAAGCCGCTTGGGTCAGCCAGATGTACCACCTGCAGCGGTTCATCACGGCTTGCGCGGGGCGCGGGGCACACCCCATCAAGTTCAACGGCTCGTTGTTCACCGTCCCCCCCGGTCCGACCGAGCAAGACCCGGACTACCGGCGGTGGGGGCCCGGCTATTGGTGGCAGAACACGCGCCTGCCCTACATCAGCCTCTGCACTTCGGGAGACTTCGATCTGCAGCGGCCCCTCTTCCGCATGTATGCGGAGGAATTGCTGCCATTGTGCAAATACCGGACGAAGCTTTACCTGGGCCATATGGGCGCGTTCTACCCGGAGTGCCTCATGTTTTGGGGGGCGGTTCTCAGCGAGACTTACGGCTGGACGCCGTTCGAGCAGCGTCAGGACAAACTTCAGGAGAGTGGCTGGCACAAGTGGGAATGGGTCGGCGGGCTCGAGCTTGCCTGGATGATGCTGGATTACTACGAGCACACCCTCAACGCCCCTTTTCTACGTGAGACCGCACTGCCCTTTGCGAAAGAAATCCTCACCTTCTTTGACCAGCATTACCCAACCAACGCGCAGGGCGTGATGGTGATGCATCCCGCTCAAGCCCTGGAAACCTGGTGGCGCTGCACCAATGCCATGCCCGAGCTGGCCGGCTGCATTGCCGTTGCCGAGCGGCTGCTGGCCCTGCCGCCGGAGCTGGCTTCGCCGGCGGAGCGCGATTTTTGGCGACGCCTCCGCGCGAAGCTCCCGGCCATTCCGCTGCGCGAGGTCAACGGCCGCAACGCGCTCGCGCCGGCCGGGTTTTATGCCGAAAAACGGAACATTGAGAACCCCGAGCTTTACCCCGTATTTCCCTTCCGTCTGTTTGCCTTCAATCGTCCCCAGGTTGACTGGGCGTTAGCCGCCTTGGAGCATCGGTGGGACCGTGGCCATTCCGGGTGGCGCCAGGACGACATCTTTATGGCTTACCTCGGCCTGACGGAGGATGCGCGGCAGGCGGTGGTCAGCCGCGCCCGCCACCATGATCCCGGCGAGCGCTTTCCCGCCTTCTGGGGGCCGAACTACGACTGGACGCCCGACCAGGACCATGGCGGCGTGCTCATGAAAGCCTTCCAGTCCATGCTGCTGCAAAGCGACGGCGGGAAGGTTTTTCTGCTGCCGGCCTGGCCGAAGGATTGGAACGTCGAATTCAAGCTTCATGCTCCGCAGCGGACGATTGTGGAGGGTGAGTATCGCGACGGCAGGCTCGTGTCATTGAAGGTCAGCCCGGCGTCGCGCCGGCCCGCCGTGGTTTGCATGCAGGAATAAACCGCGCGGAATTGCGAAGTCGAACCCGTGAATTGAAACCCAGGCCGTGAGCGAACCCACCGCGAGGCTCAGCCAAAGCGAAGAACAATTCGAGCGCTGGCGGCGGCGCATCGGTCTTTTGGCGGCGCCGGTCGTCTTCGTGCTGATCTGGTTTTGGCCGGTCCCGGCCTTGGCGGAACCGGCGCACCGGCTGTTGGCGATTTTCGGGTTGGTGGTGACATTGTGGATTACCGAGGCGATTCCCCTGGCGGTCACGGCCTTGCTGGGCCCGACCTTGTGTGTCGTGTGCGGCGTGGGCGGGGAAAAGGAGATTTTCAAGAGCTTTGGCAACCCGATTATTTTCCTGTTTTTGGGCAGTTTCTTGCTGGCGGAGGCGATGTTTCATCACGGGCTGAACCGCCGGATCGCCTTCCATATTCTGGGCCGGCCATGGATCGGGCGCAGTCCGGCCCGGATTCTGGCGGCTTTTGGCGCCATCACCGGCTTTCTTTCCATGTGGATCTCGAACACCACTGCCGCCGCCATGATGTTTCCCATTGGAGTGGCCATCTTGAGTGAAATGGCGCGGCAGCAATCGCGGGTGGAGGGGCGCGAGGTCAAGTTCACCGAGTTGCGATTTGGGACCGGGCTGATGCTCACGGCTGCGTTTGGGGCCTCCATTGGGGGGCTGGCCACGCCGGTGGGCACGCCCCCCAACCTGATTGGCATCGGGCAGATCGAAAAAGTGCAGGGCATTCACATCACCTTTTTCCAGTGGATGGCCATGGGGGTGCCGGTGACACTGGTCATGCTGCTGTTTCTCATCGTTTACATGAACCGCGCCTGCCCGGCCGGGGCGGATTTACTGGGCCAGAGCGCGGACTGGATTCGGGCCGAGCAGGCGAAACTGGGCCCGCTCAGCCGGGGTGAGCGCAACGTTCTGGCCGCCTTTGGCGTGACCATCGCGCTCTGGTTGTTTCCGGGAGTGGCCGCCCTGGTCGCCGGCGCGAAGTCGCCGCTCGCCTTATGGCTGAGTCAACATGTTCCGGAAGCCGCCGCGGCCCTGATCGGCGCGACGTTGCTGTTTGTGCTGCCGGTGGACTGGCGCACCGGCCGTTTCACCGCAAGCTGGCGGGAAGCGGCGCGAATTGATTGGGGCACCATTCTGCTGTTTGGCGGAGGGCTGGCCTTGGGGGATGCGATGTTCTCCACCGGATTGGCCAGGTGGATGGGCGAAAGCCTCGCCCACGCTTTTCAGACCCGATCCGACCTTGGCGTGACGATCCTTTTTGCCGTGCTGGCCGTGTTGCTGACCGAGACGACGTCGAACACCGCCGCCGCGAACATGCTCGTGCCGGTGGCCATCGCGGTGGCTCAGGCCGCGGGTGTGAACCCCGTGCAACCCGCGATCGCGGTTTGTCTGGGGGCCTCGCTCGCGTTCATGCTGCCGGTTTCCACTCCGCCCAACGCCATCGTGTTCGGTTCCGGCTGCGTCCCCTTGCTGAAGATGGTGAAGCATGGTGCGCTGCTTGACGCCGCCGGGATCGTCGCCGTGGTTTGCACCGTCCACTGGGTCGTGCCGTGGATCATTCGGTGAGCCTGGGGCCCGGCGGCTCGCTGGCGGCGGAGGGCGCCGCGGCACGGGTGAGACTTCCACCATACTCCCGCCGGACGCCTGGCAGGTTGTCCGGGGACCTGTGTCTGTTCGCCAAAGAGTGCTGATGGGTTCGGTCGTGCGCCGGTTGGGGGCGTTAAGCGGAGGCCAGGGCTTGGGCGCGGCCGGCGGGGTCGAGCACTTTCCATTTTCCCGGCGGGAGATCGGCCAGGCAAAGCCGGCCGATGCGGACGCGCAGGAGGCGGAGCGTGGGATGGCCGATGGCGGCGGTCATGCGGCGGACCTGGCGGTTTTTGCCTTCAGTCAGTTCAAGCGCAATCCAGCAGGCGGGCACCGATTTGCGGAAACGAATGGGGGGATGGCGGGGCGGAATCTCCGGTTGCGGCTCCAGCAGCCAGGCGCGGCAGCAGGCAGAGTGCGGCCATTATGCCGAGGGTGAAATCTCGTGAGCAGCCCAGTGGCGATTTCCTGGCGGGGCGGGTGATTGGTTGCCGGGATTGAAAAGTTGGTGAAACTGTGTTCATCGTTTTCTCCTTTCGGCTCCATTTTTTCCTCCGCTGAAAAGTTTGCTGAAGTAACTTCCCGCCGTGCTCACGGGTTGGAATTCGGGTGGAGAAAACCCGCTTGAAGATTGAAGCCGCCGCTGGCATGTTTCAGCCATGAACGCGCTGTTGTCCCGCATCACGATTGATCCGCAGATTTGCCACGGCAAACCGGCCATTCGGCATCTGCGGTATCCGGTGGAGTCCATGCTGGAATACTTGGCGGCGGGCGATACGTTTGAGGATTTGCTGAAGGAGTTTCCCGATCTGGAGCGTGAGGATTTGCAGGCGTGTCTGGAATTTGCCGCGCAATCGCTGAAGCTCAAAAGCCAGCACCTTGTGCTTGCATGAAATTCGTGGTGGATGCGCATCTGCCGCCGGACCTGTGCGTCCTGCTCCAGGCGGCCGGACACGACGCCGTTCATACCCGCCAGTTGACCGACCAAAACCGGACGCATGACGAGGTCATCAACGAACTTTCGCTCCGGGAACAACGGGTGGTTGTGACCAAGGATGCCGACTTCTATTACTCGCACCTGCTTCTTGGGAAACCGTGGAAGCTGCTGCTCGTCCGCACCGGCAACATCCGCACCCGGGAACTGAAGGCGCTGTTCCAGCAGCACCTGCCGACTATTGTCGCCGCCCTGGACCGGAACTCTTTGGTTGAATTGGATTGGCGGGCAGTCAACGTGATTGCCTGAAAGCGGCAATGGATCTCCGTAGTCCAGACCCTTCGTGTGTTTGCCGAGGTGCGCGGTTTGAATTGCCGGGCCGGTTTTCATTTCTTCTTCCCTCCGCCGAACCAACTGCTGATGGTTTGGGCAACACTTTTCACCCCACTGGAGTTGGCGTGCCGGCCTTGGCCGCCGTGCTCCGGACGCTGTTGACCACGCTGCTGAACGCCGTTTTGCCGCTGCCGGAGGAACTGCCGCCGGTCTTGACCGAGGCGGGGGTCGTGGCAACGCCGGCCTGATCGAGGCCGACCAGAACGTCCACGGCCGGGTTTACATGAGCACCGCCGGCCGCGGTGTGGTCGTGATGGACTCGGCGGTGCCGGTCACGGCGGTGGTGGTGACGCCCCCGGTCGTGAGCACGTTCACTGGCGGCACACTGCAACTGACCGCGAGCGGCCTGCCCGGGGACGCGACCTATTCCACGGTGACGTGGGTTTCGAGCAACAGCGCCATCGCTTCCGTCAGTGCGTCCGGCCCGGTCACCGGCGTGTCGCCCGGGGGTACCGCGATAAGCGCGATCACGTTGGACGGTGGTTTTGTCTCCAGTTCGGTGGTGACCGTTACGAACCTGGCTCCGCCGAGCCTCTCGGTGGCCGTGGGCGAGGGCCTCGCTCTTGCTCTGAACTGGCCCGCGAACTACCGGGGGTGGACTCTGGAGGCCCAGACCAATCCGCTGGACACGGGCCCGGGTACCCACTGGTTCCCCGTGGCGGGATCGGCGGCCACCAACCAGTGGCTCGTGCCGATCAGCCCGGCCAACGGCTCGGTCTTCTATCGGTTGGTGTCCCCATGAGCGAGCGGCGCTCATCCAGCCGCTGCGGGCGGCCTGGAGCGGCGCTGACAACGGGGCAGGCGCATCGCGCCTGCCGCGTTCCGGGGTCAAGGCGGATGGTTATGTTGGCGGGCTCGGGCTCATCGGGAGCCTCCCAGGTGATGCGCGGGACAACCCCGGCGTTCGACGGCCACGGACGCTTCGCCATGGCCGGCAGGGTGGCCCGGACGGTTTCACCCGTGCAGCGCTCAGTAAATGCGGGCGCCAAAAAAGCAATTCCTATCAGTGCCATCAAAGGCGACCGGCTGATGTACGACATAATGGCAATCATGCGACAGTATAAGTTTCCTTGGGAGGCTATCGGGGCCGGCGTGAAATCACCATGGGCACTGCTTCTTTCTCCGGGCAGGTGTGGAGATAGCGACGATACCGGAGACACTTTTCGAGCAACTTGATCAGCACCCGCTTGCCCAGGTGGGCTGTCCCCGTTTGAACGGGATTGGAGGGGGTCGTTCGTCAATCATAGGTGTGTGGTTCTTGGTTTGAGGAAGGGCGCACGGCAACGGCCGCGCGAACCTGTTGGCAGGGCCGCGTGTTTCGGCCAAATGGGACAGGAAAAACTGATGGTTCGGTCGATCGCTCGCCGTTTGGCCTCGTGACCGTGTCGAGATTTGGATAAACAAAGTCGCTTATGCCCAAGAAGGCCAACTCTTGGATTGGTTACAGTAGTGGCACTTTTCTTGATCGAATGAAGATTCAACGAGCTGAAACCGCCAACCTTCGACGCAGGGGGTTGGCTGAGCTTCTGGTGGGTCGTGGGACGGGGCGCCTGCGGACTGGCAGGCCAAGGGGCAAGCGGGGGTTCGCTTTGTCACACTCTGCTTTGTTTCAGAGGGTTGGCGCCTTGGCGCTGGCGAGCAGACTGCTCCTCTCGGCAGCATTTGCCGCGGCTGCCGCAGGTCCGCCGCTGAACATTGAACGCTTGGGCAATCATGCCTGCATTTCCTGGCCGACCCAGGCCAGTGAGTTTGTCTTGAAGCAAACAGAGCGCTTGCAGGCGCCTGACTGGACGATCGTAGCTGAGCCGGTTTTGACCAATGGACCGTTTCAGATGACCACTGTGGTTATCGGGGAAGGCTCCTGCTTCTACCGCTTGGAAAAGCGACTGTATCAATACCGCCTGCCGCTTCATATCAACGCCGCCGGTTCGCCACGTGTGGACAAACCCGTTGAGGTGGAGCTCCGGCTAACGGCGCTTCTGAATGAACGTCAACTCACGGCAGAAGTGGATCCCAAGTCCTTCCAGGTGGCCGAGACCGACGCTCAAGGCCAGCTCGTGAATGACCAGGTCGCCTTTCAGTTCGATCCGTCGGCAGAATACCATCCCGCAACAAACGCGTCGGGTAATCTAGTCTTCCTGCTGTCGGGAACGACCGCCGCCAGCGCGACCCGCCACTTTTGCCTGTCTTTTGGCGCCACGACCAGCACGACTCCCGTTGAGGTGACCAACCTGGTCTCGGTTGGAACCGAAACCGTGGTCTATCAAGGGCAAGCCAGCTTTCAAATATCCACGCTCAACGCCTCTTACTATTATCACATTCCGGGAGCGGGCCTTGCTGCAATGGTGGACCAAGCGGGAAACGATTGGATAAGCTATCGTCCTTTGGGCGGGTCGGCCGGCTCTTACCGAGGGATTCCGAATCTCGTCTATCCGGAGGGTCACTTCCATCCGGGAAGTACTACTTGCACCAGCACGGTGGTCAGCGTGGGCCCCATCAAGATCAAGGTGCTGTCGGAATCGCGGGACAAAAAGTGGGCCTGCACGTGGGAATTCTTTCCTTCCTGCGCGAGGCTGACGGTTCTCAAAACCAACGCGCCATACTGGTTTCTGTACGAAGGCACCCCCGGCGGAAAGCTCGATCCCAGTTCGGATTT
>ERZ795050.3786-NODE-3786-length-14645-cov-57.012886_pt1 | contig 14645 bp, 9 predicted proteins | sample MGYA00375134_ERZ795050 | MGnify/ENA primary metagenome ERZ795050 (study PRJEB30179, sample SAMN05720221) | activated sludge metagenome | isolation source: Anaerobic digester | place: Japan | collected 2015-05-26 ... | reverse complement strand
AATTAAACAGTTTACAAGTGTCCTTTTTTTCAGACACCTTGTGGGGTGGAAGAGCTTCAATAAATGGTTTCTAAGGCACAGCATCAAATCCCTGCCTGTGGCAGCGGGCGCAGTAGGCATGGGGTGTATTGGTTTTCCAGCCCATCCTGCCTGGGAGGTTACAGGTGCATGCAATCTAAGGTGCATACACTGCCATGCCCAATCCGGTAGACCTGCTGAGGATGAGCTTACAACAGAGGAGGCAAAGAGATTTATAGATGAGCTTGCAGAGGTAGATGAATTCAGGATGCTTGTCTATACAGGTGGTGAACCCCTGGTCCGTCCTGATATCTTTGATCTTTTAGAGCACTCTAAAAAGGCAGGTTTTGCCAATGTCATAGCCACAAACGGCACCCTTATCACATATGATTTGGCAAAGAGGCTGAAGAAGGCAGGCGTTGTAGGTGCAGCAATAAGCCTCGATTCCTCTGAAAGGTCTGTCCATAACCGGATACGCTCCAATGAGAAGGCATTTGAGCTTGCCATGAGGGGTATTGAGGCTATAAGAAAGGCGGGGATACTCCTCCAGATTAACACAACAGCAATGGAGTATAATTTTGACACCCTTGATGAGCTTGTAGGGCTTGCTGATATGTATGGCTCGGGCATAATGCTCATGTATCAACTTGTCCCTGTGGGCAGGGGAGAAAAGATCAACGATGCCACCCTTGACCTGAGGGATAATGAGAGGCTTATAAGATTTTTATACAAGAAACAGAGAAACATATCCACCATTATTGAACCAGTAGCTGGCCCCCAGTATTGGCCACATCTCATGGAGAGCACTAAAAAGAATGAAGGCATATGGATGGATATAGCAAGGCAGTGTTTTTACGGGTGCGCTGCCGGTAGGGGTTTCGTATATATAAAGGCAAACGGCGATGTCTGGCCATGCCCCTTTGTGGAGATAAGTGCAGGGAATGTGAGAGAGATGCCCTTCAAGAATATATGGGAGAAGGCAGAGATATTCAAAAATCTCAGAGACAGAGAGAACACCTTAAAAGGCACATGCGGTGATTGCAGATACAGGGGGATATGTGGAGGTTGCCGTGGAAGGGCTTACGCTTTGACAGGCGACTACCTCGCAGAAGACCCATCCTGTTTCATAAACAAGGAGGTTTCTGCATCCGTAAGGCACGAATACAGACTAAAGGCTGTAGACCAATGACTATTGATTTAGTCTCCCATCTACTATAGCCAGTATCTCCCTTATATCGTTTATTATATAGTCTGCACCAGCCTCTTTAAAGGACTGCTGCTTTGTCCTCCCTGAAAGGACGCCTACTGTCTTAAGCCCTGCATCTTTACCGGCTGTAATATCAGTGGGGTGGTCCCCTACAAGCATGGCATCTTTTGGTCTCACCTGGATAGATTCAAGGACATGCTCTACATGGCGCGGGTCAGGTTTTACATACCTTATATGCTCCCTTGTTGATATCCCATGGACATAATCATTGATGTCAGGGAAGACCTGATGGAGGACTGCAATACAGCTCCTGGTTATAATACCGTTCTTTATTCCCCTGTCTTTTAGCCCCTTTAATACCTCTCTTGTGTAGGGAAACACATCCTTACCTGCTGCTGCCTCAATCTCCAGTTCCTCCAGTCTTTTGAATGCCTCCCCGGAGAAGACCCTGCCCCTTTCACCCAAGCGCCTTTCAAGCTCATATATCATCTCTATTATGTAAAAGCCATCCAGGCATTTAAGCGTTTCAGGGTCTGTATATCCCCTGGCAATCTTAAAGACCTCCTCTCTTAGAAGACCAAAATCAAGGGTAAGTTCGGTTAAGGTTCCATCAAAATCAAAGACTACGGCTCGGAATATGGAATATGACATACCCCTGTCTTCACCAAGAAAAAGCAGAAAAGCTTTTATCCTTTCAGTTCTATCAAACCAGATCTATCTTCTTTATCCCGATGACATTGGGCAGAGACTGTATCTCCCTTATAACATTGTCTTCTACCTCTTTATCCAGGTCGAGAAGGGATATAGCGAGCCCACCTATGCTCTCCCTGCCAAAGTGCATACCGCCAATGTTTATGCCCCTGATAAAGAATACATTGCCTATGCTGGCAATAACTCCTGGTTTATCATAATTATAGATGAGGAGCATGTGGCCTTTCAGGTCTGCCTCAAGGTATATATTGTTAATCTTTATAAGCCTTGGCTCTTTTTTGCCAAATAGCGTCCCCTCTATAGTATTCTGATTCTTTTCGCCCCTTACTGTTATAGTAATAAGGGATGTGAAGTCTTCAGACTCTTTGCTCTTTAGCTCCTTGAGCTTAATATCCCTACTCTTTGCAACAAGGGGTGCATTTACATAATTCACGCCCTCAAGCTGCTGCGAAAGGATATTTTTTATTATCCCCTGTGTCAGTATCTTGGTGTCTGTCTCAGATACCTCACCCATATAATTTATCTCAATGGATTTTATGGGAAAATCTGTTATGCATGATAGAATGGTGGCAAGATTCTCTGACAGCTTTAGATACGGTGCTATCTTTTTTGCCATATCAAGGGATAGAGATGGTGCGTTGACACTGTTTTTGATAACGCCGTTCTTAAAGAAATCCACAATCTGATTTGCAATATCGATTGCCACCTTATCCTGTGCCTCTTTTGTGGATGCACCGAGATGAGGTGTGCAGACTGTCTTGTCGGAAAGGACAAGGGGGTTATCAGGAGGAGGTGGCTCCTGTTCAAAGACATCAAGGGCAGCACAGGCAACATGGCCTTTCTCAAGCGCCTCAAGGAGGTCTTTTTCATTTACAATAGGACCCCTGGCAACATTGATTAAGATAACGCCCTTTTTCATCTTTGCAATTGTGTCCTTGTTTATAAGGTTTCTTGTGTCCTTTACAAGGGGCACATGTATAGCAATAAAGTCACTCTCTTTCAATAGTGTATCAAGGTCAACAAGCTCAATACCTTTGCTTTCTGCAAATTCTTTGGATACGTAGATATCATATGCAAGGACCCTCATGCCAAGGGCAAGCGCCTTTTCTGCCACAAGGCTTCCTATGTTTCCTATGCCTATAACACCCAGGGTTTTTTCGTATATCTCTATACCCATTAGGGCCTTTTTCTCCCACTTGCCCTGTTTCATTGTCCTGTCTGCTATGGCAATCTTCCTTGCTGCTGCAAACATAAGGGCAATAGAATGCTCTGCTGCTGCAAGTGCATTGCCCTGGGGTGTGTTCATGACAATAATACCTTTTTCTGTAGCAGCAGCCACATCTACATTATCTACACCAATGCCTGCCCTTCCTATAACCTTCAGATTTTTCCCGTTTTCTATTATCTCCCTTGTTGCCTTTGTTGCGCTCCTGACCACAAGGGCATCATAATCTCCAATAATCCCTTTTAATTGCTCACCTGTCAGGCCTGTCTTGACATCAACATCGAGGTTGTTGGATTTCAGGATATCCAGTGCCTTTTCAGATAGCTGGTCTGCAATGAGGATCTTCATCTTGTATCTCCTTCCCTTATTAAATGCTTTTTATATGGCTTATGGAGGCCTTTAGAAAAGGCCTCACACTATATATCTTTCAGGCAGTCTATTGCCTTTGCAACACCTGTCCCCATCTGGAATTTATAACCAAGGTCTCTTAAGGTAAATTCAAGGGCGGCTATGGCGGTGATGACATCGTATTTATCAGCATAACCGAGCGTTGCTATTCTGAATATCTTGCCTTTCAACTGGTCCTGTCCACCGGCACCGGTCACACCGTACTTCTTCCACATGGATTTATATATTGCCTGACCATCTATGCCTTCAGGGGCGACAATGGCTGTAACAGCAGGGCTTGGTGTTTTAGCAAATATCTTAAGGCCTAAAGCCTTTGCCGCCTCGCGGGTTGCGTTTGCAAGGACATCGAACTTTTTATATATGTTTTCAAGCCCCTCTTCCTTTATCATCCTTAAGGATTCCCTAAGACCTATAATAAGGGATATGGCAGGTGTGAAATTTGTCTGATTCTTCTGGAGGTTAGTGAGTTCTTTCTGCCAGTTGAAATAAAATCTGGGAATCTTTGAGGTTTTATTGAATTCCCATGCCTTATCGCTTACCCCGGCAAAGGCAAGCCCCGGTGGCAACATTAAGGCCTTCTGAGAACCGCCAACAAGGACATCTATACCCCATTCATCCATAGGAAGCTCAAAAACACCAACTCCGGTTATCCCGTCGACCACAAGGATTGTCTCAGGATAATTCTTTACAATGGCAGCAACCTCTTTTACAGGAAATCTAACACCTGTAGATGTCTCTGTGGCCTGCATATAAACAGCCTTTACACCCGGATTTTCTTTTAAAGTCTTTTCAACAAGTGCAGGATCAAGGCTATCTCCCCATGGCAGATCTATATTGATTGTTTCAACGCCATATGCCTTACAGATATTTGCCCATCTCTCACCGAATTTTCCACTTCTCACACATATAGCCTTATCTCCAGGGGAGAGCATATTTGTAACCGCACCCTCCATAGCCCCTGTACCTGAAGATGCAAATATCAAAACCTCATTCTTTGTCCCAAAAAGGTATTTCAGATTTTCTCTGACCTCTTCCACGACTGCCTCAAACATGGGGTTTCTGTGGTGTATGATGGGCTCGGCCATCTTTAAAAGGACTTCTGGTGGTATTGCTGTTGGTCCTGGTGCAAGTAAATATCGCTTTTGCATTGTATATACCTCCTTTAAATTGAGTTTTATTTTCTACCAAAAACATCTGAAAAAGACAAGAAAAATGATTAGGTTACAAGACAGATAAAATTTTTTTGTTGACATTCTTCTTAGTTTCGTTTAGGAAATCTAAAAAACTTTAATGAGGAGGAAGATTATGCCTGCAAAAGTTGATGAAGATGCCTGCACAGGATGCGGAGCATGCTCAGAGGTTTGTCCAGCGGATGCCATTACTGTGGATGACACAGCAAAGGTTGACCCTGAACTCTGCACAGAATGCGGTGCATGCACAGAGGAGTGCCCGGTAGAGGCAATCACACTGGAAGAGTAAAAACACTCTAAAAAATAAAAGGATGGGTGAGAAACCCATCCTTTTATAATCAATCCTTTTTCCCTAAATCAGCTTACAGTCCCTTTACAACAATCTCAGAAAGGTCTAATGCCTTCATGGTTTCTGTCTTTTCCTTATCTTTGATGGCATCTTCCATCATTATAAGGCAATAAGGACAAGCAGTCACAACTGTATTTGCTGATACGGCGATTGCCTCATCAATACGGAGGTGGTTTATCCTCTTATGGTGTTCCTCCATCCATATCCTTCCACCGCCGCCACCACAGCAGAAGCTTCTGTCATGATTTCTGCCCATCTCTACATAGCTGCCCTGTTTTGCCTTGGCCACTACATTTCTTGGTTCATCAAATATCCTGTTTACCCTGCCCAGGTAGCATGGGTCATGGAATGTTATTGTGCCTTCTATGGCCGGGTTAATCTTTAGCTTTCCTTCATTTATGAGTTTCCAGATAAACTCTGACTGATGGTATACCTCAAAATTACCTCCCACCTGGGGATACTCATTTTTCAGTGTATGGTAGCAGTGTGGGCATGTTGTTATTATCTTTTTGATGCCCATCTCTTTAAGGAGTTCTACATTGCCCTGGGCAATACCGAGATATAGGTCTTCATTGCCGCATCTCCTTGCAGGGTCACCACAGCAGGTCTCTTCCTGTCCAAGTATACCAAAGGATACGCCTGCAGTATTCAGTATCTTTGAGAATGCCTTGGCTACTTTTCTGTTTCTGTCATCAAGGGATGCAACACAGCCAACCCAATATAGGTATTCTACCTCTTCCTCACCGATCATCTTTATATCCAGGCCTTCTATCCACTCTGTCCTCTGCCTCTTACCCATTCCATAGGGGTCAACCTTCTGCTGGAGGTTCTTGAACAGTAGCCTTGTCTCTGATGTTGTCTTACTCAGTGTCAGGGTCAGATACCTCCTCATCTCTATATTCTTATCAAAGGTTGGGATGGAGACAGGGCAGTTAACCTGACATGCAAGGCATGCAGTACATGACCACAGTGTCTCTTCCTGGATTACAGTGTCAATTAGACCATCCTCATTCTTTTGACCCTGTGCTGTCCTCTCCCACTCTGCCTTGAGGTCCTGGATAAACTGCTTTGGAGACAATGGTTTCTCGCTGTTGTATGCAGGGCATAGATCCTGGCACCTTCCGCATCTTGTGCATGCATCAAGGTCGAATATCTGTCTCCAGGTAAAACCCTCGATGGAATTGACACCGAACTCCTCAGCATTTTCAAAGTCCTCAATGGGTGCAATGGCACCCCTTGGGCTGTCTTCCACTCCCCTGAACATCATATTAAGGGAAGAGGTGATTATATGGAGAAGCCTTGAATATGCAATATATACAATCAGACCAAAGGATAGAATCATGTGGATATACCAGAAGACAGCATGGGGTATATAGGTTGTCCCTTTTTCTGCTGCCGGGAAAATGGATGATGTTATCCAGCCTATAAAGCTCCACACCTCATATGGTTTTGGGTCTGCTGCAATCCTTGCGCCCTCTACGAGGAAACCTGTAACAAGGACAGCCAGTATCCATAGAAGCACTATGAGGTCATCGGGCTTATTGTCAAGTCTTGTGGGTTTGACCACATACCTGCGCCATATAGCCATGAGGATACCTATAATGGCAATGGCACCGGCAAGGTCAGTCAGGAACGAGAAGACAAGGTAAAAATCCCCTTTTATGAACTCTACGCCAAAGATCAACCTTATAACGTCGTCCTGTATAGCAATAAGTGCAGTTGCAATGGCGAGTATGAGAAAACCCCAGAATATAAAAAAGTGCATCCAGCCGGGGTATGCCTCTCTAAGGATAGATTTATGGAAGATACCGTTTGCTATAAAATATCCTATCCTTTCGCCAAGCCTGTCTGTAAATTTAAATGTTGTTGGTTTCCCTATCTTCCACATGGCATATCTTTTCTTGATACCGTAAATGAGGGCGATGAACGTTGCCACCATTAGGGCATAGGAGATCCATCGGGCACCTCCACCAACATTCCAGAAAATTTGCCTTCCAATCTCTTCCATTGCCAGCCTCCTGAATATTGTTTTTTTATCTCATGTATAATTTGTGATATTTTTCATATGCAATATAAAATCAAAAGACATATAAAATCAATAAAAAATTGGTTCATCCACATAAACTGGAAAAAAAAGTTTATCTTGACAAAGGAAAACAGTAATTGTTATAAATTTCCACCAAATATATAGGCGCGTAGCTCAGTGGGAGAGCGCTACCTTGACGCGGTAGAGGTCACGGGTTCAATACCCGTCGCGCCTACCATAAAACATATAAACCAGATATGCAATCCTTAAAATATTAACCAATGACTAAGATTCTCCAAACTGAAAAAACACAAAAAAAAGATGAGGCATAGATGAGAACAATAACACTTCTTACAATCTCCAATATCTTTATGACCTTTGCATGGTATGGTCATCTTAAATTCAAGGATTCACCTCTATGGAAGGTAGTATTTATAAGCTGGCTAATAGCATTTGTAGAATATTGCTTTCAGGTCCCTGCCAACCGTATAGGACACAATACATTCTCTGCTGCCCAATTAAAGGTCATACAGGAGATAGTTACCCTTGTTGTCTTTGCAGTATTCTCGATTCTTTATCTGAAAGAAGGCATAAGATGGAACTATATCGTTGCCTTCCTCATGATTATAGGTGCAGCTTTTTTTATGTTTAACAAATGGTGATTACAATAAACTTCCCTGTTGTCCATGAGGGAAAAAAGTGTTACCATAAAAACAGTGAATACCCAGACAACATCAGAGAACCGTGATGGATGCATGAAAGGCTTCGGGGACATCCTCGAGATAGTCCATCTTTTGAGCTCAAGCACATCGCCTGAACAGATCATAGAGGCAGTCCTCAACCATCTCTGTGAAAAGCTGGGGAAAAGGGCAAGGTGTGCATTTCTCGAGGGTGATGATTTAACCCTGAGATACTGGGCGGGTCAGCATCTGTGTCCTTTGAAGGGATTACAGATCCATAAAGACAGCGTAGTATGGGATACTGTAAAAAAAGGCATCCCTGTTAATCTTACAGACCCCCATTCAATAAATGGTTATACACACACCCTCAGTGAATCAATAAAAATAAAGGCCATAATCCCTCTTGCTTATATTGACCCATTAACCAATGAAGAAAAAAAGCTCGGTGCCCTTATTGTGGATTCAGGGCAGGAGGGGACACCCATCTCCAGTGAAGAGTTCGAGTATCTCCAGGTTATTGGACACCTCCTTGGTGCAATAATCGGGAGGGCACACCTTATTAAAATGCTTATGTCATCCTGCCAGCGTCAGGAGACAATACTCCTTGAGACTGCCCATAATTTCAGAAACCGTATTGTAGCTATTGCAGGTCTTTCAAGGAGGATAGCAAAATCAGCCAAAGGCACAGAGCTTGAAGAAAAGGCAAGAAGGCTCATTGAAGAGGTGGAGCACCTCGAGGCAAACCTCGTTGAATTCGAAAATTATATGTCTCAGAGAGATTAGACCTTAAGAGATACCCTCCAACTAAATCTGGATTTAGGATTTTATAAGCCTGTAGTCTTTAGTCGCCAGTCTATAGTCTATATTAGAAAGATGCCCAGGGCCTCTCAAAAATTAACTATTGAAAAAATCACACTAATCTGTCAAATATACTGCATAGCTTTAATAAGTTAGATTCTTCAGGTCTGATTTAATAATGCCTGTTTGAATAGAATATTGGCTTTACAGCTTAGAGTACTAAAAAAGGAGGATTTCTGAAAAGATGAGCCTGATAGAAGCATACATAATCACATTCATTGCGAGCTTTTGTTCCCTTGTTATAGAGATGGTAGCAGGTCGTATACTTGCCCCCTTTGTGGGCGTATCCATATATACATGGACGAGTATAATAGGTGTCATCCTTGCCGGGATAAGCATCGGGGCATACATAGGCGGGAAACTTGTTGACAGATTCCCTACGAGAAAGACACTGGGGTGGTTACTCCTCATATCAGGGATTACCTCTCTCACCATTATCCCCCTTACCTATGCCATTGCTGCATATAGATTTCCTGTATCACTCATGTTGAGGATATTCATTGTCACCACTATTATATTTTTTATCCCTGGATGTGTTCTCGGTACTATCTCCCCTGTTGTGGTAAGACTTACACTGAAAAACCTTGATAAGGCGGGCAATGTTATAGGCAAGATCTATGCATTTTCAACGCTCGGCGCTATAATCGGTACATTTGCCACAGGCTTTTTCCTTATATCCTATATGGGCACAAGAAGTATAGTCTTTACCATGGGTATTATACTCATACTTGCTGCTATATTCTCCGGGTCACTATTCAGGACAAAAAAGATGGCGGTGCTGTTTCTTGTTGTTGCTGTGCCTTTTTTATGGCTCATATACCATTACCTTTACAGGCCCCCTCTTCAGAAAAACACATACCTCTATAAAGAAAGTGACTATTTTACTATAAAACTGACAAAGACAGTAAGCAAAGACAATAATACCCCTCTTGAGGCAATGATACTGGATAACCTTATACATTCGTATGTTGCCCTTGATGACCCCTATCATATTGAATACGAATACGAGAGGATTTATTCGGATGTCTTGAAATGGAAATTTAGAAAAGATGAGCACTTCAAAAGCCTTACCATAGGTGGTGGTGGCTATACCTTTCCAAGATATATGGAGGTATACTACCCTAAGGCAGATATAGATGTAGTGGAGATTGACCCGGAGGTGACCAGGATTGTATATAACCATCTGGGGCTGCCAAAGACTACGAGAATCAAAAGCTACAATGAGGATGGGCGCTGGTATGTCATGAACTGCAAAGAGAAGTATGACCTCATATTCACAGATGCCTATAATGACCTCTCCATACCCTATCACCTGACCACTAAGGAGTTTCTCCAGCAATTAAAGGATATTATGAAGCCCAATGGCCTGCTCATGTCTAATATTATCGATAATTTCCATAAGGGGGCTTTTTTGCCGTCTTATATCAAGACCTTGTCAGAGGTGTTCGGGAGAAAGAATGTCTATCTTGTGTCTGTAAGCCCTGATTTCGAAAATACAAAGATAAGTACATTCATAGTAATTGCATCAAACGGTCCTATGGATATAGATAACTTTGTAAGATATGTGAAGACTGAGCTTAAGGAACATGCAAAGTCCTATGTTGTCCCCGAGAGGATGATGGAAGATTTCCTCAATAAAGAATATGCCATAGTAATAAGGGATGACTATGCACCTGTTGATAATCTTGTAGCACCTGTATTTGAGGAGAGGTTCGGGTATAACAGAAAAGGCTGATCTCGATTAATTTTTCTATAGTTTAATGTATAGAAGGTATCCCTTTCATGATGCCTTCTTTTTTTTCATGGATGACTTTTTCCAGGGTCTCCATATAATCCAGGGCATAATACCGGCTAAGAAAGCCAGAAAACAGGGGATACCCAGAAAAATCATGAAAAAAAGCCTCCACCCCTTTTCATATTCCCTCGAGTGCCCCATCAGGTTATGAGAAGGCAGTATGCCCATCCTGACAACATAGATAACCCCTATAAACCCAGCGCATGCCAGGCAGGCAGATAGAATCAAAACTATCCTCTCAAAGATGGCCTTGTCAGATAGCATCGTATTTATTATAACATTTTATATTTGAAGATTTTAAGGAAAATCCAATACGAAATCTGGTTTTCCATCAGTTTTACAAATCCCTTTACAATCTATGAATTGATTTGTTATACAGAGCCTATGGCGCGATTAATGCTGTCTATTAAGGTCATAGTTTTTTTATTACTTTCACAGATTTTTTTTATTAGCCCTTATGTCCAGGCAAAAGATGTCCTTGAAAAGAAACAGCTGATTGTAAGGGCTGACCATAACTACCCTCCCTATGAATTCCTCGATAATAAGGGAGACCCCCAGGGTTTTAACATAGATCTTATTAAGGCCGTTGCAGAGGTTATGGGTCTAAATATAAAGATAAGCCTTGGCCCATGGAATGAGGTTAGGTCTCAACTGGAAAAAGGGGAGATAGACATCCTTGCAGGCATGACCTATTCAGTAGAAAGGGATAAGGTAGTTGATTTCTCTATCCCCCATTCAATCCTCTCTTTCGATATATTCATCCGTAGAAATTCATCCATTCGCTCCCTTGAAGACGCCACGGATAAAGAGATAGTGGTGCAGGAAGGCGGTATAATGCACGATTATCTAAAAAAGAAGGATATCACAAAAAAGATCATAACTGTTACCGATCCCCATGAGGCGCTTTTACTTCTTGCCTCGGGAAAATACGATTGCGCCATCCTGAATAAGATGCAGGGTCATTATTTTATAGATAAATTCAAACTCACTAACATAAAGGCTGCAGGCGCAGATTTAATGCCCAGGGAATACTGCTTTGCCGTTACTGAAGGTAATAGATTGCTTGTTGAAAGGCTTAATACAGGTCTAAATATACTCAAATCAACAAATAGGTATAAAGAGATTTACAATAAATGGCTTGGCATATATGAGGAAAAAGGCATTTTAGGTTCATTGAGGTATTTTATTATAGGTTTTTTAGTTATATGTATTCTCTTTGTCCTGAGTATGTTTCTAACATGGTTATTGAGAAAAAAGGTCAAGGAAAAGACCGAGGAACTAAGAAAAAGTGAAAAAAAATATCGCTCTATTTTTGAAAACGCCATAGAAGGCATATTCCAGACCACACCAGATGGGAAGTTTCTCGATGCAAATTCAGCCCTGGCAAGGCTATTTGGTTTTAATTCACCTCAAGAGTTCATGGACTATTATGCAGATATAGGTAAACAACAGTATCTCCACCCTGAGGATAGAGAGGTCTATAAGAGTATACTTGAAAAATATGGGACTATAAAGGGGTTTGAGACACAGTTGATGGACAGGCTTGGCAGACCCATATGGGTAACAATAAATGCCCATGAGGTAACAGACGAGGAGGGAAATGTCCTGTATTATGAAGGGACAGTAGAGGATATCACAGAGCGTAAAAAAAGAGAGGAGCAATACAGGGAACTACAGCAGCAGTTTATACAGTCACAGAAGATGGAGGCTATAGGCAGACTTGCAGGAGGCGTTGCCCATGACTTCAATAATATACTAACGGTTATAATAGGCTCATGTGAGCTCGCCCAATTCGATTTAAAAAACCCTGAAAGACTTAAACAGAGAATAAATGAAATAAAAAAGGCAGCAGAGAGGGCATCGTCACTTACAAAACAGCTCCTCGCCTATAGCAGAAGACAGATTATGGAGATGCAGATAATAAACATAAATGACCTTATTGCTAACCTCGAAAAGATGCTCAAGAGGCTCATAGGAGAAGACATAGAATTAAAAATTAATCTTATGGAAGATGTAGGTATGATAAAGGCAGACCCTAGCCAGATAGAGCAGGTAATAATAAATCTGGTAGTCAATGCAAGGGATGCCATGCCCAGAGGGGGAAAACTCACCATAGAGACATTAAGGGCATATCTTGATAGTGAATATGCACAGAGGCATCGGGATGTCAAACCAGGCCCCTATGTAATGCTGTCTATTAGTGATACCGGTGCAGGCTTAAGCGATGAGGCAAAACAGCACCTATTTGAACCTTTTTTTACCACAAAACCAAAAGGGGAGGGCACTGGTCTTGGATTATCAACAGTATACGGGATTATAAAACAGAGCGGTGGAAATATATGGGTCTATTCTGAGGCGAATAAGGGCACAACATTCAAGATATACCTCCCCTGTGTTGACAAAAAAGAGGGAGATAAAAAAGATGGCTACATGGCTAAAGAGACATTTAGAGGCAGCGAGACAATCCTTATAATAGAAGATGAGGAAGGTGTAAGGGAATCCGCTGCAGAGATGCTCAAGGTGCAGGGATATAATGTTTTGAAGGCAGGAAATGGGGAAGAGGCAATATCTGTCTGCAGTGGATATAAAGATGATATACACCTTGTGCTGCTGGATGTGGTTATCCCTGGGTTAAGAGGCCCGGAACTATTTGAAAAGATAAAGGAGATACATCAAGAGTCAGCAGTGCTTTTTATGTCAGGGTATACAGATAATGTGATTGTCCATCACGGGATTTTAAAAGAGGGGTTAGAGTTTATCCAAAAACCCTTTACCCTTGAAGATATCTCAAAAAAAATAAGAGAGGTCCTCGATAAAAAAGGAAAAAAAATTGGTTAGGTTTCCAGGGCCTTAAAAAAGTTTTATGGAGATCTTAAGAGAAGAAAGAAGACTTGATTTACATAAAAAAATACTTTAGATTATATCCAAGGCGGGCATAGCTCAGCTGGTAGAGTGCAAGCTTCCCAAGCTTGATGCCGCGGGTTCGATCCCCGTTGCCCGCTCCATATAACTTATTGAAATTATTGAATGTGGCTATAAAAAATATCCTCTTTTTCTCTGTCCCTAAAACGCCCACACAAAAAAGATTGTTGATTAATCTATGTTTTTTAAAGAACTCATATTAAAAAGAGTTTTTGAGCTGAGCTTGCAGTCTTGTTATGCAAACAAGTCTATTCTGTGGAAGGTTGATACCGTGCTATTTTCAAAGAGAAATACACCAGAATCAAAGATTTCTCCGTAAGAACCTTTTATGTTTTTAATCTGAAAGGGAGTAGGAACAGTTGTTAGACATATAGCCCCTATGCCCTTGTCTTTTAAGGGCGTAATAATATCTCTTCCTGATGAATCTTTTTCCCAAACAGAGAGTTTGACGAAGACCGCATCTGCCTCGTCAATCCAGTTGTTTTTGTCATCGTCATAGTCGGATAATTCAGAGATGGCATTACCACTCTGTGCGCCTATCACCTCTTTGCCGTCATTAATTTTTCTGTCATTATTTTTATCTATTACAAGAAACCCGCTCCCCTCTTTTACAAAATGAATCTTATCAATAACACCATCGGCATCAATGTCGAAATCAATGGTGTGTTCTGAAAGGCCATTAAAGACACCTGAGAGGCTTAACACAATAGGGTCTTTACCTTGAATCTGTCTGTTAATGGATACACCTGCCTCATAAAGGGAGCGATTTAGTCTTACAGAGGCATTAAAATTATATATTTTTCCTTCGCTTGTTACCACATAGCCCTCTGCCTTGAAATCAACATCCTCTTTTTCAAGCTTTTCTGTGAAATCAAAGATTGTTACTTCATATCTTTGAGGGGTATCTTGGTTTTCTTGAGATGAATACCCATTCTGACCCTTTATCGAGATTTGATCTGGGATCTTTACCCCGAACATGGCCTCGATGAGTAAACGGGCAATCCTCTGTTTTTCTGTCAAATAGTCATCTTTTTTGTATTCAAGGGTGGTATCCCAGGCCTTTTTATTTTCGTTGATCGGCCTTGAAGAGGCAATATCAACACGATCTCCCTTTGCTATAGGTCTTGTTATTTCGATGTGTGTATTTTTTTGTTTATATGTAGCATTATAGACAGATGACAAACCTATTGCAGAGTATTCTACCCTCATAGCAATATCTTTATCGGCAGGGTTTATGTAAAACTTAAGGAACATTA
>ERZ795050.3781-NODE-3781-length-14665-cov-5.722450_pt1 | contig 14665 bp, 23 predicted proteins | sample MGYA00375134_ERZ795050 | MGnify/ENA primary metagenome ERZ795050 (study PRJEB30179, sample SAMN05720221) | activated sludge metagenome | isolation source: Anaerobic digester | place: Japan | collected 2015-05-26 ... | reverse complement strand
TAACATTGATGTTGATTCTATTAGTGATTATTATGATATTTATTATAAAAGAATAAACACTGCCTTGTTTGATAGTAGGGTGTTTAATGTCCCCAAAGAAGAAGTTTGTAATTATTTTATATGGAGACAACAAGACGCTACAAGAAATGCTGTTCAAATGATTGGTAGGGCTAATTTTTCACATAAACAATTAAACAATAAAAACTGCAATCAAATACAAGAAATGTTGTTTCAAGAAAAAGGTATTAATTTTAATGATTTACCTATATATCAAAAACGTGGAGTATGTGTTATTAAGGAATATTATGATAAAGATGGTACGCAACGAAGCAGATGGATTGTTGATAAAGATATACCAATATTTGCACAAGACAGAAACTATATAGAAAAGTATATATAAATTTACATTTTTATTAAAAATATAAATATAAAACTGGAGGAAATATGAAACCTATATTTGAACCTGAAAGACAATTTTTTTATAAAAAAACTGGTATATTACTTCCTACTGATTGTTGGAGAGACGGAACAAAAATTTATTTAGATTGTACTTGCGATAAACCACTTTATAAATTCAAAGTACAAAATAAAAATATAATAATATCAAAAGATAATACTAAACTATTCAAAGATTATAAACAAAAGAAGTTAATTGAACTACAAGAACTTTATAATGAACGTATTAACATATTAGTCAAAAGAACATTTTATAGATTAGCTAAATTTATATTAAAACATCCTAATAAGTTATATGTATTTAGTCATTCTGGTGGAAAAGATAGTACGGTTGCTTATGATATATGGGTAAAAACATTAAAGAAAATTTATGATAAATACAATATTACTATTGATTATATTATAAATTTTGCAAACACATCAAATGAGACTGCTGATACATATAAATACATAAAAAACGAATTACCTAAAGATAAATTAAAAATATTAAATCCAAAAGAAGGATTTTATCAATGGATAAAAAGAAAAAATTATTACACTCCGTCTTGCTTAGTTAGAAATTGTTGCAGGACATATAAAGAAGGACAAATAAATAAAGCTTATGATAATAATTTAGAGTATGTAATGTGCATTGGGGTTAGGCAAGTTGAAAGTGTTAAACGTAGTAAATATCAATTTGCAATGGATGATACTTTTTATCGTAAAATATTTAATGGCAAAAGTAATATGCCTAAAAAATGGGTAAATATTGCTCCGATTGTTGATTGGACAGATATGGATGTTTGGTTATATATAAAAAAGAATAATTTAAAATATAATCCACAATATGAGTTTGGTTTTAATAGGTGTGGTTGTTTAATTTGCCCCTATCAATCTGATTATATAGATTTATTAATTGAAGAATATTATCCAAATCAATGGAAACGTTGGATTGATATTTTAACAAAGAGTTATACTTCAACTTTTGTATATGAAAGTTTTAAGTGGACATTAGAAGAATGGTTAAATGGTAAATGGAAATTAGGAACTGGTAAGGAACACGAACTAATACATAAAAAACCCACACCGGAAAGAATTAAAGAACTTGCGACAATAAAGGGTATTTCAGAAGAAATGGCAGCTAAATATTTTAACAAGAGATGTTCATATTGTGATAAAAAACTTAATTCGGCTGAATTGGCTATGAATTTCAAAATGATTGGCAGAGAAATGGATTTAAACAAATTATTATGTAGGAAATGTTTTTGTAATAAGTTTAATATGAGTAGTAAAGAATACACACAAAAAATAATTGAATTTAGAAATAGTGGATGTAATCTATTTTAATGTTATTTAAAAATGTAAAAAGGAGCGAATTACATGAACGATGATTTTCAAGTAGATTATGAACCTAATAAAAGAGAACTACATATTAATTTGCCTGAAGAAGTTTGGAATAAAATTGATAATATAATTTTAACAAGGCACTTTAAACAACTTAAAAAAATAAGGATTAATTAATACTAGCAATGAAAATAAAATTTAGGAGTTGATAATATGTATTGTTCATATTGTGGTAGCCATGACCATCCATACGAATTATGTCCCAAAACATGGAGTGGTAATGCTAAAAGAGCTTGGGGATTATATTGTGCCTACTGTGGAAGTAATCAGCATAGTACAGAATATTGTCCTAAAACTTGGAAAGGACAAATAAACAGAGCAAAAAATGATAATGGTTTGTATTTGGATTAAACAAATTATAAATATAATATTATACTATAAGTAGGTGATTAATATACATATTGGAATTATTGATGCTGATTTAATTGGTAGACCAAAACATAGATTTCCAAATCTTGCATGTATGAAAATTAGCGGATATATGAAATCGCAAAAATATGACGTAAAATTAATTACTGATTACGAAGAAATAAAAAATAATAATTTTGACAAAATTTATATATCAAAAGTATTTACCGATACAAATGTTCCAGATTGGATATTGCAACTACCTAATACTGAGTATGGAGGCACAGGTTCCTTTTATGATAAAGCAAGGCCACTTCCTGATTATATAGAACACCATAAACCAGATTATCATTTATATGATGAATGGGTAAAAAATCAATTAAAAAGTGGGCGAGGTAAACCGTTAGATTATAAATATTATACTGATTATTCAATAGGATTTACAACTAGAGGTTGTTTTCGTAAATGTGAATTTTGCGTAAATAAAAATTATAATAAAGTAGTATTACATAGTCCTATAGATGAATTTCTTGATGAAGACAGAAAATATATATGTTTGTTGGATGATAATATATTAGGTTTTAGTCAATGGAAATTAATATTAGAATCATTACAAAAAACAGGTAAAAGATTTGAATTTAAACAAGGAATGGATATAAGATTAATGACAGATGAAAAAGCTAGAATGTTAGTTGAAAGTAAATACATAGGCGATTACATATTTGCATTTGATAATATTGCTGACAAAGATTTGATTGAAGAAAAATTAAAACTTTGGAAAAGATATTGTACTACAACTGCTCAGACAACAAAGTTATATGTATTTTGTGGATTTGATAGAAACGATAAATGGGATTATGATTTTTGGGTACAAGATATAAAAGATACATTTGAGAGAATTAAGATACTTATGAAGTATGGATGCTTACCTTACATAATGAGATTTGAACGTTATAAAGAAAGTCCATATGCTGGTACGTATATAAATTTAGCAAGATGGTGTAATCAACCTAATTTCTTTAAGAAAACAAGCTACAGAAAATATTGTGAAATGAATCAAGAACGCACAAAAAACAGTATATGTTCTGCTATGAGATACCTAAATGAATTTGAATTAAAACATCTAGATATAGCAAAAGAATATTTTGACCTAAAGTTTGAAGATTTAAATATGTATAATAATATAAAATAGGAGGTATTATGAGTAGTACAAACAGAAGTAAAGCAAGAGATTTACATATAGCAGATTATTATGTTACACCAATTCCTGTTATTGAGCGAAAAAACTTGGTTTGTTACTCGTTCAGACATGGAGCGTCTGTACGGGAAAGAGCCGGAAATTATATCTATAAAGAAGTTTATTTCGATCGGCTCAAGGATCATGAGTCTTGGTTAAAATCTTGGTTAAATCTTGGTTAAATGCTTTACTTTTTAACCAAGATCCAATTCGATTTTTGTTGATTTGTTAATATTATAATGAAATATGAAATAAATATTAATATAAAATTATACATAATAAAGGAGAGATTATATGACAAAACTAACTAATACATGGATTCATGGAGATTGTATGAAAGAATTACCGAAAATACAACCCGAAAGCGTAGACTTAATTATTACATCACCACCATATCACAATCTTAGAGTTTATTCAAATGACCCTGCTGACCTTTCAAATTGCGAATCTTATGAAGAATATTATTATCTTCTTAGTTTAGTAATTGAAGAATGTTATAGAGTATTAAAACCAGGTGGTAAATTTATAATCCAATTCGAAGATTATAATTATACTATTGGTAGAGATGGTAAGCGTGGCAAAGAATGTATAGTAGGTGGAATTAATCAAATGTTTTTAGACAAAGGGTTTACTTTGTGGACAGAAGCGATATGGGAGAAATACACAGCACAAAGAGCTATGCTTGCCGATGGTGCTTTGTGGTATAGAAACTTAAAAGACAAAGATACACAATTAGCTGCAAATTGGGGGTATGTATATGTTTACCGTAAAGCAGGAGAAACAGAAAAAGCGATTGGGGCAGACATTACATTAGAAGAATGGGCAGAATGGGCAAGCGGTGTATGGAAAATACCTAATAGTGGCATAGGACATACAACGCCATTCGCCGAAGAATTAGTTAAGCGTTGTATTAAACTTTGGAGTTATCCAGGTGATACAGTGTTAGACCCATTTGCAGGTGCAGGTACAGTGAACTACGTTGCTATAAAAAACAATAGAAATGCGATAGGTATAGAATTAAGAGAAGATTTTTATAATCTTGCCATAGAAAAAAGATTTAGTAAATTTACAGATGAAGATTATATACTTAAAGATTCTGTGCAACAAATGACTGAAAGATTTATTAAAGAAAAAGAAATTGCAGAGGCAGGGAAGGAAGCGAAAGCAAAAGAAGTTGAAGAAAAGAAACAATTAACTGCAAAGAAAAAATCTTTACAAGAAGAAATTAAACTACTTGAAGCACAATTAATTGAATTAGGAATGAAAAAATCAGAAATTAAAAAACTGAAGGATGGGATTACCATTGATACAAGTAGCAGTTCCGAAAGATAAGATTACATATATTCGTACAATAGAAGGTAGAAGATTTAAAGACGGTTTCTGGTATTTTCCAGAATCGTCTTTAGACAAACTAAAACAATTAGGTTTAGTAAGTGGAGAATATAAAACAAAAGAAAAAGAATACAAGCAATTTGACTTATCTTCATACTTATATAAATATCAAAAAGAAATAATAAATACAGCATTAAATGAAGGTTGTTATGCTATATTTGCCGATACGGGTACGGGAAAGACACCGATGGGGCTTGAAATAGCAAAGCATTATAATAAAACTTTAGTTGTATGTCCTTTATCTATAATAGAAAGTGCATGGATTGAAGATTGTAATAAATTTTATCCAAATAAAAAGATAGTATCTCTATGGCACAATAGCAAAAACAAGCGAATTGAAGCACTAAACGAAGATGCAGATATATATGTTATTAATTATGAAGGTTTAAAAATCATTTACAATGAAATACTAAAGAAAAATTTCGACTGTATTATAGTTGATGAAAGCAGTAAAATGAAAAACCATACATCACAAATAAGCCAAACATTACTACAATTAAGCGAACATATACCACATAGATACATATTAAGTGGCTGTCCTGCACCTAATCACAATAGTGAAATTTTTGCACAAATGAAATTTATTAATCCAGAAATATTTGGTAATAATTACTATGGATTTTTAGCAAGATACTTTACTCAAGATATGGCTAATCCACACAGATGGTATCAAACACAAGAAAACAAAGATATGTTTTTTAATAGATTATCTTTACAAAGTAAATTTTTAAAGAAAGAAGATTGTGTTGACTTACCAGACAAGGTATTTGAAATTAGAAAATTTACTTTAGGAAAAGAACAAAATAAATACTATCAAAATATTTTACAAGATATAAAAGATAATATTAACCAATGGAGTAAGTTTGAATTTACAGCCAAATTGATGAAATTAAGAGAAGTAATATCAGGATTTATCATTAATAAAGATGAATCCATTACTGAATTTGAAACAGAAAAAGATAATGAATTAGAAGTAGTATTAGAAGAAATAGGGAATAAACCTGTTATAGTATGGTGTCAATTTATATATGAGATAGAAAAGCTTGCTAAAAAGTTTAATGGAGTAGCGTTACATTCGCAGATTAAGAATAGAGAACAAATTATAGAAGATTTTAAAAACAATAAAATAAAATTATTATTTACGCACCCTAAACTTGTAGGACATGGTTTAACGTTTACGAATTGCAATTATAATGTTTATTATTCACTTAGTTTTAGTTATGAAGAATTTAAACAAAGTCAAGACAGAATACACAGAATAGGACAAACAAATAAATGTACATATATTATATTACAAGGCAAAAATACAATAGATGAATTTATATATAAATGCTTACAGAATAAAAAGAATATAGTGGATGAATTATATTTAAGTTTATCTACTTGACAAAATATAAATATAATATTATAATAAATTTAGATAAAAGAGAAACAATTAAATTAGGGAGTTGAAAGATATTTGACAAGGGAAGAAAAATATTGGCTACCATCTTGTCAATCTTGTAATAGTAAGAAAAACAGAAAAACAATAAATGAATTTTTAAAATGTAATGATAATAATGGATTTAATTATAAAAGATATCATAAAATTTATCTATGGATAAGATATGATTGTAAAAAGTATAAAAAACAAAAGTGTAAAAATACAACAAAATAACAATATAAAATATCTCAAAAGACTTATATTTTTAAATAAAAATAAATATAAAAAATAATAAAAGAATGGAGGTTGTTTATGATTAAATGTTGGGCTATCTATAAATATACTAATGAATTAAGCGGATATAAAGCTAAATCATTTGTTGGTGAAACATATGATGATATAGAAAGAAAAGTAAAAGCATGGTATGTAAGGCTAAAGAATATTGAGTTAATTGATGTTGCTGATGCTATTTACTATGACGGAAATGAAGATGATGAAGATTTGGATGATTATTAATTTAAAATCAAAGAAAGATTTGATTGAAAGGATGACATGTATATGTATTTAAAATTAAGTAATTTATTAGAATCTTTGGCTTTTAGGTTTAAACAAAAATCATTATACTTTGAGTTGAAGCATTACTTAAAAAACAACGAATCATATTTAAAGAAAACTCATTACTGGGAAAGAGCTATTGGCAAAACATATACACTAGTTAAATTAGCACATAAGTTTAAATGTCCCATTATTGTACCTTCTCAAACAACTGGTCTGCACATTCTTTGTATGTGCAGAGACTTAAATATTAATAATATTCAAATAATTTACCCCAATGAATCAATTAGAGGTAAAAAATATGATAAAATCTTGTGTGAAGAAGGCGTGGATATAGAATTCATTAATAGAAAATTAAAATGTAAATGTGTTGTTGGGTTTGTTAATGTAGATGATTTATATTATAAAAATAATTTTTCACAAGAATATGATTGTACTTGGATAAAAAAGGAGGATGTATATGAATATTAAAGTTGTTGATGAATCTAAACCTGATGTTTTTGAAGAAAAAGTTAATGAGTTGTTAAAAATGGGCTATAAAATATCTTCAACGTCTTGTGGATTTGTTAATAGTGCTTATGATTTTTGCTCTGTATATCAAGCTATTTTAATTAAGGAATAAGAAAACAGGAGGAATGTATGGATATATTAAAAAAATTGCCACACTATATGAAATATATAATCAATACTTATCCGGATGGTTGTGCTGCTTACAATTGGATTCAATGTTGCTATAATGAAATTTTAGCAGATAAAAGGCTTCCAAAAGAGTATGAAGTAGAAGATATATTAGAAGATTGCTTAAAAGAATTTCATTATGAAGATTTAGGATTATGTGGATGCGGATGCCCAGAAGAAACTTATGAAGTTATCAGAAAAATTCTTAATATACAATCTTCTAATGCAAAATGGGAAATAAAACAACAACAATTCTCAGAACTTTGTAATGCAGATATGGATAATGCAAATTATAGTGGGTTAATTCAATTTGTATTGTATGTTTTAGATGATAAAGGTTTTCTCAAACATGGAAGTAGTATTAGTAGTGCATGGTTAACTGAAAAGGGTAAAATTTATCTTGATTTGTTGAATATGTGGAAAGAAATTAAAGGTAAACAATAGGAGGATATATATGAATAATAAATTCAAAAACGGAGTATCCAATCTGTTATTTAAATTTAATAATGGCAAATATGAAAAAATAGATGATAAAAGTTATTTTATATATCATGACGACATTATGAAAGAATTTGTATTTAATTATCGTCATACAGTGCCAGATGATGAAATTGCAGTATTTTTATATAAAATATTTCTTACAAAACCAGAAGAATTTAAAGAATTAGTCAATAAAGGCAGAGATATACTTTTAGAATATTTTAATGAACAAGAAAACTATAAACAATGGTTACTTGGAAAAGAAAATGAAAACGAATATTATAAAAGTTTTATGAAGTAATTATACAAAGGTTTTAATTCAACACCTGTAGTTAAGCCTATAAACAATATGAATTAAGAGCAATTTATCAAGAAGAGCAAAACAATAAACCATTAGATAATAAAGTTGCAGGAGTAGATTTAGGAGAAATACATTTAGCAGTAGCATATGATGGTAATACAAGTTATATTATCAATGGGAGGTTATTAAGGTCAAAGAGACAATATCAAAATAAGTTAAAAGCAAAATTATCAAGCATGTTAGATAAAAAGAAGAAAGGTTCAAAAAGATGGAAAAAGATATTAAAATCTAAACAAAAACAACTAATTAAAATACAGAATCAAATAAATGATATTTTGCACAAACAAACAACTAAATTAGTCTCAACACTATATAAATCGGGTGTTCAGACAGTTGTAATTGGTGATGTGCGAAATATAAGGCAAAATATAGATTATGGCACAACTGCTAATCAAAGATTGCATCAATGGGTTTTTGGTAAAGTAAGACAAATGATACAATACAAAGCAGAAAGATTAGGTATGAAAGTAGTATTGCAAGATGAAAAATATACATCACAAACTTGTCCTATGTGTAATAATAAGCACAAACCAAATAATAGGAATTATATATGCAAATGTGGATTTAAGTATCATAGAGATGCAGTTGGAGCTATAAATATACGCAAAAAGTATCTTGGTGAAAACCAAGTAGTTGGGCTTATGGCGTCCCCCATTGGTATTCGGTATGAACCGAATATGCAATGTAGCCTGTAGCAATACAGGAAAGAATCTGCCGACTTTAGTCGTGCAGAGTACGTCAAGATGGTAGAAAATTTTATTTAGAATATTAATATATTTTAATTTTTACTCATTTTCATTGAAATTTCAATGATATTGTGCAAATTTTAAAGAAAGGAGACGATTTATACGAAAACATTTTTAATTCAAACTGTTAATAAGATGATAGTACACGATTTTTCATTTACACTTATTGAAGCAATTAGATATCATAATTGGCTTTATGATGATGCTATATACAATTATGTATTATCTGAAACAACAGATAGACCAAAAATTAATCCAACACAATATTATCCTTTGGAAAATGTAATTCCTATTGGTACGGTAGAATTTGTATTAGAGTATCTTAAAAAGTATTATAATATCGACAATGTAAAACCATTAAACATTCCACCAGTGTTAATGAAACCAGAATATCTAAAAAGACATGTAGAATATATGTTTTTTGATGCCGACAATTATATATATGCCGAAGATAAGCCAGTATTTGTAAAAAGTGCAGATAAAATTAAGGGCTATACAGATATTATATATAGGAATCAAAAACTACCTAAAGGATTATACCTAATATCAGAAGAAGTTAATATAGATTCAGAATGGCGAGCATTTGTTTACAATAATGAATTAGTGGGACTACAAAATTATTTAGGAAATTTTACATTGTTTCCTGATGTTGCATTAATTAAACAAATGATACAAGATTATAAATCAGCACCAAAAGCATATACGCTTGATGTTGGCATTAATGAAAAAGGTACATTTATAATAGAGTGCCATGTCTTCTTTAGTTGTGGGCTATATGGCTTTGCAGATTACAAATTATTACCTTTGATGTTTATATCGGCTTGGAATAAATTAGTGAATAAAACAACAATTTGAATTGAATTTAATATAAAAGGATTGGTAAATTTATTATGGAATTTCTTAGTCAAAAACTATATCACAATCAAATTATAAAAGAACAATACAAAAATGGGAAAGAATTATACATTATAACTATGAACGATAGTAACAAATATGTGCTTTGGCACAACAACAAACAAATAGCAGTATCTAAAAATGTAAATGAACTACATAAAAAAATAAAGAATTATTGAAAGGATGATTATATGGAAATTGAAAGCACACAAGTATTTGGTTTTGAAGCTGCTATACGTGCAATGAGAAACCCCTTAAATTCACATGTTAAAAGTGATAGTAAATTTGAACAATATGATGACCCGCTTTATTGGGCTAAAAACAATGCTAACGAAGAAAGATTTATATTAGGAGAAAAAGATGCAGAATTGTCACAAAAACTAACTAAAGCAGGGACAGAACATTGTAAACACTTGCGGTTTATTACCGTATGGTGTGATATTACTGCTCCCCGTTTTTGGTGGCAGGAAATGGACACGTATAGACATGTAGAAAAAATTTCAGAATCAACAATGCATACTCTAATGAAAAAACATATATCAGAACAAGACTTTGAAAAAGACAATGTTCCTGCTACATTAATTGAAAAAATAAATACATATATTGACTTATATCAGCAAACCGATGATGTAGAAGAAAAACACAATTATCTTATAGCATGTAAAAATGTATTGCCTGAAGGTTTTTTGCAGAAACGTACAGTATGTACAAATTACCAAACGTTGTTAAATATGTATAAGCAGAGACAACAACATAAACTTCCATCATGGCAGTATTTCTGTAATTGGATTTTAAATTTAACTTATTTTAAAGAGTTGACAGGGGTTGAAAATGGAAATAAATAAAATATTTAAGTCAAATAATAGCGGTTATTTTAAAGTATTAAAAAGGATGGAAATTTGAATATTTAGACTAAAAGGAGGTGTAATATGTTAACTTTATTATCATGGATAGCAACAATAGGAAGTATATTAGGAAACATTGGTGTAATCAAGAAAAAACTATGGGGAATGAAAATTTGGACTTTTGCAACTGCTGTATGGATAATTTATGCCTTAATAACTCACAACAAAGCACAATTAATTATGTTTTGTTTTTATGAAGTTTTAAACTTGTATGGCTGGTATAAATGGAAATATAAAAAATATTAATATAAAATTGAAAGGAGTTACATATGAAGATTATTACCATATCTGCCAAAGCTCAACATGGCAAAGATTTAACTGCTGCTATATTAAAAGAAAAACTTGAACAACAAAGTAAAAAAGTATTAATAGTACATTATGCTGATTATTTGAAATTTATATGCAAAGAGTATTTTGGATGGAATGGTGTAAAAGATGAAAAAGGCAGGTCATTACTTCAAAAAATAGGCGCAGATAAAATACGGAAAATAGACCTTGATTTTCATGTAAGTATTATTGCAAAATTAATTAATGTATTTGCTAATGATTTTGACTATTTTTTAATTCCAGATACACGCTTCGTTAATGAAATTGAATATCTAAAAAATAATAAATTCAACGTTATAAGCCTACACGTTGAAAGATTAAATTTTGAAAATAATCTTACGTCAGAACAAAAACTTCATCCTTCTGAAACTGCCTTAGATAATTATGAATTTGATTATTATATAAAAGTCGAATCGGGCAGAGAAATACTTGAAGCAGAAGTAGATAAATTCATCAAATTTTTAAACGGAGGTCGTTGATGTTTATATATACTATAGGTAGTCTTACATATTATTATCGCACAAAGCAGCCAGAAAAAGGGCATATATGGAGAGAAATGCTAAAACAATGGGCTTCTGATAATGGTGTTAAAGTTTTTGATCCTGCTTCTACTTACGCTAAAGAAATCAATCATTCTTATAATCCTAAACTGTGCGTAGAACAAAACAATTATTATATAGATAAGTGTGATATAGCAGTAGTTAATATGGATTGCCTTGAAGAAAGTCCTGGGAGTATATATGAATTAGTTAGATTTAAAGAATTAGGAAAACCAGTAATAGCATTTGGAAAAAGTAAATGGTATTGGAGTCCACATATACAATATTGCATATCTCACCAATGCGAAACTTTAGAAGAAGTAATTGAATTGCTATCGAATATGTTTAGTCAAGGAAATTTTTAATTAGGGAGGAAGTGGGCAAACTGCCTTTCTAATCTTATTATACTATTATATTATTATTTTGTCAATTATTATCGTGCCACTTGCTCATGACTAAAGTCACGAGTGTGCGTGGCACATTTTAATCAAACATACATCCATTTGATACAAGAACAAAAAGATAGTGCTATAGATTTACTTGATGAAGAATAAAGGAAGGGAATATCCCTTCCTTTATTTATTTAATTATGAACTTTTGTAACTAAAATTAGGATTTCCGGCTAAGTTATTTTTAAATTTAACCCCGAAACAATTAACTGACGCAAAATATCTTTCCTATTATCTGTTAATTCAATTCCAAACGCCAAGCATTTGTCTACAGCATAATTATACGCTTCATCTACCATATAATTAGGATTATCCATAATTGCTAATATGTATTCTATACTGTCATTAACAATATCTGCAATCATTAAAATTTGCTTTTCTTTCTTTAGATTTAATTCATCAACAACTTTGCTAGTTAAATTAAAAGTTTTCGCAACAAATGAAACTACTTCTTTTGTAAGTATTTTTTTATCAATTAAAATTTTAATCACAATTGAAAACAGCACAACAAATATAGCAGTTCCAATTACATATAAAACAGTATAATCCATAGTCTAACCCTCCTTTATAATATCCGAAATTCTATTGATTTTACCTTGCAGTTTTACATTTTCAGCAAGTAATTCTTCACATTTTTTCTTATAGTCAATTTCTTCATAATATCACCTCACTTATTGAGCAGTGAACCCCATGTTTTTTCTCCAACAATACCATCAACCACTAAACCATTTTGCTTTTGAAACTCTTTGACTGCTTTTTCTGTAGCAGCACCAAAACTTCCAAATCTATCATGTTTAATTCAATTTTCATTTTTTTTAGTCCTCGCTCTCTTTTTGTTTGCGACGTATAACCATTCTTGCATAGAGTGTTCTTTGCTTCCCGTTTTCCGTTAGCTTAAATCTGCCTCCATCTGCGGTAAATTCTTTGTCAATTCCCAAAAATTCAAACTGGTCGGGATTATGTTTATTAGCAAATGTTATAGGTACGCCCATTAAACCGTAATAGTCACATGGAATATCAGCTGTTCGGCTAACTTCTATTGCATCAAAGTTATCATACTTCGGATATAACTCAGGTGAGTATTTCCTAAATAAAGTCATATCTTCGTGACGCTTTTCAATATCAAGATTTGTAAACCAGCAAATATTTCCCATACGACGCCATTTTTGACCATTTTCATCAATCTTGAAATCTGTTTTCTTTTCCTCGTATGTATCTGGAACAGCAAACCAAAAATGACCACTCATATAACCCAGCCATATTTTGTTATCACGAAAAAGAGGCATAACCTCACGATATGTTATGTTATTTTGATTTCCAATTATTAAAAAGGACTTATTATACTCCATAAGTTGAGCTATATATTCACGAAATAAAGAAAAAGGAGGATTAGTTACAACTATATCAGCTTGCTTCAAGAGCTCCACACATTCGTCGGAACGAAAATCACCATCACCTTGCAATAAAGTAAGTGTATTTTTACGATTTCTTAGAAGATACTCCACATCTGCAAGGTCAACTCGTCCGTCTTGATTTTCGTCTGTCACTTCAGATATTTCGATTTTATAAGGCTTCCTTTTACTTTCTTCTTTCGCAATAACTGATTCATTACCGAACAAATCTAACTGCGTGTAAATAATAGGTGACGATGCGTAACAAGTAGCTATAAGCTTTTTTAAACCTAATGAATTAAAATTCATTGCAAAGTATTTGAAGAAGTCACTTTCAAATGGGTCATCACAATTACAAAATACAACTTTATCTTTAAAATGTGATTTGTAATGCTTTAATTCACTTTCAATAAGTGAAAGCTGAGTATAAAATTCGTCTTGTTTGTTCCTTACAGAACTCGTTAAATTACTATTTCCTGCTTTTTTTGACATTATTCACAATCCTCCTTTCCTGTATCGCCAGTCATTTCTACTATGTCAGCTAAATCACAGTTCAGAGCTGTACAGATTTTAGCCAGTGTCTCCATTGAAACATGGTCGTTTTTACCTAATTTAGCAATTACATTCGAGCTAACTCCTGCCAGTGTCTTTAATTCTGTTTTCTTAATACCTTTATCTATTAACAGCTTCCAAAGTTTGTTGTAGCTTATTGCCATTTTGTCAAACCTCCTACACAAATAATTACCATTATTATACAACGGCATTATTCAAATATCAAGAAATAGTTGCGATTTTGTGATTTATTATAATCTTGGGATAGTGCCAATGATAGCTATGTTTAATCTTGATAGCACAGGTAAAACTTCTGATTTCAATGTCAGTATCTTTATTGATATAAGAGAGCATTTAAGATGTGAAGTACTGGGGGATTTACCCGCAGGCTGGCTATATTGCTGGAAGGAAGGTGTAATACACGGATTGGAGTATACTGACTGTCGTGATAATCTGGATGCTGAGAGTGCTGAAGAACAGGTAAATGCCGTTGTAAAAGAGTTTGAAGTGTTTCTTGATAACAAAGATTCTGCGGCTACAAAAGCCCTG
>ERZ795050.3774-NODE-3774-length-14684-cov-12.448288_pt1 | contig 14684 bp, 9 predicted proteins | sample MGYA00375134_ERZ795050 | MGnify/ENA primary metagenome ERZ795050 (study PRJEB30179, sample SAMN05720221) | activated sludge metagenome | isolation source: Anaerobic digester | place: Japan | collected 2015-05-26 ... | reverse complement strand
GAGTTCCTCCTGGGCTACAGTCAAACCGTCCCTACGGGACTATCGTTTGGTTTTTCCCCGTGTCCCAGGAGTTCCTCCTGGGCTACAGTCAAACCGTCCCTACGGGACTAACCTGCCCTTCGTGCGATCCCATGCGAGGGGTGTCCTCATCGGTCATGCATAAAGTCCATCGGACTAAAATGTACAAACTCCAGAAAGCGCCAAGATGCTGTTTCTACCGTAGACACGGCATCCTTGCCGCGTTGGATTTGGTTTTCGTTTGGCACATTTCGTTTTGCCGGTTGCTGTGGTATGCTTGGGATTGTATTGTCGGCGGGTTCGGTGTACGGGCGCGCCGGGCGGGAATCCAACGCAGGGAACCGGTCCGCCGGGGATCGGAAATGTAAAGGAATACGCATGATGAAGAAGAACAAGGTGGTGTATCTCATATCGAACGGCGATTTTCGCGATTCGGCGGGCGTCGTGTGCTGGCCGAAACAGGAAGAAACGCTGAAGGGCGTCAAGGCCGCACTGGCGAAGCTGGGCGTCGAGGCGAAGGTGATGAACTCGTACGATCCGAAACGGAAACACGGATTCATCACGAAGCAGTGCGAGGGCGCGGCGATCGTGTCGAAACTCGATCCGAAGGCGCCGGTGATTGTCGTATTGAGTTGCTGGGCCTATTCGCACAACGTCAGCGGGCCGCTCCAGGCGCACAAGGGGCCAATCCTCCTGCTGGCGAATTTCGACGGCACATGGCCGGGGCTGGTCGCGCTGTTGAATCATTCGGCGACGCTCGACCGGCTGAACGTCAGGCATTCGCGGCTATGGAGCGACAGTTTCACAAAGGATCCGCTCTTTATGAAGCGCCTCGAAACGTGGTGCCGAAAAGGAACGATTTCGTACGACGAGAGCCATCTCACCGACGCATCGAAACTGAAACTGTCCAGCGCCGCGTTGTCGTTCGGCAAGAAACTCGCCGCGGACATCCTGCGCGAGAAGCGGATCATGGGCCAGTTCGATCCGGGCTGCATGGGCATGCTGAATGCCATCATCAATCCGGCGAAACTCGGGGCGGCGGGCATGCCGGTCGAGTATTTGAACCAGTCGGATCTGCTGGCCGAGATGGATGAAGTGGACGAGGAAGAGGCGCAGGCGCACCTGAACTGGCTCGTCAAGAAAGGCACGTGGTTCGACTGGGGCACGGATCAGTACACGCAACTCGTCCACGGCCAGGTCATGTCGCAGATGTGCATGTACTCGGCGGCGGTGCGCATGGCGCAGCGGTACGGCCTGAGTTCGATCGGTATTCCCTACCAGCTTGGCTTGATGCGCTGCTGTCCGGCGTCGGACCTGGTCGAAGGGATGCTCAACAACGCCGACCGGCCCGACGTGCGCGATTACGATACGGGCAAGATCATCCGCAAGGGCGATGCGATCCCGCATTTCAACGAGGGCGACATGGGGTCCGGCGTGCCGCAGGTGTTGATGCACGACATCTATGCGCGTAAAGGCATGCCGGTCGAAACGACCCTGCACGACGTGCGCTGGGGCCGCGAGTACGACGGCAAGTTCGTGTGGGTGTTCCTGATTTCGGGCGCGGCGCCGCCCGCCCATTTCGGCGGGTGGAAGCATACGAAGGTGTACCGGCAGGCGCCGATGTATTTTCCACTGGGCGGCGGCACGTGCTCGGGCGTATCGAAGCCCGGCGTCATTACGTGGGCGCGGTTCTACGAACGTTTCGGCGAAATCGGCATGGACTGCGGCACGGGCGAAGTGGTCGAGGTGGACAAGGCCGACTTGCAGGACCGCCTCAACAAAACCACGAGCGTATGGCCGATCGCGAACGTCCACATTCCGGGATACGGCCGTGACGAACTGATGGCGACGCACATGTCGAACCACATCACCATCGGCTATGGCGATATCCTTCAGGAACTGATCGCCACCTGCCTGCACTTGGGCATTCCGACCCGGGTAGCCGGCGACGTAAGGCATACGCTGGGTTAGAAGGCTCAAGGCTCAGGAAAAAGGAGTTCGATTCTGAGAGTTTATGTTGTTGTTGTACGCTGTGTTCGTCAGGAGAAAAAGTTCGGAATTTGAGATTGTTTATACCGGCTAAATCCGGTTGTTGGTTATCGCTTTCTGAATTCTGTATCGAAAAGACCTTGATGTATGAGCCTAGATCCTTGACCTTGAGCCTAAAGCCTTCAGCCTGATCGGAATCCGGGCTTGGATGATGCGCGCCAGAGTACGCCCAAGTTCCGCATCCCACGGGGAACCGCGGAGGGAGTTGCGGCATGGGCGGTATTTGCCGTCGTGGCGGTCTCGTTGCGCGGGATTCGCTGGGACGAGGATTACGAGTTCGCGCAGGTGATTACGCGCGCCGTCGCCTATCCCGAAGGTCATCCCGTCTTTGTATTCGTCCTGAGCGTTGCCAACATCCAGGTCTACGGCGCTGCCGCGTTGTATGCGTTGACGGGCAGCGCCGAATTCGTATGCGCGGTGCGCAACATTCTGTTTCTGGCGGCGACCGTCCTTCCGTCTTTCCTGCTCGGCACGCTGATGGCCGGGCGGTCGCTGTGCGGGCATGCCGCAGCGGTATTCGTGTTGCTCGGCACGCATCTGAATCTCGACGGCAACCATCCCCTGCAGACGTGGGGACATTTCTTTTCCAATGGCCATGTCGGGATGGGCTGCGCATTGGCGGGGGCCTGCCTTGTCACATGGCGCCGGTATCTCCCCGGTTGTCTTCTCGCCGGACTCATGCCGTGCATCCACTTGGGCCAGTCGCCCGCCCTGCTGGGACTGGCCGCCATACATGCCTTGGCGGCCGCGTATGAACGGCGGTGGCGCGATTTCGCAACATGCGGCGCTGGTCTGGCGATTGGCTTGGCGGCCTGCGGACTGTTCGTACTGGCCACAGGAGCGTTTCATGCGCATCCACCCACAACCGGCGCCTACGCGGCGCAGGACGACATCGGACGGTTATGGACGGCTTTTATCGAGGCGGACGCGCATCGCGCGACTCCGAGCGGCGGCGTATCGCATGCAAACGCGAACTTGGCGCTGCTGCTGTTTCTGCTTTTTGCCCTCGCGGCCTCGCATGTGGAACGATACCGGCGCGACTTCCAGCCGTGGCGCTGGATGTTCGTCTACGGCGGCATTGCCATCATGGCGGTCTGGGGAGCCATGACGCTGCATGCGGCGCTGGGACCACGCATGCCGAATGTGTTGCTGGCATGGATGCCAAACCGCATGAGCAATCACGTCGTCATGCTGCTGACGGCGGGACTTCCGGCCATCGTGACCGCCACCGATCCCCTGCGCGGTGGGCGGGTGGCCGCGGGACTGGTCATCATGATCGGCACGCTGTTCGTCGCCATTACCGCCCCCGTTACGCAAAATCTATTGCCGGCGGCTGTCCATTCGCGGCTTGTCGCTTCGGGCGGGGAAGGACTGTTCTTTTTCCTATACGGCGCCGCGGCCACGCTGCTTCACGCCGCCCTACGCGACGACAAGCCCTTCCGCGCCCGATGGACCGTTGCTGCGTTCGGCACGCTGATCGTCGTGGCCATGCACCATCGGTTCGGCGCAGCCTGCATCCTGGCGGGCGTGATCGCGCGCGTGGGCGTTGACCGTTTCCTGCGCCATACTCCGCGCTGGCATGAAACGCTTCAACTGGCGGCCACGCGCGGCTACGCGCTGGGCACGGCCGTGGCCGTGACGCTGGCCGCACTGCTGGTCCAGCAAGGACGCGATCAGGCTTGGCTGCCCCGCACACCCTTCGAACAGAACGTTGCGATGTATTTGTCGAACCGCGGGCAACCGGACACGATGATTGTGACCCGGCCCGACCAGTATGCGATGCAGGCACGGCTCGGCCATCCAGTCATGGCCAACCTTGCCCTGCCGACGTGGCCGCTCGGCCGGCCCTCCCTCGGCCCGCCGATCGCCAAGCTGTATCGCGAGATCTACGGCATCCATTTTGGAAACGGCCGTCCCGCGCGACAAAACTGGGCCACGGTCTGGCGCAACCGAAGCCGCGAGGAATGGCAGGATCTGGCCGCGGCCCATGGATTCCGGTACGTCCTTGCGCCGAACCATGTAGCCGTCCGGCTGCCCGCCGTGTTGATCGGAGAAACGGAAAGCCTCTACGAAGCGTGGGCGAACGGATCCCCATGACCGCGGCCGACATTGAGACATCCGGATGAATTCCTCGGAAGACACCACAACTTGAAAACCATTCTTTTCAACGGAAGTAGTCACAGAAACGGCTTCTTCGTCAGTTTTGACTTCCTCACATGGCCTTCCTGGCCTACACGAATTCCGCCATTTCTTCTCATGGGAGGGCCTGCTTCTGACCTGCATAAAGCAAGATTGTGCTAGACCTTTTCTTGGGGATAGACACCGTGATGCGGTCCGTGTTGTACTCCAGAGCCTCGCCAGAGAAGAGGTCCGCCACCATCTCTACCGTACTTGGAAAGCGGATTGTTTTTTCTCCTCCTGTGCGCGAATAAAGTCCGAAGAAAGGTCCCGACGCAAAAAATGGTTCCCCGACCTCGCTGTACAAGTGGACGCCTGCGCGTTCATAAAGCCATCGCAGCCATGGCGCCGTGAGGCCTGGACATGCGAGGAACAGCGCCCGGTGGTCAGCGGCTTTGCGTTCAGCCACGGCAACTTTCTTGCCTCCGTTGGCGAATCCAAGCGCCTTCGCGCCAGTATCGGCCACGGTGATTAGCGGACGGCATCGGTCGCCGGTCCATTTCATGTGTGAGTTGTCGACGTTCAGCGTTACCTCGTTTAGGGTTGCCGTGTCGTCAATGGCCAGATCGAACCCTGTTAGTAATTTGGACCTCTTTAGATCAAAGCCTGACCACGAGAGAACGCCCGGCGCGTGCAAGAATGCAACGGTACGGCCCGAAGCACAGAGGATCTCGCGGGTAGACGCAAGCTCCTCATCTGTGACGGCATAAGCATTGGCGACAATGGCCAGCTTACAGTGGGACAAATCAACGCGGGGGATATCCGACATGAGATACAGGCTCCAGGGGGCGCCCACTGAATCGATTTCCCAGAGCAACATCCGAGAGAGAGCCCTCATGGCGGGATTGTCGTTGGCCAGCAGGGGCACAGTTGTCTCGCTCACAAACACGGCAACTTCTGACCGGTTCTGCCTCCCTGCGCGGAGGGAGAACCGGTCGATCTCCTTGAGTCTCTTCACCGCAGCCATAAACGGTTCGTCCTGATACCACCCCTGCACGAAGTCGAAGAAGTAGTAGCTGCTTCCCTTCACGAGATTGTTAATGAAATCCCGTTTGGCTACAGCGATCGATTCATTAAGATCCGCCGTGGTCCCGTATTGCCGGTTGCCTTCGCCGGAACGGTGCGTCCGCTGGTCATTTTCCGAATCCCAGAGTTTTCCGTGGAGCGGAAACGAACTGAAGGCGCCGTTCAGGGCGCAGTTGCGCAAGCGATGCTCGTAGGGATACGGCCCCCCTAGGAAATCCACCCAAGGCGATTCCAGCAACCGGCCGAGGGCATAGTGTCCGGAATCCTGGAAATGGTAGGGTCCTGCGCCGAGATGGCCCACATAGTACCCGTAGAAACTGCCTGCGAAACAACGGTTGTCTGTGGCTTGCTTCACGGATTTCGCGAAATGTTCAATGGTATCGGCGGTCCATTCTTGCCAGAAGGTATAGTAATCGGCTGCCTGGGTATGATCGGGCATGGTGCGTGGCACCGAATCAGCAGGGTCAAATCGGACTTCGCGCGCAGGTACGACATCACCGGAGAAATCGGCGGAGGCATTCGCCCACGCCGCACGGAGCGCATCTACATCGGGGTAGCGGCTACGCAACCAGCCGCCGAACGCGCGCTGCATGGCGGGCGAATAGTCGGGGAACGATTTCTCATGGTAGCCCCAGTTGTTCCATTCACCGCAGTTGCCGTAGGCCAGGCGGACACCGATGAAGCGGTCCGCCAGTGGCGATTGACCAATGCGGCGTAAGGCAGCTTCGAGAATGGCGCTTGCGCGTGTCCGCCACGTTGGCGAGGCATAGGATGCTTGCAGACGTTTCCCTGGCGTGTTCTGCAAACTTTGCCCTCCCGTGTCAAGCGCGATAACCTCGTTGGGGTAACGCTCAAGCCACCACGGAGGAACGTACAAATGCCACCGGAGCAGGAACCGGGATTCCGGCGCCTGCGCCATGATTCGCAGCACTGTGCGCTCAATTTGGCCATAGTAGGCTTCAAGGTCGAAGGTGTCATCATCGCGCCAGCAGCCCAGCATGTCGGTAAAAATGTTGAAGTGGCCTACCCCGGCTTGGGCAAATTGGCGGATGGACTTTGGTCGGAAATCGCCACCGCAGTGCGCCACGATTGCCGTCAGGCAACCACAAGGCTCGCCGTTGACGAAGGGCGCGCTCACGCCGTTCATAACCCGCACTTCACATTGCGGAAACGTGCACGCCCGAGCGGAATCGTGGACTGCAAGGCGCACCGTGGCCACCGGCCGTTCAGCAGATTGAAGATGAATATCAACCATCTGTGCTGCGAAGTTGCTCCGGCTTTCCCGAAGCAGTTGTTTGGGCAATGGGTCGAATGTGAGGACAGTTTCTTTTCCTTGCGTATCCGCTTCGGCTCTAACTCCAATTGTTTGTGTGAATGTGTTTTCTCCCATAGACAATTTCGCTTTTAATGCTGGGAGCGACCCGCAAATACCGACAGGTAGCCGGATAAGGGCTGCGGTACCAACATGCACCAGGGACTGGCCAACCCAGACTTCGTCGTCGCAAAGCACCGGGACTGCACAAATGCCTGAGTCATCTTTGAGAGGCGTCGCGTGAGCATTTTGCGCCGATGCAACACTGCCCAACGCACCCGATGCGACAATGGCGAGAAAATCGCGACGGGACAGTCCTTGAGTTTTGAAAAGAATGTTCACTTGGCGTTTCCTTTTGTATTACTACATCGTTGATTGTCCTTGGTTCGGTTGCCCCGCAGCAAGGCCGCTCTCTAAAGCGGTTGTTCGTGTGCGTAACGGCCATATTCGGAAGCCGCATCCGACATGGCCAGGATGTTCTCGGTCGGCACATCCGTTTGGAGGACGTGGCAGGGCGCGAGAATATAGCCACCGCCGGCTCCCAGTATGTCTATGCGCCGTTGTACCTCGGCGCGGACCTCTTCGGGCGTGGCTTTGGGAAGCAAATGCTGGGTGCAGATGCCCCCGTGAAGACAAATGCGGCTGCCGTACTCATTTTTGAGTACCTGCGGGCTCATACCCTCCGCGGCCGCCTGCAACGGATCGAGGATATCCACGCCAATTTCAATCAGGTCTTCGATGAGCGGGCAAATCGCGCCGCAGGAATGAAACAGGAACTTGACGCCGTGGTTGTGGGTCATGTCGACGAGTTTCTTGATGCGCGGTTTGATGAAGGTGCGGAACATCTCCGGGCTGAACAGCAACCCGTGCTGCATGCCGAGATCGTCAGCCGTCCGAAGTATGTCGACCCTTCCATCCGCCGCCGTCAGCATGCGGTCGAAAAATTCAAGGTAAAAATTCGTGAAGCGGTCAAGGATCCAGTGGGCCATCTCGGGCTGCATGGCCATGTCGGCAAGCAGATTCTCAAAACCGCGCAGAAACGTGGGGTGCTGAAAGACACTCGCGCCGCTGGCCATGACCGCGAAATCTTGCCATGGCTTGAGCCGCTCCGCGAAATCGGAGAAGTCGAACCAGTCAGGACTGGGCCACGTGTGCTGTTCAAGGTCTTCGATGGAGCTGGCGCCGGCGAGAACGAACTCAACGAAGCAATCTTCCGGCCCCGTCGCCGTTTGAACAGTCTTTTGCCGCCAGCCCCAATGGTTCTGCCGCACACCGTCGCCCACTTCACGCGACAGCGGCACGGGGCCGCGGTACACCGGGTCCACAACACCTCGAAGATCAACGATGTCACTGCGCAAGCGCAGGAGTATATCCCGGTGCGACGAAGTCCCGAGGTCGCGGTGCAACCGCTCGTAGACCCATGGGTTCGCGTGGAAGTCCATGGGTACCCGGTCGGGCACGGCCAGATTAGCGGCGGTTAGCACGCGTTCTTTTGATATCATTTCCCTGCTTTCCATGAAAAGGCTGCGAACACTATCATCTCGTAGGGGGCTTTCGCTCCCGCCTCATACAGGCAGGCCGCTTCGCCGTTTGGGAGAATGGCAAGGTCGGAATAGGCGCTGGGGCCAGGATACAGCACTCTGTCAAGAACCCACGTCTGCCCTTCGTCGAAGCTGGCGCGCACGGTCATGTTGACGCGGTCCTTGTCACTGGCGGGATTACTGAACAGGATAACGCCATCTGCCCGATGGACCGCCGCCTGGCAAATGGGCTCGATCAAGGTCGAGTCAAACCGTTGTTCCTTCCACGTGAGCCCGCCGTCATCGCTGAGCGCGATTTGCCGGTTCTTCTTTGTCCGGTCATAGTTGCGCATGTTGAGCATGAGGCGGCCATTGGACAGTTCCACCACTTCACACTCGTTGACCTGGTGATCGGGGGTCGAGCCGCTAAATTGCCAACTTTCACCGTGATCATCTGAAAAGATGACGTGCGAGTAATAGTGCTTCGTTCCTGCCTCGATGTGGTCGCACGGTATGATGAGCCGGCCCTTGTGTGGTCCCTGCTCCATCTGAATCCCGCTGCCGGGTCCGGTGGCATACCATGTCCAGTCGGCCTTCTTCACGTCGGACGTGATTTCCCTCGGTTTCTCCCACGTGTTGCCGTCGTCCCTGGAAAACGTGACAAACACGCGCCGCGTGTCTTTGCTGATCTGGTCGATGATCTCCTTTTCCTGGTCGTCGCCGCGATTCCAGGTTGTCAGCAGCCAGATTGTCGCGGTGTCGCGGTCCACGACCGCACAAGGGTTGCCGCAGGTGTTTCCCGCATCATCCCAGATCACCTGCTGAGCGCTCCATGATCGGCCGTTGTCGGTGGACCGTCGGACCAGCAGGTCAATGTCACCGGTGTCGCTCTTGCTGTGTTTGCGGCCCTCGCAAAATGCGAGCACCGTTCCCTTGGTGGTAACGGCCAGGGCGGGGATTCGATACGTATGGTAGCCACCCTCGCCATGAACGTAGATGGGTTGGCCGGTTGGCGTTATCTTTCGAGTGGAGCATCCCGCCGTGGCCAGGGTCAAGACAGCGAGCCCAAGGTTGATCAGAGGGAGCAGCAAGGTCTTTTCTTTCATGCCGCGCCTGCTCCAGGGTTTCTATCCGAATCGATTGGGTCGACGATGGTGTAGATGGTAAGTCCGCTGATGGAGTGCCTCACTGGGGCGAATGCGAGGCTTGAAAGATATCCCACGGAAAAGCACAAGGCAATCCCGATGAAAGCGTAGAGCAGGAAATGCACGTGCGTATATCGCTGCACCAGGAACAAACCCCCGGCGCCGGCCAGCGTGCCGATGATGGCGCCCGGGCCGTTGGTGCGCGTCGTGAAGATGCCCAGGCAGAACAGGCCGCACATGGAACCCCCGAAAAGGCCAAGAATCGTCATGAACTGGTCCCAAAGCGACTTGATGTCGGAAGACGCGAACAAGAGGGCCAAGGCGATGCCGCCCGTCCCCAAAACGACGGTGAGCACGCGACCCATGTGCAGATAGCCGCGCTCCGTCTTGAGTAACTTCCACGGGCGCATGAAGTCCTCCACAACAGCTGTTGACATGCTGTTGATGCTGGTGGCGATGGTGGACTGGGCCGCGGCAAACAGTCCGGCCACCACAAGGCCCGGCAGGCCCAGCGGCAATTCCCGCGAAATGAACAGCGGGAAGATGGCGTCGGTCTTGAACGTCGGGTCGAGCCGATCGGGATGGTTCGTATAGAAGACGAACAGGGCCGTTCCTATGCCGAAGAACAGTACTGAAGCCGGTACACACGCGATGGCGTTGGTCCAGATGGCTTTTCTCGCACGCGCACTATCGGGCACGGACATGTACCGCTGAACAATCGACATGTCGGACGTATAGGGCACGAGGTTCTGGGCGAGTCCGCCCAACACCACCACCCACAACGCGGTCGTCGCAAAACTGCCCGCTGAAAAGTCGAGGTTGAGGAGATGGAATTTGCCGCTCTCCGCGGCCGTGGCAAAGAAACCGGACACCCCGCCGTCCACCTGGCTCAGGATCAAGAGAACGCTGAACAGCGCCCCGCCCAGCAGCACGATGCTCTGGACAGCGTCCGTCCACGCGACGGCTTCCAACCCTCCCAGGGCGCAGTAAATGATGCTCAGCACGCCCATGAGCAAAATGCTCTGCTGTTCCGTCAGGGGCGTGATGGCTCTGAGGGCCAGCGCGGGCAGATAGAGCACCACGGCTGTGCGCCCAAGCTGGAAAAGAATAAAGGAGGTGCTCGCAAACTGCCGCGCAAAACGGTTAAAGCGCCGCTCCAGATATTGGTACGCGCTGATGGCGTCCACCTTGCGAAAGAATGGCAGGAAGAGCCATATTACAAGAGGGGCGACGGCCACGGCCATCATGTTGACCAAAAAGTACACCCAGTCTGTGGCGTAGGTCTTGGCGGGAATGGCCATGAAGGTAATGGAGCTCAGCATGGTGGCGAAGATGCTCAGTCCGGCCACAGACCATGGGATGCGCTGGCCCCCCCGGAAGAAATCGTCGGCGACCTTGTTGCGGAACGAGAAGTAGACGCCCATCGCGATCATCGCCGCGAGATACAGGCCCAACACGGTGAAATCAACCAGACCGAAGCGGCTACCGCCCTTGACCGGCCGGACTTCCCATACCTGCGGCGTCCTAACCCGCGGCCTGGTTTCGCCGCTCGCCACGACTATCGGATCGCTGACGGTGTCGTTCCCCCAGCGCACCGCGGTCGTGGTCACCTGGTTGGCGGGAATCGCACCGGCGCTCGTCCACGTGTTCGTGATCGTGTGATAAGCAAAGGCCTCTTTCGGAAAACCAGGATGCGCGTCTTTCAGCGCGTCGGTTTGGTCGAAGAGTGCGCCGTCGGCTCCGCCCAGAATGAAAATGTGGCTCTGGCCAACGGCGATTCCCGTTCCTGCCATAACGCATCTGGGCGCATCGGCTCGACGCCGCCAGGGATCGGATTTGCCCGGCGTGAATTCGTAGACATCGGTGAGGAACTCCGTATTGCCCTGTTCGTTCAGCCGGCGTCCGCTGATTACATACACGCAATCGTTGACTCCATTGTTTTGCGCGGCGGCGATCGCGAACGCCCGGGATGGGCCGGGCCATGGCGGCAATTGTTCCCAGGCTGCGTTTCCGCTGTCCACGCGGGAGAGGTCAAGAGACCAGAAAATGGTTTGGGCGGTCTCCAAACCCAACCCAACCGTGCCGCCTGCCACGTAGATCCTTTCTCCGATGACCGCCGCGCTCGCATTGGCACAAGGCTCCGGAAACGCCGGTAAGGCCTGCCGTTCAACAGATTCACGCTGTGGGTTCCACTTCAGGAGAATAACATCCGCATAGGTCTGCGAGGCGTCGTTTCCGCCCATGCATACAATGCCGCGACTGGTCGAAACGGAAGCGCCATACGCAATCGGCCTTTCCAGTGGGGACGCGGTTATCCAACGGTATGAGGTCTTGGCGTCCTTTGAATCCTTGACCAAGACGTAGACCTGGTCGTGAAAGACCTTGTTGGATTCCCACACGGGTTTCGGAAAATTGGCGCCACCCGCCACAATGAGCGCGTCGTTGTGCACACCCACAAAAGGCCCGGCCACACCCTCCGTGTTGGGCAACGGAGGAAGTTCATTCCACTGCAGTTGCGCCGCCACGGCGAGGCCCGGCACAAGGACGGTGGCAAGCAACAGCACTTTCATCAGGCGCATGTCAGGAGACTCCTTGGTTTGCGTACGTGAAGAAGTCGAGACTGTCGAGTTCCTCCTTAAGGCGCGCAAGTTCCGATGGCGTCAGTGGTGTTGATGGAAGCCGCGTCGGACCGCAAGGGACGCCGGCAAGCGTCATCGCGGCCTTTATCCCGGAGAGGCCGTGATAGCGGAGGATTACTTCAATGAATTCCACGGCTTTGATCTGGCATGCTTGGGCGGCAGGCAGATCGCCCTTCTCCAAGTTCCGCATCACTTGGTAATACAACGGGGCAAGGAAATTGTACGTGCTGCCCACGGCCCCGTCACATCCCGCGGCCAGACCGCTTAACAGCATCTCATCCACGCCAAACAGGATGTTGTACCGGCCATTCTCAAATGCGAGGCATCGCTGCATCATCTCGATGTCGCGGCAACTGAACTTGATGCCCGCCAGCGACGGAATCCGTGCCGGCGCCGCCTTCAAGAAGGCGATCAGATCCAGCGAAAGACCGCTTAGCCGCGGGATGTGGTAGTAGTAGAAAGGCAAGTCGGGCGCCGCATCCGTAATGACGCCCAGCGTTTCAATCAGGACGGTTGCGTTTTCCGGCAGGAAGTACGAGGGAGAAACGGCACTGATCGCATCGGCCCCGATGGAGGCCGCGTGTTTCGCCAGACGCCGGGCGTCCTCAACGGAATTGTGGCCAACCTGCACGACAACAGGAATGCGTCCTCCTGCCGCCTCAACATACGACCGCGCCACCCGCTCCCGTTCGTCCGTCGTGAGTGACGGCCCTTCTCCCGTGCTGCCGCAGACGTACAACCCTTTGATGCCTTGCCGCAGAAGCCTTTCCACCAGTGACGGAATGGGGTCGAGATCTAATTGACCGTCCTGATCCATTGGGGCGAACGTCGCCGCAATAAGCCCTGTCAGTTTCTTCATGATGAAGTCCTTTCCGGCCTGCCTGAATTCAAGAAACATGCTGTGATATTCGCATTACCCATTTTCATAAGCTCCCGCCAGCACGGCATGCATTGCGCGCTGAATATGCTTGCGCATCAGGGACTCCCCCTTAGCGCCGTTATGGCTTTCAATTGCCTTGACAATCGCTACATGTTCGTCCAGGGCCACCTGAAAGGCATCTATATCCAATTCCCGGGGCTTGGTCCGCGCAACATGAGCGAGAATCCGCAGCCTCTCTACGGCAAGGCCCAGCCACACGTTGTCCGCGGCTTCAATGATGGCCGAATGAAACGCGGCATCCGAATCAATCCATGCCTCCGCCGCCTGCTTCCGCGCCTCCGGGCCTCCGGCTGCCTCCGCGCGTTGTAGTGCCTTCGCCGAATTTTCGCAGCAGCGCTGCAAATGTTGAATCTGGTATTCCACAGCATTCTTGGCAGCTTCACTTACGGCAAATATCTCCAGGTGCTCGCGAAGCGCATACAACTTCGCCAGTTCCCGCTTATCCAGGGCGCGAACGAACGACCCCGCCCCCGGGATATGTTCCACTAGGCCTTCACTTACGAGCCGCCCCAGCGCCTCGCGCACCGGAATCACGCTTACGCCAAGATCCTCCGCGACGGACCGGTTCACCAGACGCATCGCGGGCGCATATGTGCCATTCACAATTCTCTCCAGCAGGCGTTCGTAAGTCGATTGTCCAGCCGTCTCTGCCAATTTGAAGCCTCCTGACTTTACCCGTAGGCCGCACAACCAGAAACCCACAGCATGTTATACCATGTTATAATATTTCTTTCTGTCGAACTTCAACGGTAGGTACGCGCACAGGAACTGGTTGCGTAGTCGGTTTTTTCAGCTGTGCTTCCTAAAACTTGTACTTATTGAAAAAGCCTCTTCGTTAAAATTCATGGGTCATCTCCGGTTCGGGCAGGTGCCCAAGCGCATGGAATAGCGCGACTTGGAGCACCTCGAACTTTCGATACCAATGCGTAGCGTGGGAAGACATCGTTGTACATGTTACCGGAGCGGTTATTACACGCGGGGCTTAGTGACACGCGTGGGGACGGTCGAACTTCGGGTTCCGCAGGACCGTCAGGGACGGTTCAGTACGGAGATTTTCGAGCGGTATCAGCGAAGCGAGAAGGCGCTGGTCTCGGCCTTGGTGGAGATGTATGTGCAGGGCGTTTCCACGCGGAAGGTCAAAGCGATTACGGAACCGTTGTGCGGCCATGAGTTTTCCGCCAGTAGCGTCAGCCGGGTGAACAAGACGCTCGATGAGCAGCTGGCCCAATTCTGTCAGCGGCCGCTTGAGGCGCCCTATCCATACCTTGTGCTGGATGCGCGCTATGAGAAAGTGCGCGAAGATGGGGTTATCCGCAGCCGGGCGGTACTCGTGGCGATCGGCATCCATGGCGACGGCCGACGGTGCATATTAGGCGTTGAGCTTGCCAACCGGGAAAGCCGCAGCCGTTGGCGTGATTTCCTGATACGTCTCAAAGAGCGTGGCTTACGCGACGTGGAGTTCATCGTCAGTCATCTCTGTCCAAACGGCGGCTTGCAGAAAGCCATTTTGAGTAAATAGACAACGTTTTTCCGGGAAAGCGTTCTTGGGACACCTCTTCGTCGCGATGAAGAAGAAGTGTCCCCGATCAATCGTATTTTTGGACCGCTCTGCCATGCGGATTCGAGTTTGGAATCGCCTGGCCCGGACATTCGTGTCCTGTTTTCCCTCTGCGTGTATCTGCGTCATCTGTGGATCATGTGGTTTTTCGCTGATGACGCCGATACACGCAGCTATCGAACCGATGAACGGGATACAGAGGTAAAACGTGACTCCTTGCGGTATTGTGGTTTTTTGCAATTCCTTTGGACAGCAATGATCGTCAGTGATGACCATGAAGGGCTCAAGAAGGCCGTCAG
>ERZ795050.3769-NODE-3769-length-14690-cov-18.214896_pt1 | contig 14690 bp, 11 predicted proteins | sample MGYA00375134_ERZ795050 | MGnify/ENA primary metagenome ERZ795050 (study PRJEB30179, sample SAMN05720221) | activated sludge metagenome | isolation source: Anaerobic digester | place: Japan | collected 2015-05-26 ... | reverse complement strand
GAAATGTTTCTTTACCCATAGGTTTAGTATACCACATACTGATATATTATAATTGTTTGGCCTTTTGTATCGGACTACCATGACCGATTGTTATTATAAGTAGTATGGAGGTATACATGCACCTATCCCACCGGCTGAAATATTCAGTTCTTTTGATGATAAGTATGTTGATGGGCGGACTCCCCCTATTTGCCCAGACCGTCGGTGTCGACACCGCCCAGGATCTTTATTCACCCCAGGCGGCAGGGGCTGGGCTTTTTACAACCTCTGCAGGCTCCTCTGCGGCCCAGTCGCTCAATCCCGCCAGTGCAGGCCAGGCACAGAGAACGGTCCTGGATGCGGGCTATCTGCTCCTTACCGGGCTTGGTTCAGAACCGGGAATTGGACACGCCCTTTCTTTGGGGGCCATCTATCCCACTAAATATGCGGTTTTTTCCGGTTCCATGCGGCTTCTCTCGAGTCCATTTAATTCTTTTCCTATCGGGACCACCTTTGGTCTTGACCTGGGGGTCGCCAAGGAACTGTACCCCGGCATGACCGTCGGGACTGGACTGAACTTTGGATTTGGCACCGACTGGACCGCCGCACTGGATCTGGGTTTCCGGTACAATATGGGAAAACTCCTTATCCTTGATGATTTTACCTGGGCAGTCGTGTTTGGAGGGCTTGGCAAAAGTTTCATCCCCTCCCCCTTTACCCTTGCGGGGGGCGTCTCCTTCGATTACCTCCGTATCCCTGGCAGGGAGGGAAAACCGGACCCGCTCAGGCTTGGACTTGCCACAGACCTGGCTTTGCCGGGCTTTATGAACCTGACCTGGAAGCTGGGACTTAATGCAACCATAGCACAACTGATAACCGTTTCTGCCTCTACCGGCCTTAACATAGAAGAAGCCCTGCTGGGTAAACACGTTTCAGGGATTCCCTCGGTGGGCATTACTGCCAACTTTGTCCTGCAGGGAACTGGTAAAAACCAGCAGGGTGACATTGGGGCAACCCTGGCGGCTAAGCCCCTTTATAATGATATATGGGCCATTGGAACCGGTGCATCCTGGACCATGGGTGTGGCGGATAAAAAGCCGCCGGTTATCACCGTAGACTATCCTGAGACCCGCTATATTTCACCAAATAACGATGGCAAGGCGGATGCCCTGGAATTTCCTGTCAGCATAACCGATCAGCGATATGTGGACTGGTGGAAGCTGGAAATTTTTGACAGCCAGAACAACCTGGTCAGGACCTACCGCAACAAGGAGCGGCGTCCCGAAACCCAGGGCTTCCGGAATGTACTGGACCGGCTTCTGGATGTAAAATCCGGGGTAGCGGTTCCCGAAACCCTCCGCTGGGATGGCGTTCTGGAATCGGGGGAGGTAGCACCTGACGGGAGCTATTTCTTTACCCTCTCCGCAGCCGATGATAATGGAAACACCGCCACATCATCCCGTTATGAGGTAATTGTAGATAATACACCCCCGGCGGTAGAAATTACCGCTGCCGGCGGCTCAGCGGACCTTACCAAACTGATGATCTTCTCCCCCGATGGGGACGGCAACAAAGATACCTTTGAAATAGTTCAGAAGGGTTCCAGGGAAGATCTCTGGGATGCGGGGATTTACACCGCTGCGGGAACAAAGATCCGATCCTTTAATATGACAAAGGATGAACCGAAACCCATTATTTGGGACGGTAAAAACGATACGGGAGCCATAGTCCCCGATGGGGTTTACTCATATCAGATCAGTGCCACCGATAGGGCCCAGAACTCGGGAAATACGAAACTGGACAACATCATCGTAAACACCTTACAGCCCACGGTGAGTCTCCTTATCGGAGATAGCTACTTCTCTCCCAATGGGGATGCGATTAAGGATACCCTGAGGCTCAGCCCCGGGGTCCCGGTAAAAGAAGGTATTGTCGATTGGAAAATCACGGTGAAAAACCAGTCCGGTTCTGTGGTCCGGACCTATACAGGAAAACAGTCCGTACCGCCCCAGACCGATTTTGATGGTAAAAATGACCAGGGAGACCTGATTGCGGAGGGAACATACCAGGCAGAACTTTCCGTTACCTATCAGAACGGCCATGTGGCCACCACCCTTTCTCCGACCTTTATCATGGACATCACACCCCCTTCCGGTGCGGTACAGACTGAATACCCCGCCTTTTCGCCCAACAACGATGGCAAACAGGATACCATGGTCTTTATCCAGGAAGGAACTACAGAGCAAAGCTGGAAGGGCGAAATCCGCAGGGTAACAGGCGAAGGCCAGGCTTATAAAGAAGGCAGCGGAGTGCTTATAAAATCCTTTAGTTTTGCGGGCCAGCCGGACAAGCGGCTGGTTTGGGACGGCCGGGACGATTCTGGCCGGCTTGCCAGCGACGGGGACTATGAATACCGACTGGTCTCCACCGACAGAGCAGGAAACACGGGTTATTCCAACTCGGTACGTATTACCCTAAGCACCGCCGATACACCGGTACTCCTCAGCACGGACCTCCGGGCCTTCTCGCCCAACGGAGACGGAGTCAAGGATACTGTTACTCTGCTGCCTCAGCTTCAGGTTAAGGATGGCATCCAGACCTGGAAGGTAGAAATTTTTGACGGGGCACAAAAAAGCGTTCGCAGTTTCGAAGGCCGGGGTAAGACACCCGAAAGCATTTCATGGAACGGCAGGAGCGATGCCGGAACGGTGGTGCCCGATGGACAGTATACAGGTCGGGCGGATATTAAATATATCAATGGGAACAATCCAATAGCCACATCCCAGACCTTTGTGGTAGATACGGTTGCGCCTGAACTGAGCCTTTCTGCGCCCTATACCCTGTTCTCACCGAATCAGGATGGCAAGAAGGATTTCCTCCCGGTGGATATTAAGACCCCAGGGGAAGACAGCTGGAAGGCTGAGATCATCGATATGACGGGAAAAACATTGATAAGCTGGGAATGGAAGGGTTCAGCCCCGGATATCCGCTGGAACGGCACCGATAGTGCGGGTAACCAGGTTGCAGACGGCAATTACCGGTTTACCGTAAGCTCCACCGATGAGGCGGGCAACAAGACCAGTAAAACCCTGGAACCCATAACGGTGGATGCCCGCGTTCCCCGGGCATTCTTTACTGCCTCTGCCACAGGACTCTCCCCTAACGGGGACGGTAAGTTCGATACGACCACCTTCTCTGTCATATTGAATCCCAGGGACGGTATAGACTCCTGGAAACTGGAACTGGTGGGAGCTGCAGGTGCTGTCAATCGAACCCTCGGGTCCGGGAAATCAACACCCCCGGAGACCCTTATGTGGGATGGCAAAAACGATGCCGGCCAGGTTGTAGAAGGCACCTATACAGCCCGGCTCCAGGTGCTCTATACCAAGGGTGATGTCATAGATCAAAGCATCCCAGGGATACTCGTGGATATTACGGGACCGAAACTGAACTTCTCCGCTACTCCTCAGTACTTTAGCCCCGACAACGATGGTGTTGATGATGAACTTACTATGAACATCAATGTTCAGGATGCTTCCCCCATAGCTTCATGGTCCCTGGAAATCCGTGAACCGGAGGGACCGAAACAGCTTTTCTATCGGATCGAAGGTAAGGGGACACCCTCTGCTAAATACACCTGGGATGGAAGGAGTAATAAGGGAGAGCTTGTACAGGCCGCCACTGACTACCCCGTCCAGATCCAGGCCACCGACACCCTTGGTAACAGCAGCAGCAGCTCTGCCACCATCGGGGTGGATGTGCTCGTAATCCGGGAAGGGGATGTCCTAAAGATTAAGGTTCCGTCCATTATATTCCGTGAAAATGGCGCAGACTTTAATACCCTGCCACAAGATAAGGTTGATAATAACCTGCGGGTGTTAAAACGGATTGCGGAAATCTTGAATAAATTTAAGGAGTATAAGGTTAAGGTAGAGGGCCATGCGAACCCGGTTACACGGACTGCAAAGGAAGAAACGGAGGAACTCCAACCCTTAAGCGAAGCCCGGGCTAAGGCTATTGTGGATAAACTCATCGAGTTTGGGGTCGACAAGAACCGCTTAACCTATGTCGGCATGGGCGGTACCAGGCCAGTGGTAAAATATGAAGACCGGGATAACTGGTGGAAGAACCGGAGAGTAGAATTCATATTGATTAAATAAAGGGTACACCTGTACAATTTACGGGCTGGATAGGGCTCTCCGGGTCCTGTCCAGCTTATTTTTTTCCCACCACGATTAACTTAAGGGCTCTGTAATCATAGGGCCTTCTATCCCAGTCGCCATAGACAGAGACAGCGGTGAAGCCCACATCCAGCATGAGGCGCCGCAGTTCTGTCGCTGCATAGAGCCGCTGCATAAAGGTCCGTTCAAAACGCTCACCGCCCTGGAGCAGAATCCAGCGATTGTTAAGGTATTCCCAGCCGTTGACTGGCTCAAACTCGGTTAGGACCACCGCACCGGCCCGTTCAAACCATTCACCTTCGGTAAAATCCCGCACTGCGATTTCCTTGCCCAGGGTTTCGATGATATAGAGCCCCCCGGGCACCAGGGATTCATAGGCATTAGCGATTACCTGCCGGTCATCCGAAGCATCTGCAAAGTAGCCGAATGAGGTATAGAGGTTCAGCACGAGATTATAAAAATCTGGCCGGACAAAGCGCCGCACATCAACCTGTATGAACTCGATAGAAAGGCCCTCATCGTCCGCACTTTCCCGGGCGGCCTCAAGGTACGAAGGGGTAATATCGATGCCGGTGAGCCGGTGCCTCCGAAGGGCCAGCTCCACCGAAAGGCGGCCAAGACCACAGCACTGGTCTAGGATGGCAAGGGAGCCGACATCGTGCTGGCCTTCAACCGGCTGGCCGGCTTCATGATGGTCCGCCCCTGCGACGGACCGATAGATCGCCTCTATGCCATCGGCCACGGCGGGGACCTCCGCCCAGCGCTGTTCATCGAACATGATCGGCGCAAAGCGATCCCAAAAGGCCTCATCCTGGAACCATTCATCATCTTTCTGCCTTGCCATGGGTGTATGATACCACAGAACAGTTGCGGCAAACAGCCATAATGGCGTATAATCGAGCAATGTTTACCGACTGCATCATCATGGCTGGCGGTTCAGGCACCCGGCTCTGGCCCGCAAGCAATTCCCGCTGTCCCAAGCAGTTTTTAGCCCTCCCTGGCGGGGGCACCTTTTTTCAGGCTGCCCTGGAACGGGCCTTTGCGGTCATTGTACCGGAAGGCAAGCTCATCATTGTAACCGGAGCTTCCCATGTGCCCCATGTGGTAAAGGCCTGTGCCGCCCTGCCGGAATCTCAGCGGCGCCGGGTCGTCGTTATCCCCGAACCGGTGGGGAAAAATACCGCTCCGGCCATCGCCTGTGCGGTAAGTTACCTGGCAAAGACCGGGACTGATAGAACCCAAGCCCCCGGGGCTTCGCAGGGCCCGGTTCAGGCAAAAAGAACTGCCCTGGTCCTCACAAGCGACCATATTATCGGCCCCCTCAAGGATTTTGTTGCCGATGCCCTGGCAGCGGCGCAGCTCGCCGGCTCGGGCTCCCTTGTAGTCTTTGGCATTCCGCCGACCCGTCCCGAAACGGGTTTTGGCTATATCGAGGCGGGCACGAGCATCACCGCCCTTGACGCCCGGGCGTACCACGTTACAAGCTTCCGGGAAAAGCCCGACCTGGCTACAGCCCGGACCTTTCTCGCCAGGGGCAGCTTTTACTGGAACTCCGGCATGTTCGCCTTTGATGTGGACTTTATGCGCTCCCAGTTCAGACAGCATGCACCGGAAACCCTGGCGCCCTACGAAGCGCTGCCCCCGATAACAGATGAACAGTACGAGACCCGTGATGGGGTGGCCCTCCTGAGCCGCTGGCCCGGCTTACCAGAAGCGTACCAGACGGTTAAGTCCATATCTATCGACTACGCAATTGCCGAAACATGTTCCTCCGTGGCCATGGTAGCGGCCCGCTTTAACTGGACCGATGTGGGCAGCTGGGATGAGTATGCCAAAGTCCTTGAACAGGATGGGGCCGTTCACAACTCAGATACCGCACCGGTGTTCACCGCAGGTTCATCAAACTGTTTTGTTAATTCTGACATTCCCGTGGCTCTCTGCGGAGTAGAGGACCTTATCGTTGTGATACGGTCCGGGAACGACGGGGGACCGCCATCGGTATTAATCTGCAAAAAAGGCGAAAGCCAGCAGGTTAAAACTATAGTAGAAGAGATACGTAAAGCTGATCGGGGGGATCTTTTATAGGATGGGGGGATCCCCTATGGGAGCCCTAAGCCATCACTAGAACCATTCCCTTTTTTGATAATCGCACACATTTTCTGGAGGTTTTCATGGTTATTTTAACACTCAACTGCGGATCTTCCTCCGCAAAATACCAGGTCTATGACTGGGATGCCAAGGAAGTCCTGGCGGTAGGTATCGTAGAACGGGTTACCCAGGGCAATTCCTTTATCACCCACAAGGCAAAGGGAAAAGAAGAATACACATTACAGCACAACTGCCCGAACCACACCGAGGCGGTGGATCTCATCATCAAGACCCTGACCGATCCGGTCCATGGGGTCATCCACGATATGGGGATGATTAAGGCTGTGGGACACCGGGTTGTTCACGGCGGTTCTAAATTCATCAAGTCGGTGATTGTTACCGATGAGGTCATGAAGGCCTTTCATGAAGTCTCCGACCTGGCACCGCTCCACAATCCCGCAAACATCATGGGTATTGAGGCGGCAAAAAAGGTGCTCCCCAATGTGCCCCACTGCGCCATCATGGACACCGCCTGGCACCAGACCATGCCCGAATCGAGCTACCTCTACGCGGTTCCCTATGACTGGTACGAACAGCATGCGGTCCGCCGCTATGGTTTCCATGGCACCAGCTTCCTCTACACCTCTAAACGGGCTGCGGTGCTCCTGGGCAAGGACTTTCACCATGTGAACCTTATCATCGCCCATATCGGCAACGGCTCCTCCATTAATGCGGTAAAGGACGGCTGCTCCTTTGATACCTCCATGGGCCTCTCTCCCCTGGAAGGCCTCGTCATGGGCACCCGTTCCGGCGATGTGGACCCGGCGGTTCCCTTCTACATGATGCGGAAGACCGGTGCCAGCGCTTCGGAAATAGAAAGCACTCTTAACAAGAAATCGGGCCTCCTGGGTATTACCGGGCTATATACGGATCGCCGGGATATTCAGGCTGCGGTCGAAAAGGGTGATAAACGGGCAGAGCTCGCCCAGGATATCGAAGCCTACCGGCTTAAGAAATACATCGGCGCATACATGGCAGCCCTCGGCCGGGTGGATGCCCTGGTCTTTACCGCCGGCGTCGGCGAAATGGCCCCCTTTATCCGGAGAAAGGTGCTGGAGGGCCTGGAAGGCCTTGGCATCGTCTACGATCCTGAAAAGAATGCCATCGCCCGAAGCCGGAATGCGGAAACGAACATTGCGGCAAGCAATTCCAAAATTCCCATATTCATCATCCCCACCGATGAGGAACTGGTGATGACCGAAGATGCCTATGCCCTCATGGCGGGGACCTATGACATCCACACTAACTTTACCTATACCTTCCAGCACCCTGACTATGTAAACAAAGCCCGGGCGGAGGGACTAAAAAATGATCTGGTTAAAAATCCTGCCCTGGCTTCCATACTAGCCAAGGCAAAATAACAGGTTGATGAATGGATACGGCGGACTTTGAACTTGTAGGAATTGGCAACGCCCTGGTGGATATTTTTGCTCAAAAAGAAGCTACCCTCGCACTGCCCGAAGCATCTAAAGGCCGCCACATCCCCGTGGAGCAGCTCGCCGCTCTGGTCCAACAGCTGCATGAACCGGTACTGTGCGCCGGTGGCGGGGCGGCCAATACGGTGAAACTGGCCGCCCAGCTGGGGCTTAAAACCGCCTTTATCGGCAGTGTAGGTGATGACGGCTGGGGTGCAGCCTTTGCACGGGAACTGGAAACGGCGGGGGCAAAGCCTTTACTGGTACGGACCGATAGGGCCACCGGCGCCTGTGTCATCCTTAAAGGGGAAGGGGCCGAGCCCAGCCGGATATTTGCAAGCCCTTCAGCTGCTTTAGAACTGGGGCCAGAACATATCCAGGCGGAACTCGTCCGCCAGACCCGGCTCATCATGCTGGATGGTTATATTTTAGGCCGTACCGCCCTGGTAGAGCACGTGCTGCGTCTGGCGGAACAGTATGGAACCTTTATCGCCATAGATGCGGGTTCCAGAGAGATGGTGCAGGCCCACGCACCGCTGCTTGAAACCTACTGCCGAACCAAACCGCTCATTCTCTTTTTAAATGAAGACGAAGCTCAGGTATTCTGCACCTACCTGGACCCGCGGTTGGGACTTTTACATCCGGATGATATAGACGAAGCGGACCGGTTCCGGCCCCTGCAGAACCTGACTAAACAGGATATTTTCCCCATTATTGCGGTAAAGCTGGGAGACCGGGGCGGACGGGTCTTCGCAAACGGAGAAACCTATATAGCCCCGACTCAAAAGATAGTTCCCTTCGACACCACCGGTGCGGGGGATGCCTTTGCGGCGGGATTTATTGCCGCCTGGCTTCGGAACCGGTCCCTGTCAGACTGTGCAGAGCTGGGGAATCAGCTTGCCCGGGAAATCATCCGAATCCCCGGAACTCGTATCGAAACACGGAAGCTGGCCCACTTTAAACGAAGCCTAAACCGCCCTGTGTAACAACACTGCCTGGGCTACCTTATCTGCCCCGTCCTGTCCCATCAATCTATGAATTATTTCATAGGCCCATTCACCGGCGGTACCCGCAGAACGGCTGGTAATCAGCTGGCCATCCACCACAACCCGATCTTCCTTCCAGATTGCACCGGATACATTCTTTTCCATACCGGGGAAACAGGTAAACCGTTTGCCGGAAAGGAGCCCCAGGGGAGCAAGAACCACCGCAGGGGAAGCACAGATTGCTGCGATCAGTTTCCCGGCCCTGTGCATATCCTTTAAGAAGGTCACCGCCGTTACCGAGCCCGCAATATTGGAAGCCCCGGGCATGCCGCCGGGGATAACAAGGCCGTCCCATCCGGTTGGATCCAGGGCTCCCCGGGATGCAAGCTCCGCCAGGGTAGTATCGGCCACAAGGGAAAGTCCGCGGCTGCTCTTTACCGTTGTGCTGGCTCCGACCGCTGCTAAAACCACCTCTACTCCGGCCCGTCGGAGGTAGTCCGCAGGGGTTACCGCTTCCACATCTTCAAAACCTTCTGCAATAAATTCCAAAACCCGTTTTGCCATTTTCTGCCTCCTTATACTTGCAGGTTCTACCAGTCTCACCTAGAATAATACTATCTATGAAACAGGTTGTTATTATTGATGAATCCCCCCTCTTACGGGAATACCTCCGCATTAAGCTCAGTAATGCGGGACTCGAAGTCAGTGTTGCCATTAACGGCCTCGATGGCATTGCAAAAATCCGCAACACCATGCCCGATCTGGTTATCATCGATTACCACTTGAGCCGTCAGAGCTGTATCGAGGTGCTGAAGGAAAAAAAGAAAAGCCCCAATACGGCTCCCATCCCGGTCATCGTGACGGCCCAGAAGATTGACCAGAAAAAGATTATCGAACTAGTTCAGTATAACGTCAAGAAGGTATTTACCAAGCCAATCAAGATCGATGCCCTCTTCGCCACCCTTTCAGAATTACTGAATGTCCAGTTCGATATTGATGATACCCCTTCCATCGTAGAAGTTCATGTTAATGATAACATACTATTTATTGAAATCGCCCAGGGCTTGAACCGGGAAAAGCTGGACCTGCTCCGTTTTAAAATTCTGGAACTCATCGATCTGTATGATATCAGGGTCCCCAAGGTAATTATCATGCTGAGCGATATCAAACTTTCTTTTGCAGATGGTACTAACCTGCAAAAATTGCTCGATACGGTTATCCAGGCAACCCGGGCAAAGCTCCGAAACATACGTATCCTTACACGGGATGAGTTTACAAAGAGCTTTATCGCCGGCAGAAAAGAGTATGCAGATATCGAAGTAACCACAAATCTCCAGTATGCCCTTGAAGGTCTCCTCAGCGAAATGGATGGCAGGACCGAATTTGGTGAGAAAAAGGCCGAGATAATCAGTGAAAAAAATCCTGCAGGCAGAACCCAATACCGAACCTGAATCGGTTATGCTTAAATTTGGAACAGAAGATACAAAACGGCCCCTCAGCATTGATGACATGCGGGACAGAATGGAAGACATGAAGATTGCCACAGTGGATGACGATTTTGTCATTCAAGAACTGGTTAAAACCACCTTTGAACAGGTCGGAGCCCAGGTAGATGCCTACCAGGATGGAGAAGGCTTTCTAAACCAGGTGGGGAATAGGGAGTATGACCTGGTTTTTCTGGATCTTCTTATGCCCAAAGTTGATGGGTTCAAGGTACTGCAGGAACTAAAGGCCCGGGATATTCATCTGCCTATTATTGTGCTTTCAGCGGTAACACAGCGTGAATCGGTGATCCGAGCCTTTCAGGCAGGGGTAAAAAGTTACCTTATAAAACCCCTTAAGCCTCTAGAAATATTAAAGAAAACCATGGAAGTGGTACGACCAAATATGTAGACACTGCATAAGAAGGTATTCATGCAAGAAAATTCGGTCAACTCACCCTTAAACCTCTATCAGCGGCTCTTTGCCAATGCCAGTGCAGCCATCGCCTTGCTCGATGAGAATGGCTTCCTGGTCGATGCCAATGAATCCTTTAAGCGGACCTTCGATTCTCTTTCAGGCCGGGATATAGCCACATTAGAAGAAAGTTTTCCCGAATTTCTTCATTCCCGGGATGCCTATAAATTTGCATACCATTTTTCCCGGCTTATAGCTGGCTCTAGCAGATCCGTCAGCTTCAGTACCTTCTTTCGGAACGCCTCGGGCAGTCCCCGATGGCTCAGTATCCGTGCCTGGGCAATACCGGAGGAAGAACAGGCCCTGCCCCATCAACGGGGGCCCTTTGTAGCCGTTCTGGTGGATGATGAAACGGAGGAACGGCAGGAAGGGAAGCGGCTTCAGGAAGCGAAGGAGATTGCCGAACGGGCCATGGAAACAAAGAGTCAATTTTTGGCCAACATGAGCCATGAGATTCGCACCCCCATACAAACCATCATTGGTATGAGCGAACTGCTGCAGGATACCCACCTGGATCGGGAACAAAGCGAATATACCCGGCAAATCCGTTTTTCTGCGGATGTACTGCTCTCGCTGGTCAACGATATTCTCGATTATTCCAAAATCGAAGCGGGGAAATTAAGCCTGGAACGCATCGATTTTTCAGTTGAAGAAATGATTGAACAATCGGTTGATATGATCTCCCTGGAGGCCCATAAAAAGGGCCTTGAAATTGCCATCGATATACCCCGGGATGCGGCCCTGCAGATCAAGGGAGATCCTAACCGGTTCAGGCAGGTCATCATCAATCTGGTAAAGAATGCGGTTAAATTCACCCGGGAAGGAAGCATCATCGTTTCCTGTAGAAAGACTATGTATCAGGGATCGGAAGCCCTTACTATCTCCGTCGCTGATACGGGTATTGGGGTAGCTCCCGAATTACGCCCCCGGCTCTTTACGACCTTTTTTCAGGGCGATCCATCCACAACCCGGCGATTTGGCGGCACCGGTCTGGGGCTAGCAATTTCGCGGCACCTGGTTCAGTCCATGGATGGGGAAATATCCATGGTTCCCAATGAGAACGGAGGATCCATCTTCCGTTTTACCATACCCGTAGAACGGTCCCAATTTGAGTTTGCTCCCGCCTATACTGGTATAAAAACGGATGAAAGAATTCTTATTGTGGACGATTTCGGAGAAACCCGGCGCATTCTTGTAAATTATCTCCTTGAGATTGGGTATGCCCATGTAGAAGAGGCTGCCTCCGGAGAAGAAGCCCTGAGCAAACTTGTAAGCGCAGCTGCTGCGGGCCGTCCCTTCTCGGTGGCTCTTATCGATATGATCATGCCAAAAATGGACGGCTGGCGGCTTGCAGCGGAAATAAATAACGATAAGGCCATCAACGGCGTCAGCCTCATCCTCATGGTTCCCCAGGGGACCCTTGGGGCGGATGCAAAAATGACCCTCCTGCGATGGTTCAATGCATATATAATTAAACCAGTAAAACGTCGGGAACTTTATGAAGCCCTCAGTACCGCCGATGTTACCCCCCTCGACCTGGATGGCAGCGTTGACCAGACCCTACCGGTTACAGGATTGGTTGCAGCCGTTGCACAAGCTGACAAGGGAACGGAACAATCAGCGAACATTGGTACAGACGGTGTAAGAGCCGATGCCCATATCCTCATTGTGGAAGATCATCCGGTAAACCAGCAGCTATTCTGTACTATTCTGGAAAAACTGGGATTTTCAAATATCAGCACCGCCGATGACGGCATCGAAGCCCTGGAAAAAACCCAAACCAACCACTTTGATATCATTTTTATGGATATACAGATGCCCCGGATGAACGGTTACGAGACTACCCGCCAAATGCGTCAGCGGAACTTTACAGGGCCCATTATAGCCGTTACCGCCAGTGCCTTAGCGGATGAACGGGAACAGTGTATGCAGGCGGGTATGAATGATGTCCTCATAAAACCCTATAAACGGACCGATATCGAAGCAATATGTAAGAAATGGCTCAGTACCGACTCCAAATCGGCGGACGGAAACCGGGATGAAATAGAGGAAGTTGAGGAACTTGAAGAGGTTGAAGAAGTTAATGAGGCCGATGAACTGGAACGTTTAGAATCAAGTGAAGCTGGTGAGGAAAAAACGACTATTCTGCCGCAAACTATTTTAGATACGGGTCAGCTGCTGGAAAACTTTTTTGGCAACAAAGAATCGGTTCAAAAACTGCTTACACGATTCATGGAACGGACCGAAGCCGAACTGGGAGCACTGCCAGAATTAATTGCAAAAAAAGACTGGGAAACAGCCCGCCGAGAAGCCCATACTATTAAAGGCAGTGCCTTAAACCTGGCAGCCCAGGATCTGGGACAAAGCGCAGCCAGGCTTGAACTTGACATAAAGGAAGCAAAAGAGGAGGATATCCCCGCTGCGCTGAAAGCCCTTACCGAGGCTTACGGCCGGTTTAAACAACGGGTGGAACAGATTAACCTATGAGATATGCATGTTTACATACCCATACCACGTTTTGTGATGGCAAAGATACGGTAGAAGCCCTCTGTCAGGCCGCCTGGGAACAGGGGCTTTCTATTCTTGGTTTCAGCGCCCATGCTCCACTGCCTGTGGAATGTGGCATTAAAACAAACTGGCATCTCCCCCAGGAACAGCTGGAAGCCTATGTGGAGGCTGTCCAGCATGCAAAGGCTGCCTGGAAAGATAGGCTTGCAATATATGTAGGCCTTGAAATTGATTATATCAACGGTGTCTGCGGGCCCGCAGATCACCGTTTCGATGCCTATCCTTTAGATTATCGCATCGGATCGGTCCACTATCTTGCTAAGCCTGATTTGTCATACTACTTTACCGTAGACGGCCCTGCAACAGAATGGCAGGATGGGGTACAGGAACTGTTCTCAGGAGATTATGAAGCAGCCGCCCATGCCTATTGGACCGCTGTAGAGACCATGGTAAAAGGCGGGGGCTTTGACATTGTCGGTCATTTAGATCTGGTTAAAAAGAACCACCAGCCCTGGTGGCATGACCAGACCCCAGAAGGATTTATAAATGATGTTGCAAGGGTGATACAGGCCCTGCATCAAAAGCCCCTGGTGGTCGAAGTAAACACCGGTGCCTTAAACCGGGGAACCATGGATGAAACATACCCCTCTCTGGGCATACTGAAGGAGATGGCCCGCTGCGAAATACCTGTTACCATCAATGCGGACGCCCACAGCACAGCCCACGTAAAAGGACACTACGATAGGGCCATTGCGGTGCTTAAGCAGAGCGGGTACCGGGAAATTGTTAACTTTCAAGGGAAATCAGGATCTGGAAAAAATATGGGCCCCCTTGCTAATGCAAAAGGGCCCGAAGGCTGGATTGCAGAGTTGCTTCCCTGACTATTAGTTCAAGGCGCGTTTTGAGCGAGCCTCAGATTGGCGGTTACGCCTTATCGGTTACGCCTTAACGGTTACGCCTCTCTTCTTCAGTCTTGCACTCTATGCACATCAATGCATAGGGAATTGCTTCCAGCCGATCCTGTGGAATTTTTTTACCACATTTCACACATAAGCCGTATTTCCCCTGCTGTATCCGGCTCAGGGCATTATCTATAGCCTTAAGCCGCTTAACATCCTGGGTCCCAATCGCCTCAATCATCTTGCGATCGATATCATCGGAGGCAATATCGGCAAAGTCCTTAGGATCCATTTCTTCTACAATCTGTTTGAAATCCTCATTGCCTGCAACCAGGTTGGTGATGATCTCCTTCTTGAGATCGATCAAGGATTGTTTCATTTTTTCAACGAATTCTTTATCCATGCCGGTCCCCCCTTACTATAAGTCCGGCTACATTGCCGTACATCCTTACTTTTGTCAAGATGTTTTTACCACAGTTGACAAAGCATAGCACTTGACTATAGCATTATAGGCACTAGCAAAGCATATTGCAAATTGAATTTATTAGATTTGACTCAATTTTTAAGGAGTTTTTGTGGCGAAAGAAGAAGCTATAGAAGTTGAAGGGGTCGTTCGGG
>ERZ795050.3758-NODE-3758-length-14730-cov-7.550256_pt1 | contig 14730 bp, 8 predicted proteins | sample MGYA00375134_ERZ795050 | MGnify/ENA primary metagenome ERZ795050 (study PRJEB30179, sample SAMN05720221) | activated sludge metagenome | isolation source: Anaerobic digester | place: Japan | collected 2015-05-26 ... | reverse complement strand
TCTAGCCCAACTTATATCTCTGGAACTTCTACAATTTCAGCCCCTATTACTGAAGGAGGCCCATCAGGAACTCTCTGCGAATACACTTTGAATGGTGGTAGTAATTGGACAGTTGGTGGAGTTGTTGAAGATGGAAAATGCACTTTTACAGGAATTAATACTTCTGAAGCCACTTCTATTAATGTAAGAGCCACAGATGTGGCTGGCAATACCGGAGAAGGCATGGCAGTAAACGTTACAGTTGACATTACTGAACCAACCGTAGCTTCAGCTACTGCTAATCCCAATCCCGCCAAAGCCGGATCGGTAACTATTACAGTTATCTTTACCGAGACAGGCGTTGGTATGGATACCAGCTCTAGTCCAATTGTTCTTATTACCGGAATAACAGGTTCTCCAATAATTGTTAATCAATCATCTTACACAGGAACAACTTGGATAGGAACCTTTACTTTGGCAGATAACGATGAAGAAAAAACAGCTACTATTTCCGTAGCCGGCGCTAAGGACTTAGCCAATAATGTGATGGATGCTAATTTAAGCGCTGGGACTTTCGCTGTTGACACCGTCACTCCTTTGGCGCCAATAGTTTCTGATCCAGCAGAAGCTGTAACTCTCAATGTCGCTAATTACATTATTACAGGTACAGCTGAAGCCGGCTCTACAGTAAAGATTTACAAAGGAGGAACATTAGCTGGAAGCGGAACAGCAGATGTGACAAGTGGTGAATATTCCATTTCAGTTGTCCTTGCTCAAGATTCTGTTAACAACTTTACAGTAACTGCCACTGACGCTGCCGGCAACGAAAGCTTAGCAGCAACTGTTCCAGCTATTACCGAAGACAGCACTCCGCCAGCAGTAGCCATCACTGCTCCTTTAGATGAAGCCAAAGTTAATGGTGATGAAATAATTACCTTTACAGGTAACGAATCAACTTCTTCTCAGTGTTCAATTAATGGAACTGATTGGGTTGACTGCGAGAGTGGTGTAACTACTTTAGCTGATATTACTGGGTTTGGTGCTTTACCTGAGGGTGATTTTACTCTCTATTTAAAAGACACTGATGCGGCTGGCAATGTTGGCACAGATGATGTATCTCTTACCAAAGACACAGCCGCGCCGACAATAAGCGGAGTTGATATTAACGATACTGACGCTAATGGTTATCTTGACGAAATTATCTTTACTTTCTTGGAAGATGTAAAAGATTCTTCCACTGTAGCAATTTCTGATTGGGCAGTAATTGACAATGATGGAACAACTGATCTTCTAAAAGACGCAACAGCAGCGTTTACTGCCAGTAACAAACTAACTATTACTTTGGCTGACGATTTCGGCACAACCGGCGCTCCAAGTTATCAATACAATGGAACCAGCATTAAAGATGCGGCCGGTAATCCGTTAGCGGCAATAGAAAGCCCAGTTTCAGTTTCTGATGATGTCGCGCCGGTGATGATGAGAGCAGAAGCAGAGGAGCAAATGGACAGTGGAGATATTGTTCTGACTGCGATTTTCTCTGAACCGATTAATGGCATGTCAGTGCAAAAAGATGATTTCTATATTAGCTTTATGCCAAGCGGTGGTTATTATCTAAATGATAACCCTGTGGTAGATGGAAGCAAGGTTAAGTTACATCTGCCCCCAATAGGCCTTAATCTACTTGACGGCGGTACCCTTTATTTGGTAAGCGGGAAAAGTGTTAATGATTTAGCAGGAAGGACTTTGAACGGAGAAGCAACAGTTGAAATTAGCGTTAAAATGCCAGTTCAAACCGAAAGACCTATCATAACTAATCCTTCTGAGGAAGGGATTATAGTCTCCGATTCAATTTATAATGTTACAGGTATTGCTGAATCAAGAGCAATAGTCCGATTCTATCTCTGGAGTCAGGGAGGATTGGTTGAAATACCAACAGATGAAGATGGTAGTTTCTCTTTTGACTATTATTTTGACTGGCCAGGAGAGTATAAATTTGCAGTTACTGCCCAAGTGCCTGGCGAAATAGAAAGTGATCCTGTTGTCATTACCATTAATTTTAGTCCCGCTCAGATAAGTATTCGTGACTTTAGTTTTGACGGTCATTCCTTGATGGGTGGAGGACTTAAGTGGTATAGTCCTACTCGTACTCCAATTATGACTTATGAGATTGAGAACGGAGATGCAACATACATAGATTTATTGATAAGAAATGCGCGAGAAACAATTGCTACGTCTGAGCTCTTACCTGAGCTCTTAACTGAGGATGAGCATACCTTAACATTGGAAGGTAGGTATATCTTAAATGAAGGAGAAAATACGATTAAACTGTGTATTGGCGACAATCAATGTTCTCAAGAAGTGACTGTTGAAGTGATTACTTCACCAGTAAGCGCGCCAAAAGCAAGCGTGGCTTCAGGAATTTACACTTCAACGCAAACAGTTACCCTTGAAAGTCCAACGCCAGATACAATGGTCTACTACACTCTTGATGGAAGAGAACCAGATAAAGCTACTGGAACTCAATATACTAAAGGAGCAATCACAATTAGTACTGATACCACCCTTAGGATAATCGCCTACAACAAAGTCGGAACCGCCAGTCCAGTCAGCACTTACACCTACATTATAAAAACACCTGAAGAGCTTCAAGGTCCTGCTTATCACATAATAACTTTGAAACCCGGATTTAGTTTGATTTCAGTGCCAAAGGTAGTTGAAGCAACGAATATATTAGAAAGTTTGACAATAGACGAAATTGAATATTCAGCGATTGATTTAAATGGCGGCACAATATCAACTTTAGAAGCAGGGACTTGGACACCCATTGTAAGCGAAGCAGATATTAAGCCGTTGTATGGCTACTTAATAGAAAATAGGAGTGGAGAGGATCAGACATTAGTGATAAAGTACAAGGACAATCCTACAGCAGATGAAAAGTTGTTCAGTAGAACTTTCTCTACTCCTGGATGGTACTCAATCGGCGTAGCAAATCCCGCTTCTGCTTTATCGCAGGGAGAAAATAACATTTTAGATGTCAGCACCTACTCCAATGCTTTCCACAGTGATGTAATTACTCAAATATTGGATTACACTGGCAATGCTAATGATTCAAGTGTTCAGGTGTACAATCCTTCAACTACCATAGTAGATAGCGCACAAGGAGAACAGATTAATCCAAGAGAAACAAGAGGTTATTTGATCTATGTGAAGCAGGGCAATACCGGAATCAGTGGAACACAGAATAGTCCAAATAGTCCAGAACCCTTATAGAAAACCAAATCCCGGGCGAAAAATTTCTTCGCCCGGGAAATAAAAATTAGCGTTTTTTACTTTAAGGATATGAAAAATCAACTACAAAAATTTTTTACTCTGTTAACCATAACAGGCTTACTTACGCCGTTTATTATCTTTGCTGATGGGCCAATAGCAGCGCCAAGATCTTTTTACGGAACAGTGCGTTTAAATGGAAATTCTGTTGCAGCAGGTTTACCAGTGACAGCGTATTGTGATAGTATAGAGAATCCTATTTCAACTGCTCAAAAATCAACTTTTGTTAATGAAACTGGTAGTCTTTATGGTACAGATACTCTTCCCGCCCCCGCGATCAATGAAAATATATTACAAATTAGCAATTGTCCATCAGATAAAATTGTTTATTTTACATTAACTGTTGGCGGCAATGAATTGATAGCTAATGAAAATAGTACTGCTCAATTACCAAATAATCAGCTTGATCTCACCTTTACCGTTTCCACAGCTCCAATCGTTCCAACAGTATCTGATCCAGCAATAGCCAAAACTCTCAACGCCGATAATTACACTATTACAGGCATAGCTGAAGCTGGCTCTACAGTAAAGATTTACAGAGGAATAGACGTAGTTGGAAATCAACAATTAGCATCCGATGCAACGACTTATTCCATCTCAGTTGCCCTTACTCAAGATTCTGTTAACAACTTTACTATTACTGCTACTGACGCTGCCGGCAACGAAAGCGAAGCAGCAACTGTTCCAGCTATTACCGAAGATAGCATTGCGCCAGCAGTAGCAATTACAACTCCAACAGGCGGAGCCAAAGTTAATGGTGATGAAATAATTACCTTTACAGGTAACGAATCAACTTCTTCTCAGTGTTCAATTAATGGAACTGATTGGGTTGACTGCGAGAGTGGTGTAACTACTTTAGCTGATATTACTGGGTTTGGTGCTTTACCTGAGGGTGATTTTACTCTCTATTTAAAAGACACTGATGCGGCTGGCAATGTTGGCACAGATGATGTATCTCTTACCAAAGACACAGCCGCGCCGACAATAAGCGGAGTTGATATTAACGATACTGACGCTAATGGTTATCTTGACGAAATTATCTTTACTTTCTTGGAAGATGTAAAAGATTCTTCCACTGTAGCAATTTCTGATTGGGCAGTAATTGACAATGATGGAACAACTGATCTTCTAAAAGACGCAACAGCAGCGTTTACTGCCAGTAACAAACTAACTATTACTTTGGCTGACGATTTCGGCACAACCGGCGCTCCAAGTTATCAATACAATGGAACCAGCATTAAAGATGCGGCCGGTAATCCGTTAGCGGCAATAGAAAGCCCAGTTTCAGTTTCTGATGATGTCGCGCCGGTGATGATGAGAGCAGAAGCAGAGGAGCAAATGGACAGTGGAGATATTGTTCTGACTGCGATTTTCTCTGAACCGATTAATGGCATGTCAGTGCAAAAAGATGATTTCTATATTAGCTTTATGCCAAGCGGTGGTTATTATCTAAATGATAACCCTGTGGTAGATGGAAGCAAGGTTAAGTTACATCTGCCCCCAATAGGCCTTAATCTACTTGACGGCGGTACCCTTTATTTGGTAAGCGGGAAAAGTGTTAATGATTTAGCAGGAAGGACTTTGAACGGAGAAGCAACAGTTGAAATTAGCGTTAAAATGCCAGTTCAAACCGAAAGACCTATCATAACTAATCCTTCTGAGGAAGGGATTATAGTCTCCGATTCAATTTATAATGTTACAGGTATTGCTGAATCAAGAGCAATAGTCCGATTCTATCTCTGGAGTCAGGGAGGATTGGTTGAAATACCAACAGATGAAGATGGTAGTTTCTCTTTTGACTATTATTTTGACTGGCCAGGAGAGTATAAATTTGCAGTTACTGCCCAAGTGCCTGGCGAAATAGAAAGTGATCCTGTTGTCATTACCATTAATTTTAGTCCCGCTCAGATAAGTATTCGTGACTTTAGTTTTGACGGTCATTCCTTGATGGGTGGAGGACTTAAGTGGTATAGTCCTACTCGTACTCCAATTATGACTTATGAGATTGAGAACGGAGATGCAACATACATAGATTTATTGATAAGAAATGCGCGAGAAACAATTGCTACGTCTGAGCTCTTACCTGAGCTCTTAACTGAGGATGAGCATACCTTAACATTGGAAGGTAGGTATATCTTAAATGAAGGAGAAAATACGATTAAACTGTGTATTGGCGACAATCAATGTTCTCAAGAAGTGACTGTTGAAGTGATTACTTCACCAGTAAGCGCGCCAAAAGCAAGCGTGGCTTCAGGAATTTACACTTCAACGCAAACAGTTACCCTTGAAAGTCCAACGCCAGATACAATGGTCTACTACACTCTTGATGGAAGAGAACCAGATAAAGCTACTGGAACTCAATATACTAAAGGAGCAATCACAATTAGTACTGATACCACCCTTAGGATAATCGCCTACAACAAAGTCGGAACCGCCAGTCCAGTCAGCACTTACACCTACATTATAAAAACACCTGAAGAGCTTCAAGGTCCTGCTTATCACATAATAACTTTGAAACCCGGATTTAGTTTGATTTCAGTGCCAAAGGTAGTTGAAGCAACGAATATATTAGAAAGTTTGACAATAGACGAAATTGAATATTCAGCGATTGATTTAAATGGCGGCACAATATCAACTTTAGAAGCAGGGACTTGGACACCCATTGTAAGCGAAGCAGATATTAAGCCGTTGTATGGCTACTTAATAGAAAATAGGAGTGGAGAGGATCAGACATTAGTGATAAAGTACAAGGACAATCCTACAGCAGATGAAAAGTTGTTCAGTAGAACTTTCTCTACTCCTGGATGGTACTCAATCGGCGTAGCAAATCCCGCTTCTGCTTTATCGCAGGGAGAAAATAACATTTTAGATGTCAGCACCTACTCCAATGCTTTCCACAGTGATGTAATTACTCAAATATTGGATTACACTGGCAATGCTAATGATTCAAGTGTTCAGGTGTACAATCCTTCAACTACCATAGTAGATAGCGCACAAGGAGAACAGATTAATCCAAGAGAAACAAGAGGTTATTTGATCTATGTGAAGCAGGGCAATACCGGAATCAGTGGAACACAGAATAGTCCAAATAGTCCAGAACCCTTATAGAAAACCAAATCCCGGGCGAAAAATTTCTTCGCCCGGGAAATAAAAATTAGCGTTTTTTACTTTAAGGATATGAAAAATCAACTACAAAAATTTTTTACTCTGTTAACCATAACAGGCTTACTTACGCCGTTTATTATCTTTGCTGATGGGCCAATAGCAGCGCCAAGATCTTTTTACGGAACAGTGCGTTTAAATGGAAATTCTGTTGCAGCAGGTTTACCAGTGACAGCGTATTGTGATAGTATAGAGAATCCTATTTCAACTGCTCAAAAATCAACTTTTGTTAATGAAACTGGTAGTCTTTATGGTACAGATACTCTTCCCGCCCCCGCGATCAATGAAAATATATTACAAATTAGCAATTGTCCATCAGATAAAATTGTTTATTTTACATTAACTGTTGGCGGCAATGAATTGATAGCTAATGAAAATAGTACTGCTCAATTACCAAATAATCAGCTTGATCTCACCTTTACCGTTTCCACAGCTCCAATCGTTCCAACAGTATCTGATCCAGCAATAGCCAAAACTCTCAACGCCGATAATTACACTATTACAGGCATAGCTGAAGCTGGCTCTACAGTAAAGATTTACAGAGGAATAGACGTAGTTGGAAATCAACAATTAGCATCCGATGCAACGACTTATTCCATCTCAGTTGCCCTTACTCAAGATTCTGTTAACAACTTTACTATTACTGCTACTGACGCTGCCGGCAACGAAAGCGAAGCAGCAACTGTTCCAGCTATTACCGAAGACAGTACTGCTCCAGTTGTTGTAGTAATTTCTTCTGATGTTTCAGGACCAACTAACACTTCTGAGGTGGTATTAGTTCATACTAACCAAACAATTACTCTTTCAGCAAGTGATAGAGATGGTAGTGGAGTTGCGGCAATAAAATATTGCACAGGCGAAGGTTGCTCTCCAGCCACTAATTATTCTGTTCCTTTAACTTACACCACCAGTCAAGATACAATTGTTCGTTACCAAGCAATTGATAATACTGGCAACGCTTCGGAAACTCAAAGTTTCACTTTAAAAATCAGAAAGTATGATGTTAACAGTAACGGAATGGTTGATTTAGCGGATTTTTCAGTGATGATGTCGGTTTGGGGAAAAGCAGCAAATTATTCTGATAATGCTTTTAAATCAGACCTTAATGCCAACAACAAAGTTGATTTAGCGGATTTTTCAATTTTAATGGCAAATTGGGGTAAACAAAATTAAAAAATATGATAAAAAATATGCAAAAAAATAAAATTTTAGTTTTAGGATTTATCGGAATTTTAATTGCCGGTTTTGGAATTTATAATTTAGCCAAAGCGGCTACAACCGCGTCAGTTTATGTTTCGCCGGCAAGTGCCAGTAAAAATGTAGGAGACACTTTTAGTATCTCTGTTGGTGTCAGTCCAAGCGGAGGAAGTGTAGATACTGTTGAAGGAACATTAAGTTTAAACAACTTAACCTGTAAAAATGTTTCTGTGGCAAGTGGAATAATAGCGGCTTCTTCTCCATCTTGCGCCAATCTCTATTTTGCTTTGGGAATTCCCGGAGGAACAACAGAAAGTAAAACCTTGTTTACCGTAAGTGTTCAAGCAGGGAGTGCCGAAGTAAGAACCGCTACTCTTTCAGGAGTATCTGTTTTAAGCGCTGGCGAAACTGTTTCATCATCGGTTTCTAATGGTTCATATACAATAATCACTCCTACAACAACCACCACTCCTACAACAACCACGATTAATCCACCAACTAATCTTTCTGCTAGTGATGTCCCCGATGACAATGGCACAGCCATAAAAATTTCCTGGAGCGCTTCTACAACGAGTGATATTACCGGATATTTTATTTTAAGAAAATTATCAAGTGAAAGTTATTATAAAACAATAGCCACAGTTGATAAAAACACCCTTACTTATATTGATAAAAGTTGTACACCTGGAACAACTTATGACTATTCAGTTATAGCTTATAAAGGAACAACTTGGTCAAATAGTTCAAAATCAACTTGGCCTCAAAAAGCCACCGCAACATCTATTGATAATTTGGAAGAGCAAGTACCAACTGAAGAGACAACAACCGAATCAAAATTTGAAATTTCTGTAGATGAGACAGGCAAGGTTACCGCTGAATTTTTAGGAGTTTCTGCTGATAATAATGTGACAATTACGGTACCAAAGGATATTATTGCTGCAACCGAAACAGGTGAGCCAGTAAAAGAGATTACCGTTAAACCAACTACAATTTCTGAGGAAACCATTAGTAGCGGAACGGTATTAATTGCAGGGACTGCTTATGATTTTGGTCCTGATGGCGCGACTTTTTCCGAGCCGATTGAGATAACAATTAAATATGATCCAACCACTCTTTCCGAAGGAATGCAGGAATCAGATCTTGTGATTAAAATGTTTGATGGCACAAACTGGATTTCTTTGCCAACCACTATTGACACAGAAAACCATATTGCTACTGCCAGGGTAAGCCATTTCACTAGTTTCGCTCTTTTTGCTGAAGCAAAAACCATCACTCCAATTGAAACTGTGCCTTATGAAGAGTCGTCAAACTGGCAATTGATTGTAGGTATTACTATTGCGGTCTTGGCGATTGTCGGCTTTATAATCTACTACAAAAAGAAAAAATAGCAGATTGTTGTTTCGCAGCAGATTATGTTAAAATAGAGGAGAACAGTTCTCCTCTATTTTTTATAAAGAAATACGAATTATTGGAGCAGTAAAAAGGTTAAGATTTTTGAATTTGCGATGAAAGGATTTACCGGGTACAATTTATAGATTTTTCAAAAAAAACGGTATTTTACAAACCACAAATTTTTGATATAATAAATTCGCAATATATTCATCTCGGGTTCCTTTGAATAAATTTAATATCAGTTGAGTTTGGTCTAAGTAAGGGACTGATCAGTATAAATTCGTTGATTATTTTATGGATTTATTTCCCAAAAACGGAATTTTTTATACCCTTTTTGAGAAACAGGCAGAAAAATTAAAAGAAGCCAGTTGTCTTTTAAGTGAAATTTTAAACAACCCTCAAGAATTAGAGGCGTTGTTTTTAAAAATGAAAAAGCTTGAGGAAGAGGCAGATGATATTGGCTATAGTATTATTGATAATTTAAGAAAAAGTTTTATTACGCCCATTGAGGGGGAAGATATTGATCTTTTAAGGCAACGGCTAGATGACATTATAGATTTAATTGAAAAAGCAGTGAATAGAATGACAATTTATAATATTTCAAAACCTTTTCCAGAAGAGATTGCCGATTATATTAAAATTATTAAAAAATCAATTAAAAAAATAAACAAAGGGGTAAAAGAAATAAGGAACGTAAAAAAGCATTGGCAAGACATTCATCAAATTTGTTTAGACATTAATTGTTTAGAAAACGAAGGAGATTTTGTAAACCGCGCTGCCCTGAAAAAATTAATGAATGTTTCTCAGATAACACCTGAAAAAATTCTTGAAATTATAAAATTAAAAGAAATTTATGAAGTCCTGGAAGAAGCGATTGATCGTTGCGAGGACGTGGGAAATATTTTTGAATCAATTTTAATTAAAAACCGTTAAATAATCAAAGAATTTACAAGCGCATTACGAATTTATTATGTCTTCTTTGGTTTTGATTATTATCATTGTTGTTTTATCTTGGACTTATGATTTTTGGAACGGCGCTAACGATTGCGCTAATTCTATTGCCACCACAGTTTCTACAAGAGCCCTTTCTTTTAAGAGGGCTATTTTTTTAACAGGGATTTTTAATCTTCTTGGAGCTTTTATTAGCACCGAGGTTGCCAAAACCATTGGTGAAGGGATTGTTTCACCTGAAACAGTTTCTTTGCAGCTTTTAATCTTTGCCCTGGTGGGAGCTATTATATGGATAATTTTATCAACCAAATTTGGCATTCCGATTTCTGTTACTCACTCCTTGATTGGTGGCCTTGTAGGTGCAGCATTAGTAAACTCGGGTCCCTCAGTTTTAATAAAAAGCGGATTATTTAAAGTATTTATTGGAATGATTGTAGCGCCAATTCTAGGTTTTTTATTAGGTATTTTTTTGATTTTGGGGGTTTCTTGGTTTATTAAAATTTTCTTTTCTAATCTATCTTCTTTTAAGATCTCTCAGGGACTTCGCTTTGGTCAGATATTTTCTGCTTCAGCCGTTGCTTTGTCACACGGAATGAATGACACTCAAAACGCAATGGGAATTATTACTGCTGCTCTTTTGACTGGTGGTTTTTTGAGTGAATTTAAGGTGCCTTTTTGGGTGATATTTGGTTCAGGCTTTTTTATGGCACTGGGTACATTTTTTGGTGGACGAAAGGTGATTAAAACATTGGGGAAAAAAATTTATAAAATTAGACCATTGCATGGATTTTGTGCTGAAACAGCTTCAGCTGTTATTGTATTTTTTCAAAGTTTATCTGGGGTCCCTTTAAGCACTACTCAGGTAATTTCTTCAGCTGTAACCGGGGTAGGCGCCATTGAAAGAAAAGCCAAGGTTAACTGGCAAATAGTAATTGAAATTCTTCTTACCTGGGTTTTTACTATTCCTGGCTCAGCCATCATCAGTGCTTTTCTGTTCTTTTTATTTAGTGGATTTATTTAGCGGATTCTCTTTGAGCTTTTTAATTTCGTCTCTAATTTGGGCTGCCTTTTCAAAATCAAGAGACTTAGCTGCTTTCTCCATTTCTTTTTTAAGGATTTTTATATCGTTTGTTTTTGCTATTTCGCTTATATCTTTTATTTCTTTTTTCTCTTGGGCAAACCCCCATTCTCTAATTTCTTTTTTGATGGGACTTGGTTTTATGTGGTGTTTTTTATTATATTCTGCTTGAATTTTCCGTCGTCGTTCCACTTCTTTTATCGCTCTTTTCATTGATCCAGTAATTTTTTCAGCATACATTATCACCCGGCCATTGGGATGCCTGGCAGCTCTGCCCATTGTTTGGATAAGAGTGGTTTCGTTTCTTAAAAATCCCTCTTTGTCGGCATCTAAGATCAAGATTAAGGCAACCTCTGGCAGATCAAGTCCCTCTCTTAAAAGATTTATTCCTACTACAATATCATATTTTCCTGAGCGCAGATCATTTAAAATAGTAGGCCGGTCAAGTGTTTTTATCTCTGAGTGTAGGTAGTGTACCTTTAGTCCTTGTTCTTCAAGATAGTCTGCTAAATCTTCTGCCATTCGCTTGGTGAGAGTAGTAATTAAAACCCTTTCGTTTTTTTTGATTGCTTTTTTACTTTCTTTAATAGCGTCTTTGATTTGATTCTTTATTGGTCTTACTTCTATTTTAGGATCAAGAAGTCCAGTGGGTCTGATTAAAAGCTCAACAATGTTTCCTCCTTTTTTTGCCTTTTTAAGTTCATATGGTCCAGGCGTGGCTGAAGTATAAACAGTTTGATTTATTTCTTTTTCAAATTCTTCAAATCTAAGAGGTCTGTTATCAAGCGCTGATGGCAAACGGAACCCATATTCAATTAAGGTTTTTTTCCTTTGTTTGTCGCCCTCATACATTGAATGGAGCTGGGGGATAGTGATATGAGATTCGTCAATAAAAGTAATATAGTTTCGCGAGTATTTCGCAGACGATGCTGAGTGGCTTTTTGATGTTTGAGATTTATTTGATTTATTTAGAGAAAAATTTGGGCATTTGTTAAAATAATCCAAGAGGGTAAAAGGAGAACTACCCGGCTTTCTAAATTCAAGATGCCGGGAATAATTTTCAATACCGTGACACCAGCCAGTTTCTCTAATCATTTCAATATCATAATTCGTTCTTTTTTCTAACCTTTCTGCTTCTAGTAATTTTCCTTGTTTTTTTAATTCTTTTAATCTTTCTTGCAGTTCGCTTTGAATATTTTGTAGGGCAATCTCCAGTTTGTCTTTTGGGGTTACCCAGAACTTAGCAGGAAAAATATGTATTTCTAGAATTTTTTCTGAATTGCTATGGATCTTTCGGTTTAATTCAGGGCAAATTCGAGAAAGGTTTTCTATTTTATTTCCTAATAATTCTATCCTGATGATTTCTTTGCCAGTGGGAGAAAAAATTTCTATTAAATTTCCTCTTATCCTAAAACTTCCTGGTTGAAAATCAATATCATTTCTTTGATATTGAAGACGCACCAAATTTAAAAGCAATTCTTTTCTTTGAATTATTTGCCCCTTTTTTAGCAATAAAGAAATATTTTGATAATCTTCCGGTGAGCCAATATTGTAAATACAAGAAACCGAAGCAACAACGATTACATCGTTTCTTGTCATTAAGCTTTGAGTTGCTTCGTGCCTAAGGCGATCGATTACTTCATTGATTTTGGCATCTTTTTCAATGTAGGTGTCGCTTTGAGGAATATACGCCTCTGGTTGATAATAGTCATAGTATGAGACAAAATAATGAACAGCATTTTTTGGGAAAAATTCTTTAAACTCTTGATAAAGTTGAGCAGCCAAGGTTTTATTATGACTAATAACCAGAGTTGGTTTTTGAATCTGCTCGATTATATTAGCCGCTACAAAAGTTTTTCCGGATCCAGTTACTCCCAAAAGCACAGTGTCCTTTACATTTCTTTTAAGATTTTCTACAATCTTGTGGACGGCTTCTTGTTGGGGAAGCGTTGGTTTAAAATGAGAATAGAGTTGGAATTTCATAGAATATATATTATAATTTGAAATCTTATAAAAATAAAGGCAAAACCTCATGACTGTCCGTACAGTCAATGAAGTTTGCTTCCATTTTAACACTTCGCTTCGCCCATTTGCAAACGGGCTCGCGTAGTCGATGAATTTTGCCTCCTTCAGGGATCCACAAAAACTTCGTTTTTGTTCTCGCCCTTCCCTTTCACCTTTCTAGAAGAAGGCAAGGGATCGGAGCTTACCTTCATCTGTTACGCTTTGCCCGTTTGCGACGGGTTCGCGTTTATGAAAATAAATCTTTTTGAGGAAACAAAAGAAGTATGGGACAGATTCATCATTGAAAATGATGGTAGTTTTTTGCAAAGTTTTGAATGGGGAGAAGTTCAAGAATCCTTATCTAAAAAGGTATGGCGTTTTGAAGTAAGGGAAAAAGATCAGGTTTTGAGCCAAGTTCAGATCATCAAAGAAACTTTTTCTTTTGGAAAATCGCTTTTTTATATACCCTTTGGGCCTTGTTTTAAAAGAAGTGTTTTTTTAAAAACTAAAAAAGAAATTTTACAGCTGATTTTAAAAGAATTGAAAAAACGCGCTTCAGAAGAAAAAGGAATTTTTTTGAAGATCGAGCCGCTTATTGCTTTGCCCAAAGAGCTGGGCGGTGTGCCCTCGTTAAAAAGATTTCAACCTCAAAAAACACTTATTTTAAATCTTAAAAAAACAGAACAAGAAATTTTCCAAGGATTTCACCAAAAAACAAGATATAATATAAGATTAGCCGAAAAGAAAGGAATAGAAATAATAAAAACCTATAATTTGCAATCTGAAGCCAAAAATTATTTAGATGATTTTTACAAGTTGATTCAAAAAACCGCTAGTCGTGATAAATTTACGCCTTATCCCAAAAATTATTATCAAAAAATCTTTGAAAAAACAGGGGCTTGCTTATTTTTGGCAAAGTACAAAAAAAAGGTTATTGCTGCTAATCTTGTTATATTTTTTGGCAAGCAGGCAATTTATCTTCACGGCGCATCAAACTATAAATATCGTAAATTAATGGCTCCTCATCTTTTACAATGGGTTCAAATCAAAGAGGCAAAAAATAAAGGGTGTGAGAGCTATGATTTCTGGGGGATTGATGAAGAAAAATGGCCAGGGCTTACTCGTTTTAAAAAAGGATTTGGAGGAGAAGAAATTGAATATCCCCGGGGGGAAGATTTTGTTTTTTCTAATTTTTGGTATAATTTTTATCGAGTAGTAAGAAAGTTGTCTCACCCTTTATCTTAATTTTTCTAATTGGGCTTGACTTTTATATTAAAAGACTTAAAATATAATAATAAGAGTCCCCGTAAGGGGTTTTTTAAAATAAGATACAATAATCATTACGAGTTTATGTTGATCCACAGATCCTTCAAGAGTGAAGCGATGGACAAGATAAAAATTCGTCTAATAAATTAGTAAATTCGTTGGCAATTATGAATATCAGTAATTTTTTTAAAAAGATTCCTAAATTTTTTTCAGAGGTGAGAACCGAGATGAAAAAGGTTTCTTGGCCCACTCGTCAGGAGACAATTAGGAACACTGTGCTTGTAATTAGTGTATCAATTGTTACGGCTATATTTTTAGGCGGGTTAGATGCACTTTTTGCTTGGATAATTAATAAAATAATATAGCCCAATTTT
>ERZ795050.3757-NODE-3757-length-14731-cov-59.012401_pt1 | contig 14731 bp, 15 predicted proteins | sample MGYA00375134_ERZ795050 | MGnify/ENA primary metagenome ERZ795050 (study PRJEB30179, sample SAMN05720221) | activated sludge metagenome | isolation source: Anaerobic digester | place: Japan | collected 2015-05-26 ... | reverse complement strand
GGTCCATCTACTTTATTATTCCATGCTGTTATTTGACCACTTGTAACATGTAAAAAATTAGCATCACTATTTAAGTTACTCAAATCAGTATGAAATATAGTCGAAATGATACAAGGATATACATGTAACGTATCCGCATCTAATACTATTCCTAATTCAATCGTTAAGTTAGGGTTGCTTGGAGGCGTTGTTACATAACCACCACCAACTCCTAAATATATTTTACTTCCTACGGTTAATCCATGACTTTCAACGGTCATTTCGCCCTTACATACGATAATTCCATATGAATTAGCCGGTATGTCCAACGTTGTATGCCCTTTTACCATTGCAGTCGCTAAATTAGAAGCATCAGCTGGTGCAATTGCAGGCATTTGAACTCCCGACCCTCCTACGCCTGAATAATAAACAGGCGTACCGTTTGGTATAGTTGAACCAGTCGAATTATAAACAAATGATACCTGTTCACGTCCTATCTGTAATGTAGTTCCATTTGCGTACTTAATCTCAACTACGTCAAGTGTAGAGTTGTATTTAATTGTAGCTGTTCCTATAAGTTTGTTATTTAAGTCGTTTACTAAATTGTTCATCCACGACTTGCTTATAATCGTCTGTTTTGTAAACGTACCTCCGTCATATACGATTAATGCGAGTTCGTCCGATACTTCAATACCTCCGTAATTCGTATAAGTACCATTCTGCGACGCAATACCCCATGCCGGTATGTCATCAGCATAAAGCATAGGCAAATACGGTGTAATTACACCATAGCATCTATGAGCATATAGTTGTGAAACCATCTCATTAAGAGTTGAATTGAGTATAGCTCCGGTTATTTCTTCGTTACCATTCTCTTTTACATATGTATTGATATACGCTTTTATTACCTCGTTCATAAGAAATCATTATTAAAGTCATCGTTAAAATCGCCCCTTGTTGGTTTAGCTTGAACAAATCTATTCACAACGCTATTAACAGTAAATGTAGCATCTAATGTACCTACGCCCTCATCATTCCATTCTATGTCAGAAAAATCAATCCATAGAACTTTATATGTATTAGATTTGAAAACTATTGCTATTTTATCTGAAATCGCCAATAAACGTAAAGCGTCCATTTGTGGTTCAGTAACAATAAGAGGAAATGTATATTGTTTATTAGAAATCATTTTCAGTGGAAAATTGTACATTTCCCTTTGTGATATATAGTTTTGAAATGGATATGTTGGTTTACCTATTTCTGTACCTACGTAGTGATTGAACTGAAAATACCCGGAAGTAGTTCCCGAAAAAATCTTATAATCGCCATAATCAATATCCTGTAAGTTCCAATATTGTATTTTAACCATATCTCCGATGTATTCATTCGGCTCGAATAAATCCGAATAAAAATAAGCAGCTGTAACACCTGTTCCAACTTTTACGCTTATATAATATCTATTACCACTTGTGAATAGTCCGTCTTTTATTTTACCCGTACAATATACCACCTGATATGTTGTATATGACTTCGCTGCTATTCCTATTTCTGCATTGTTCAAAACTCCTAACGAGTTCCCTAAACGGTCATAAAGAGTAACTACAATTGAACTACTCATGTTTGTAGTTGCTAACTGAAAAGGCAATAAGCTATTTGTTGGAGTAAAAATATGATGATATGTTGAATAAGGTTGTTTATGCCATTGTTCGCTCAAATTGGAGTAAAACGGTAATGTGTTTATATTTGTATTAGTCAACAGCATTATTTTTTATGTTTTAAAGTATATTTCACTACTTTTTGCACCAAATTTACAACAATTTTTTTGCAAAATCCAACACCTTGCGAAGTTTTTACTAATTTGTAAAAATTTGGTATCGGTTCGCCACCATAAGGCACTTCAATTTCCTGTATTTTAGGTCTGAAAAAACCTCTAACAGGTTGATTTACTCCGTTTACTTCCACGTTTGTGCCATAGTCGTTAAAGCCGAAGTACTGTTCCATACATAAAGGTAACATGCAATAAATATTTTGCAATTGAACTTTCGTTCCTTTATATGTAGAAACGTAATTGAATTCAAGTCTATATGAAGTATCGTACATTCCGAAAAACCAACCCTCCTTAAAGTCTGCATTTATCGCTCTATTTACGTCTGTATAAAAATCCGATTCGTTCTTACGAATATTTTCAGATGTTGTGTACTCCGTTTTTATTATTCCACTTTCTAAATAATCAGATGCGTTTTCTTCTGTGAATAACCACTCCTTATAATGCTCAATTTCAAATGTACATGTATTTTGCAATTCGCTCCACATTTTCTCTAATCTTGAAGCCTCTTTTGTTGTTAAATCTATAAAATCATTATTTGGTATATATTTTTCGTTGTTTTCATAAAAATAAATATGCTCAAGTCTAAAATAATTATCTTTTATGCTCCATTCTATGTTAAATCTATCTTTAAGAAATTTCAGTATTTGCCCTAATGATATTATGTTTCTTGTTGCAAAAACACTATCTTTTACGTGCATGTTGGAAAATTGTGTCAAGCATGGGTATTTTCGAGCTAATCCGCTAATTGGGTTTACTGCCAAATAGAAAAAATCTGATTTTACATTTAATTTTATATCGAAATAATTAAATATAGCTTTAATAGTTTCTATTAATGTAAAACTTTGAACCTCGTGAGTTCCTTTATACGTGATTGATTCTGCTTCTAAATCATTATTTCCTCGAACCCATATAGAGAAATTACTCCATACTCTTTCTCCAACCGGTATATAGTCATAATCTCCGTCAGATGCTAATTTTACAAAATAACCTGTTTCAGAACTTTTTTTATATTTTGTTTCCGATATTTGAGTTTTTTTAGTTGCTTGTATGTCTATTGTTTTATATGGGTTAACTGATGATGTCCTGCATAGAACGTAATCGTACATAAAATTTTTTGAAAAATCATTCGCATTAGGTAAACCGTATATTCCACTAAAACTATTTGCTAATGCTCGAACAACTACCCTTTTCATACTTGAAAAAGTAGTGGTACCGGCACCGTATAGATTAGTGAAAGTAAATTCTGATATGTCGTGATAAAGCCCCTCTTTTGTGTTTGACTTCCAAACTAATATACTATTATTTTGCCAAACTTCCCATTTTTCATAACTTGGAGCGTAGCCAGTCTTTATATACCTTAATTCAAAAACACCGTCTTCAGATATGAATTTATCATACGGGCTTCCAATTGCTCCGGTTAGATATAAATTCCCTCTAAAAACTTGTGAAATTTGAAAATTACCGAGTGCTGCTGTAAATCCTACACATTGCAAAATCTTATATTTACCACTTTCTTCTCCTAATGATGTGTACACAATAGGATTTTCAATAATCTCACACTCCTGCTTCCAACTTGTACCGCCACAATAACAAGTGCATTCACTGTCGCCAAGTACGTACACTTGATGTAAAATAGGACTGTAAAATGTTGTTGTTACTTTTTTGCAGTCAATATCTGAAAGGTTTATTTCTTTGTCTAATATTTGAGAAATTCTTTCATAGTAGTCGTCGGTTTTTAATGTAGTTTTTATGATTTTAGCATCGTAATTTACTTCCATCATTTCATAAGTGAAATACCCCGTATAAATAGTAACAGGACCATCTTTTATTATCACATAAAATTTAGTTGTTAAAGGTGCTGCAATTATATTATCAAAATCAACTCCGCAAAACTCTAAATCGCCCTCAAATGATACTCTTTTGCTTATTCCATCTGCTACTATTTGAGCATTTGAATATCGTGGAAAACATGTAACTATTGAAGTTAGCCATTTTAATTGAAAATTATACATAATAAGTTGTATTTATTCCGCGTTTTTCTACTGTTTTACCGTTAATTGTGTAAATCTTATGTTCTGTATTTTTTACTATTTTGCCTACCCCTTTTTCTAAATTGTGAGTATTCATATAGTAATGCACAGATAGATTTCCACCTTGTTGAAATTCTCTATTATTAATCTGTTTTATCCAATTTTTTAAATTATCGCCATACAGTGCAGTTGCTTTGTCATTAAATATCGCCCATCGCTCGCCTTTTTGAGCAAACATTTTTTTACCGTTGCGTTTTCCAAAGTACGTATCGTTACCGCTTGCATGAGTTCCTCCTCCTATTACGTCAGTACCTCCTTCTGAAAATTCTTGTCTTGTTTCGCGTGAAGCTCTTACCTTTGTAGCAATAAAAGCCGTCCACATAGCCCCAATTAAAGGCAAATACACATATGGTTTGTCTGCACCTACCTTTTTAATTACTGCTGCCGAAGCACTAACTAAATTAACACTTTGCTCTATGCCTTGCATTATTTGTTGTTGTCTTAATGCTTTTCGCTCCTCCTCTAATGCTCTTTTTTGTATTCTTTTTGCATCGTTAAATTCCTTTTCTGCTAACATTATATTCGCAGCATACCCTTGCTCTTTTAGCATATATTGTTTTTCGAGGTTTGTTTTGGCGTTTTCAAGTTCCCTGTCGGCATTATCTACACGTTTTTTAGCTATTTTTACTTCGTTATCAAAATGTTCTGACAAAATACCCTCTAATTGTTGCGTAGCTGTTTTTACCGCATCGAGTGATTCTTTGTCAAGTGCCAACCTTTCTAATAGCGTTTCTTTATTCATGTGGTCGCCCAAATAAGGAGTATATGGCGTAGCTTTTGTATTTATCGTTGATGTAGGTTTTAATCCACTTTGCGGTTTAGACGATTGAAGTGCATAATTATACATCGTTTCCTGCTCGAATTCGTATCTTTGTTTATGTAACCTCGCTAATTCTGTTTGATATTCTCGCTCTGTTATTTGTGCCAATTTTATTTTATAATCTAAAATAGCAAATTCAGCTTTTTCCAATGCATTGAATTGCTCTATCAAATATTCATTTTCTAAATAATGAGCGTCTTTTACCCTTTGAGTTTCTCTAATCTCTAAAACAGCAGCTTGATAATCTCTTTCAATTTCAAGCATTTTTAAGTATGCTTCTTCTTTTGTTTTTTTCTCTTTCTTTTGTTTTTCTGTTTCTAATTCTTGTAATTTTTCATTGTGTTCAAAAGTCAATTTACGCATCTCTAAATACGCTTGGAATTGGTCATTTGTCAATCCTTGATAAGCTAAAACGCCTTTAGAACGAGCCTTTTGTACTTCTTTTTCCCAAAAAATTACTTGTTCTTGTGTTTGTATTATATTATCTAAAAATTTCTGTGAAGAAACAGGTATGTTCACATTTTGAACTGCAATGTCAACTACTTTTTTTATTTCATTTACTTGTTTTTCTAATTCTTCAACGCTTTTATTATCAACAGAGAATATGTCTGATAAACTAACTTTACCCTTTTGAGCAGCCATTTTTATTATTTCAGCAGTTATTTTGCTGGATGCAGTTTCTAAAACTTTCACAAACTCCTCTGTTTCTTTTTTAGAGCTTGTGAAAAATTCTACTATTTTAGCCCCGTATATTGTTAATGCTGTTACACCTAAACTAATCAACGATTGAAATGAGAATATACTTTTTGCAAGAACGCTTAACATACTTGGTGCTTTCTGACCCTCTGCCGTCATTTGTTGTATTCCACGTTTAGCTGCTTGGACTTTGTCGATGAACATCGGTATATTGTTCGATATTGCCATAAATCCCGTTTGAATACTATTCGCAAATGCAGGCATCTCACGTGTTAATTGCGCGAAACTCATATTTAAAGCGTTCTGATTATAAGCATAGTTACCTACATTCATCGCTTGTTTTTGAATTACAGATCCGGTTGATAGTAACTTGTTTCTCTGTATATCAATCGCTCTATTATACGCATCTAATCGTTTACGTCCGTTTTCTGTTTCTTGATTTAATTTAGCCTTTTCAATCGTAAGTAATTTTATTATTGCCTGTGCCCTTTGTTCTGTGTTGCTCGCACTCGTTTGCACAGATGCTTGTGCTTTGAGTAACTCTATTTGTTTGCGTTGTTCTAATGCTTGTTTTTGATATTCAATAGTGAGCTTATTGGTTTCTTGTGCTTTTTTTTGCTCAATACTTATAAGTTTCTGCTTTAATTTTTCATTTTCCTTTTCTATTCGTAACAAGTTTGATTGAGCTGCAGCTAATTCCTTACTACTATTCGCTGAATCTTTTGTTACTATTTTTAATTCATTTTGCAATAATAGAGTTTTCTTAAACGATTCGTATAATGTATCGCTTTCTTTTTGCAATCTCTTTATGCCTGCCTCAAGCGAAGCATCGTATAAGTCCTCATATCTAATCGTTTCGTTTGCCATGCTCCATTAAGCTAAAAAATTGTGATACACTCATTTCATGCGGATTGTAACCAATTCCGTATATTTTATGCAAGTAACTCATAGCGTCAAATATACTAATATTTTCGCCTTTTACCTCTATTTCTTTCGATAATTCTTGTATTTTACTTTCTAAATTATGCAACTCGCCTTTGAGTTTCATAAGGTCTTGTTCTGCTGTTTCTTTCGAGTACCTATACCCGTATGATTTAACTATATTCGCTATGTCATCATCATGCTTTACAGCTAAAAGGATTAAACAATTCTTTAGTATCTGTCTTTGTTCCTCTATTCTTAAGCATCTATGAATTATATCTTTCTTCTTTGTTCCGTCTTGTTTCAATATTTTCTCTACCTGTTCGTTTATTCGCTCACATGCCTCAATCATTTTATATGTAGGCTCAAAGTCGTAATTAGTCGTATTTACTATATACTGAAATTCCCCCTCTATTATCTTAAAATAATTATAAACGGGCAAAAAGTCTATATGTCTATAAATATTCTTTTGTAAGACGTACAATTTCGGGTTTAATCCTCGCAATAGTTTCTTTATTATATTTGAAAATACCTTCATATTTCTGTGTGAGTTGAGTTGTTTTTTCGTCCGAACTTGTTAGTCTTATTTCCATTTCCGTTGCTGTTTCAAGTCTTACACCCGAGTAAAATTGTCCTGTTAGGTATAAATCTACTTTTCCATTTGCTCCGGGATTCATTCTTCTTTTTTGTTTTTCATAACTCAATGAACGATATACAAAAGATTTTAAACCATGTCTACCTGTATACATCTGCTCTTTAATTGCATCAATAAAAAACGTAGGGTTATCGTTTACGAGTCTTGCGAATGCTTTTCTTGGGTTCAACGCTTGTATTCGTTCGTTTTGTTGCCTCAAATTCATCGTACAATCTATTTAAATATTGCTCTCCGTTTACCATATCCTTGATAGGTTTTAAACGTAAGTGCGAAGCAATGAAATTTTTACGCCCCATTGCTAACGCACCTCTCACATCTATATCCATTAGGCTATTCCGCTAAATGTTATAGTATTAGTACCCTCGATTTTAATCGAAGTCAACGAAATTGAAGAACAAGCAACAAGCTCTAACGTGTAATCATTTGCTAATGTTGCAGCAAGGTCATACTCCCCAATCTTGCCAGAAGCCTCTAATGTTGTTATTACTTGCGTTGCTCCGCTTGCATCTTTCAACACAAAATCGGCTTTTACTAAACCATCAACCCCTGCCGTAGTCATTGCACTGTCTACCGATTTTTTCAATACTTTAACTTTGCAACCAGTCGCAGAAACTTCCGTTACCTCTAATTCAACATCATATACTCCATCAAAATCTGTTTTAGGATTCCAATATTCTGTCTGATTCAAAGGTTCTAATACAGCTCTGTTGTTTACGAAGTCCTCTGTTGATTTAATTGTAAATGTAACGGGAGTAAGCATTTTCTCTCCTTGTCCTGCAAGTTTCGGTTTTCCCACGTGCAATCTGCATGAGATACCTGTAAATTTAGTTCCATCAGGTGTAATTCCGATTAATGAACCACTTGTATCTATTAATACACAATCCAAGTCTTTGCCGTTTAATCCGTTAAGATTTAAAGCTAAATAGGTATTAACGTCCAACATTGCTTCAAATTGTATTTTACCCCATTCTGCGAACTTTTCGCCCTGTAATGACGTTGTAAATACATCGTCGGTTGATTTGTCCGTAAAAGACTCAAACATAGGGAGCATATATACCCTTTGATTTTTAGGTAATTTCATTTTTGCTTCCCAATCCGCTTTAGTAAGTGCAGTTGTTGCTGTCGCAAACTCCAGTCCGCCATCGAGCGAAACTAAAGCACCAACCAACACCCCTAATTTATTGCCAACTAACTGCTTGAAACCTGTGTTTCCGAGTTCTTTGGTCTTTTCTGAAAAGTAGTTTATTTTTGCCATTATTTTTTTAGTGTTAGGTTTATTTTTAAACAATCTATAATATCATTCAATTCGTTTGGTGGTAAAAAAAGATATTCACGAGTATGGTCTATTCTTACCTCGTTATTTTGAACGGGGTTCTTGTCGAATGTGAATTTCCCCTCTCGAAACATAGTATAAAGAAATTCAGCAAATAAAGGCTCTAAAATTTCATCGAATACTGATTCGAGCCTTTGTTTTGTTGTATAATTCTTATTAGTTGCTGTAATAAAATAGAAACTTGTTGTAAATTCCGAGTAAGTGCCTCCGCGAGTTTCCGTGAAAATCGGACTCATAACAATTAAAGGATATTTAGTTCCGTCTTGTGATTTGTCGTACATCAAAGTAGATAGTTCAGAAGCCACTTCGTTCCAATCTGCTGCAATAAATCGCGGCTTGCTATCCATTTGCTTGACGCATTCTTCGACTAACAATATCGGATTCATATTCCTAAAAATGTTACATATTTTAATTCACTACCGGTTAACTCGTTGTAAATATCTACAGCATTATTATAAGCTCTAATAAGTTTCGTTTCGTCAAGTGTGCGTTCGTTTGGTATTTGTTGCTGAACATTACCAACGGGAGTATTTTGATTATATGTATCACGCACATATTCAAAATATGTAAACCCAACGTACATTTCCTTAACTTTCGATTCATTTTCATCGGTAACATCAATAGGATACTTCGCCTCGATGTAGTCGATATACTTTTGTAACATGACTTGAACACCTGCATTATTAGTATCTATAAAATAAATACCGTCAAAATCATCTTTACTTATTAGACTTGCCATTTTTTCGCTTTTTTACATTTGTTTCGACTTTTTTCGCCAAACCTTTTTTAATTAAGAGGTTACCGAGTTTAACGGTAACCTCTATATTTTTCCCTTTGAATGATATTTTCATGACTATTTTCTGTTAATTGCATAAACTTTATAATATGCCTTTTGGGCAGTTGCTCCAGAAATACCACGTATTCGTAAGTAAGGATAATTAAAATTAGATAACGATTTTACATACATTCCTGTTGACGCATTTGATAGACTTAGTGTGTCAATATTTGTGAAATTAATACCGTCCATCGAACCCTGAAAGTAAAAATTATTAGTTACCGTATCGCTGACCTTTGTAACATACAATCCAATGCCTAACTGAGGAACGTCTGAACCTGTTACTCGAAGTAAAAGGTCTAATGTATCATTCGCCACCAATGTATCGGTAGTTTTCCCTAAATAGTATACGTAAGTATCCTGTGCTAATGGTTTAGAACCACTTACTACTCCTACATTTGTCTGTGCATAGCTCACACTTGCTACAAGTAAAGCTATTGAAAATAATATCTTTCTCATTTTATTTAAGTTTTAATAATTAAAGTTTTAATAATTAAGCACCGGCAGTAATTGCAGTTAAAGTTTCGGCAACATCAGATACTTTTACAATTGCATCAGCATACACAGATTTAACAACTAAATTCTCACGAATATAAGCGTTAACTGTTACGAGTCCTTTTAATGCATCATCGTCAACTTGAACGAACTCAACTACTAATTCATCGAATATGTAAAGAGTTGCTTTACTCATATCGCCAACGATTAATTTATTAGCAGTCATAAGTGCATTTTCTGCTAATGTCATTCCTCCGAATGATACTGCTCCACCTAATTGCCATTGCGGATAAATAGGCATATCAAATTCGTTTTTCAAGTAACGAACTACATCAACATCGGTAGGGTTTGCAATAAAGTTTGTCGGCATTGCACCTCCTTTAGTGTTAACCGCAATTTGAGTTTTACATTTACCAACTAAATCGACAAAGTTTGCAGCTTTGATTGATATTCCGGTAGTGCTAAATTCTTTTGCATAAGCTAATAAACCTTTAATATCGTTATTTAATCCTGTACCGTTTATCAAAGCGTTGTCTTCAGCTAAACGCATATTGTTGTTTACAAGTTGAGAAATTTCGCCAACCATGAAAGCCTCATCTTTAATTTGGTCGATTGAAACTTTGATATGGTCTTTGATTCGTTTACCTGCTAATGATTTTTCTTCCCAAGTTGCAACTGATTCATTAGAATTTGAACCCTCAGCAACCGCCCCTGCATTGTTGGTAATTGCAGATTGCTCAATCCAACGAACTGTACCGCCTGTATTTGAGCCTAATACTACGCGAGGTAATAAGTCTGCAACAAATGGAATACCTCGTTGCAATTGCCCTACTCCTTCAATACGGTATGCATTCGTATTGTTTGTGATACTTGCAGCTGTTACAGCTTTGCGAGTAGTTCCAAATTTATACGATTTACCTGCTTGTATTGATTCTGATAATTTAGCTACATTTTCTTTGTACTGCTCTGCGAATGTTTTTTCGGTATTTTGCCCTTTGCGTTGCATTTCAGCTAAAATTTCGCCTTGTTTTTCAGCTGCGTTTTTCAATTCCGCAAATTGCTCGTTAGTTACTACACCGTCAAATTTTTTACTAATTTCATCTTGAAAATCTTTTAATGCAGTCTGTACACTTTGTATATCTTGCATCGAGGGTAAAGTTTTCTTGAACCCTTCCAATTCGCTGCCTAATGCAGCTTTTAGTTCTTCTTGTGTCATTTTTTTTATCCGTTTAAAGTTTTGTTTATAAATTGTTTTATTTCTTCGAGTTTTATCGGCTCATCGTGAGTGATAGTCTCGCGTGTTTTTACTGAAAATGTAGGAGTTATCGGATTACTTCCAAATACAACCGCTGACCCCTCAATTATTTTAGCCTCTGTTACTGCATAGAAATAATCATATGCTATATCTTTAGGGTTAGCAACTTCTCCTATGTATTTATCCCAATTCTTTTTTTCTTCGGCTGCCCATGATTCTTTAGAGTTCACGCATAAGAAAACATTAATATATTGCATACCTACCGAATGATTATCTACATAACCATTTTTATATTGATTGAACATATATTCATGTTCCTTTGCGTAAATATCGCCCTCAAACATTAATGCTTGTGTATTTCCTTGTAAATTAGCACCTAATTGTTGCCAAGTAAATGTCTTTACACTTGCATTCATTTCTCTGCTTATAACATCCTCGAATGCTTGCGAATGTTGTTTAAGTAGTTTGAATGTCTTTTTTTGCTTCAATGATTGATTCCAAATGCTCGGAATATGAACGTCTTGATGACTATCGTATAAGTTAGTAGTATTAATGATTAACTTCACATGTATTTTGTCGATTGATTCAGCTTCGTAACTTAACGATTTCATGCAAACATCGTTCACTTCATCGTAAAACGAAATAGCTATACCGTCCGCATGTTTTATAGTCGACCGCTTATGGCTTATTAATTGCTTACTATTTTGACAAAGGTACTTGTGCAACTGTGTCAAGTTATCAAACTCTTTCATTTTTTTACGATTTTAGATTGTTTTTTAATCTTTCTAATCTTTTCAAATTCTTCTTTATTCATAGCCTTTTAGTATTTCTTTTGCTTCTTCAATAGTTAATATTCCAGCTTCTACATTTGCTCTAATTGAATTACTCATACTTGCGTAGGTATCAGCTTTGAGTTTTTTATCCTCTTGCATGAAACTCAAATGTGAAAAATCGAACATAAACGAATATCCTTTTTCTTTTGTGTTAAATATTTTATCGAACCCCTCGGCAATACTTTGTGATTCGGGAATTATACAATCGTCATAAAACTCTTTTTTAGCCTCTAAATACGTGTTATACTTTGAAGTATCCGGTAATGCCATTAATGGGGCAGGTATTCCCATCGCCAACGCAACTGCCCTATAATCAGCATTTTCACTGTCAAACAATCCTAATTCAGTAGGTGTCCTTGTCAATTTAGTTGCTCGCATTGGTATTTTAGTAATCATTGTATGCCATTGATTAGACAAACTACCGTATTTTCTGTATTCTTTTTGTATTTCATCAATTTCCTTTGGGTGCAATGCTGTTAATATTCCAGCAGCATCGCCACGTTCGGGGCTTAACAATACTTCAGCACCTCTGTTTTTTATTGTCGTCTGTCTACTCTCTATTGAAAATGCTATATTTTCGATATTCTTGTATACTAAATCTAATCTACTTTTAGGCTTTATAACCTCCTTAAGTTCAATAGAGGCATCGTAAATAGGTATCATATTATTCAAGTCATCGCCTGTTATATTATAACTCATTCCAAATAAGTTGATTTGATAACTTAACACGATTGATTCTTGATTGATGTATGAAGCTATTTTATAATTAACAGTAATTGCATTGTTCGGAATAACAACCATGCTTTTAACATCTTTGAAGCCAATCGGAACAATTCTATAAACATAAGCAACCCCATAAATATTCATGAACGTCTCAATAGTCTTAATAAACTGTGAGCGGTTTTGATATGCGTTCGGATTATCGATTACCTTTAAATCCTTTAAAAAAGCAGCGTTTGTAATTTTTTCTTCTTTGTCGTTTATAGCAACTATTTTGCCCGTACTTATTGCTTGTGATTTCTTTAATACTCCTATTCCAACCGCAGGACATTCTTCGTACATCGAATAATAGTTGTTCTTGTAAGAAACACTCTTAAATGATGATGGTAGGTAATTTATTGCTGAAATATTGGATTTCAACACATTAGCTCCGATTTGGTATGCTTTTACTATTCGCGAAAATATATTCATTGCAAAAATTTGCTACAAATATAAATGTTTTTATGATGTAATGCAAATAATTTTATGATTTATATCATGTTTTAATATGTGCTTTCAATATTGATTATATTAAATAGATAATTTATATTTGTAAAAAACTAAAAACATGGAAAAAGAAGTATTAATGTTTGGCTCTGTTACGGAAAAAGAATTATTGGACTTTGGATTTGTTCCTGATTTGGATTCAAAACAGAATAAAATATCTTATCCTGATGAAGGATTTCATTACGTATTAAAAAAAGAAGGACTTGAATTTTCTACATCACAATACTATCCATATTTAATTGTTGGCGTAGTCGGAAGTATTTATTATAGAGAAATAGTTACGCGGAAAATAACAAAAGAAAAAATACTAAAAGCTCTTGAATTTAAAACTAAAGATGATTTTATGTGGTTAGGTGATGATTAATATACCATATATTGCGTAGCGTACCCTGCTGCGTCCCAAAAGTGATTGAAGTCGTCAATAGGTTCATCGAGCTTTATCCCTCTTATTTCAGCATAACAGTAATTTTCTTGTTCTTCCTGTATGTACTGTCTTTTTACTAAATTTATAGGCTCACGGTTTATTAAATCAATTCGATGCTTCACGCAGCCGGGAAACTTTTTAACAGGAACAAACTTAAAATTTAACCCATCATTCATCGCGAATGTGTTGAGGTCTGATATTTTTTGGGGTTGAGCTGAATCGCTTATACATACTATCTCTGTTACATTATTTTGCGAAGCCCATGATTTTAAAGCCTTGTAAAAATTAATCAATCCACTGTTACTATCGTTTTGAATATCTGAACCTGTTGCCATACTTCCGTAAATAGGACAATCGTACCAACGACCTTGCTCATTCTTGCATGCCTGAACAAAAGCATATACTCCCGTTGTATTACCAAAGTCAAGCCCGTATAAGTACCTTTCAGTATTATCGGTCATTTTATCTACCCAATTAACACGTGGAAATACCAAGCCTTCCATACTTCCACGTTCTCCACACGTATATACTTTATATCTATAAGCATTTGCCGTTCCTTTTTGAATATTCTCAACTGTCGGTTCATATCCTTGCAGTTCTTTTTTAACAGCTTCGGGGCAATGCTTGTTATTTTTATATGTCGTTTTTGTGAATATTGTATTTTCGCGTCCTTCCCATTTGAAAATCCAATGTTGAGTAAATTTTGGATTCCAATCTGCTATAAATAACATAGTACAACGCATGTATATTCCTCTAATTAAACTTTCACTTTGAATTTCTAAAGCCTCATTTAAGAAACAAATATCACTCGGATACCCCTCTGTATCTTTTTCATCGTCTAACCCTCTGAACTTAATTATGTGCTGACCTATTTTGTAATTAGGTTTCGGGCTTGTAACGTATGCGTTTTGGTCGTATATTCCTATTTCTTTCGTGAATCGTATAAATTCATCGAATGTTTTATCCCGACATTCCGTCAAAGTCTTGCGAAGTATATAAATTGAAAGGGGCTTTTTAATGTGCCAACAAAGATAAACTATTAAATGAAATGTATCCCAAGTTTTCGAGCTGCGACTACCACCCTCATTGCATATTGTTAATTTATCTGACCTATCACGATTTGCAAATTTTTCGAGCATGTAATAAAATAAATTATTAGGCTCAAATTTCAAATTGTTACTTTTTTCGGTCATTTAGTTATAGATTGTAAGTACGTATATCGACAAAATAAAACAGATTGTAATTAAAATGTATTATTCTAATTCCAAATTATTACCGTTTATCTGAATTGTTATAGGTGC
>ERZ795050.3740-NODE-3740-length-14775-cov-8.853736_pt1 | contig 14775 bp, 14 predicted proteins | sample MGYA00375134_ERZ795050 | MGnify/ENA primary metagenome ERZ795050 (study PRJEB30179, sample SAMN05720221) | activated sludge metagenome | isolation source: Anaerobic digester | place: Japan | collected 2015-05-26 ... | reverse complement strand
TGCTCCTGTCCCTGTCCCTGACCCTGCCCCTGACCCTGTCCCTGACCCTGTTCCTGCTCCTGTCCCTGTCCCTGACCCTGCCCCTGACCCTGTCCCTGACCCTGCCCCTGTCCCTGCTCCTGCCCCTGCTCCTGCTCGCCCCGCATCACAAACCCAATCCCAATCCCAACTAAAAGGGCAAGCCCAATGGCTCCTGCAACAACAGCTTTACTACCTTTCTTCGACTCCATTTCCAGCCTCTCCTTCCAAGTCGGTGGCAAACAATGCATCCATTTCATCGGCCAGTTGTGGCAAGGAACCATCCACCACAGCCAACCGGATTCTTTCCATTAATCTCTTGTAAAAATGAAGGTTATGCAAGGTATTAAGTACCGATCCCAGGATTTCCTTGGAAACAAACAGATGTCGCAAGTAAGCCCTAGTGTACCTAGTACAAGCGATGCAATCACATTTGGGGTCCAAAGGCCCCATGTCATCTCTGTAGGCGGCATTTTTAATGATAATCCGCCCTTGACTGGTCAAAAGAAGGCCGGTACGCCCAGCCCTTGTGGGAAAAACGCAGTCAAACATGTCGATTCCGTGCAAAACACACCGCGCAAAATCAGCCGGCATTCCAACGCCCATCAGATAGCGCGGTTTATCCTTGGGCATCGCCTGGGTGGTGGCCGCAGTTACGCGATACATATCCTTGGGCGCCTCCCCAACAGACAGTCCACCTATGGCAAAACCCTCGAAATCTAGGGCCGTTATGGCTGCGGCATGCTGGCGACGCAGATTTTCATCAAGACCACCCTGAATAATCCCAAACATAGCTTGATCTGGGCGTTTTCTGGCCTCAATCGCCATGTGTGCCCACGAAGTGGTCAATTCCAAGGCCTGATCAATCTCAGCCCGCGCCGCTGTTGAAGGCGGGCAAACATCTAAAACCATTGCAATATCTGACCCAAGAGCCTCTTGGATCGCCACTACTTTTTGAGGTGTAAATTCGTGTAAAGAACCATCAATGTGAGACCTAAAGATGGCCCCCTCAGGCTTAATTTTGCGCAAAGAAGCTAGGCTATATACCTGGAACCCCCCAGAATCAGTAAGAATAGCCCCATCCCAGTCCATGAAACGGTGCAGGCCACCGTGAGCAGCGATGATTTCAGGCCCTGGTCGCAAAGCCAAGTGATAGGTGTTGCCAAGTATTAAGCCATAGCCCATGTCAGAAACCATAGATGGCAACAGCCCCTTGACGGTTCCCAAGGTGCCAACCGGCATAAATGCAGGTGTTTGGATGGTTCCATGCCAGGTCGTCAATAATCCTGTACGGGCAGATGAATTTGGGTCAGAATGCTGGACTTGAAAGGAAAAGGGCATTAAGCCTCCATAGGTTGCATGGTCACAAAAGAAGCATGGCATCGCCATATGAAAAGAAGCGATAACCGGCGCCCACAGCATGGTTGTAGGCGCTTAAAACGCGCTTGCGGCCTGCAAATGCGGATACCAAAACTAAAAGGGAGGATTCTGGCAGGTGAAAGTTCGTTACAAGCCCTGAAATCACCTTGAATTGATGTCCCGGAGTGATTAACAACCTTGTGCTGCCCTGCCCTGCCTCAACTTTACCTCCCTGGCCCACCGACTCTAGGGTCCTAGTGACGGTTGTACCTACTGCAATCACACGTCGGCCATCCTCTAGGGCCTGATTTATCGCGTCAGCAGCCTTTCGCGAAAGGTGGAAATGCTCGCATCCAACGTCGTGCTCACGAACATCCTTGGCCAAAATAGGCTTAAAGGTTCCAGGGCCAACGTGTAAGGTTAGCTTAGCAGTTTGGACACCATGGTCAGCCAGCTTGATAAGCAACTCTGGCGTGAAATGCAGACCAGCTGTAGGTGCGGCCACTGCACCAGGATTGGCTGCAAAAACCGTTTGATAGCGACGGCGGTCGAGGTCACGATAACGGTCATCTTCCCGCTTTATATATGGCGGCAAGGGCATGTGGCCCATCTGGGCAAGCTTCGAGTCGATGTCGCCTTCCTGTAGCCTCAAAACGGCCGTACCATCACCAACCAAAGATTTGACCGTAACAAAAACACCTGAAGGGCTGCGATCTGGCTGCAATAGCTCCAAGACTGCATCTGGTTTCAAGCCTCGATTGGTGCCAAACATGGCCCTAAATTCCAGGCCGTGTCTTTCGATTACCAGCAACTCGACTGCTCCACCAGTCAACTTTCTTGCAAACAGCCTAGCTGGAATGACCTTGGTGTCGTTTAAAACCAAAAGATCCCCAGACCTTAGCATATCTGGGAGTTGCGAAAAGGACAGATCTTGGGGGCTGCCATTTTCACGCGGCAGGAACATCAGCCTGGATTCACCCCTAAGCTTCACCGGGACCTGCGCAATCTGCTGTGGCGGCAGCTCAAAACGATAGGAAGCCAGGTCAAACTCGGCTGGAATCAGACCTGGCGAGGGATCTTTTGTGGTTGCTTGATTTGTCAAAAGCTTCCGATGCGCTCCCTAAGCTTGTCACGATCTGATTCAAAGGTCAGTTCATCTTGAACACGATAGAAGTTTTCCTTGTCCAAAACACTTGGATACATGATGGCGGCAGCTTCCACCTTGTCAGCACCAAAGGAAAGCACACGCATAACCTGACGCACCTGCTCAGTCACGAAATAACTGGTTCGAGAAGCATCCTTAAGATACGCCAGTTGATCCTTACCAAAGGACAGCTCTTTCAGACGGTTTAGCAGTTCTCCAAAAAACCTGTGGTCCATCGGTGCTGGAGGAAGCTCCACAACCACCTCTGTCTCGACTTCAGCCTTTGCACCACGTAGCCCTGACAGAAGTTTGGTTCTGGCGGCTGTAACTGCTTGATAAACTCGTTCTCGATGACGTGAAGGAGGCATCCGATCCAACTGAGCCAAGGCATTATCCAGCTCAGAAATCGCGTCTTCCAGATAGTCAATATAGTGCAAGGGAGCGGGCGGCAAAACGTTGCGCCCAGGTGGAGGCACCCTACGACCAGGCGAGCCTGCTTCAAGCGCCGTACAAGGCAGCAACAATGACAACACCAACAAAATCCTAACCAAAAGCTTTGTCATGCCAAATCCTCCAAAACTAAGCCGTACTATTGTACCGCCTGATGGCAAATTTGGGGAGCCCCCTTGGAAGCACTCCGAATCAGCATTGATGTCGAAAGTTGGCCAGACAAGTGAATATACATGACAACTTCGTAAATTTGGGCAAAGGTGAATCTCAATTGATATCTCAAAAAAAAACTATTATTTCCGTTGTTGAGTTGATTAGTTGTGTGACATGACGGTAGTTAAAAGTGATGGACAGGTTGCGGCATTAACTGGTTGCCTGTATTTGGGAGGGCAAGATGCGTAAAACGACTAGTGTGTTTATTGGCTTGCTTGGTTGTGTGATGGTGGTGTTGGTGATGGGTTGCGACAACGCCGTGGAGTCGTCGCAAGATCCCTCGTTGCCGGCCAAGCTCGTTCAGCAGGATTCTGCTGAGTTTTGTGCAAATGGGACGGTCGAGGTGCAGTTCAGCGACGCCAGCCAGGCCTTTGGGTTTCCGATTTTACTGGTAGCCGGGGATAAGTTGGTGGTTGACGCTACTGGCTTGGATGGGCTTGAAGCTGTTGCTGCCTTGTATGGTCGTGCCGATTCGGAAGGGAACTATGGTGAACAACCAGTTGTTGTAAACGATGGTCAGGAGATGGTCTCTCATCTGACCTGGACTGTGCAAAACACAGGTATGTACCTGCTGGTGGTCACGTCTAGCGGCGGCGCAAGTGAAGGATCTGCAACACTTAGCATCACAGTGAACGAAGCCCCTGGTTGTGGTGGCAGACCATCTGATTGCCGCCCAAATGAATCTCTGAAGTGTTCGATTGAGTCCGACGACCCAGCGGATTGCAGCGTTGTGTTTGAGATGTTCTATGAAACAACGCCAGGAGACAACCCACGAGCGAAGTGTGAGCACCTGTGTGCTACTGGCGTGTTCAAGGACGATGATCCAGTCAGCGGCCTCTACGATGGCCTCTACCACGACAACACACCATGCCACGCTGCTATTACCGACCTAGACTGCCACTCATGCTGCGCCCTCTCAGACAAGCCCGTCGGGGAGAACCCCTGCAATCGCTGATTGGCAGGAGGCAGGGACAGGGGCAGGATCAGGGAGATGGCTTAGGCTCGGTGGAGTTGTGTTCTGCCATTATTGTCAGACCTAATGAGGCGCCTAGGACTAGCAGTCCGCCACCAATTCCGGAGACTGTCAGCGGCTCGCCAAACACCAAGAGCCCGATAAAATAGGCAAAAACAGGGTTCAGATATGAAAATCCACTCACAATAGACGCCCGCTCCCTCGCGTACGCTGCCGTCATAAACATCTGCCCACCAAGCCCCGCCAACCCAACTCCAATTAACATCAAAAGACTCTTTGGAGTCGATATGACATCCCAAATTACCGCAGGCTCCAGCTTTTCATATCCTGCAACCACCGCGATAACCAACGCCACCACCGAATAAAAAGAAGACCAAAGCCCAAAATGCAAAACAATTCTTGCAGACGGCTCGGTAGCAGACAGTTTTCTAACCGCAACGTACGCAGCAGCCGCCAACACAGCAGACAACAACCCCAAAAGAGCAATCCCAATGGAAAACGGCTTAGCACCAGCCTCTGGGGATTGCCGGCCAAATACAAGCCAAGCCACTCCAACAAGCGCCAATACTACCAACGGTATCAACTTTCCAACATCTCGCTCACGCAGAATCAGCCCCGACATAATGACCACAAACACCGGAGAACTGGAATTCAAAACAACAGCAAGGGAAAGAGGCAGATATTCAATGGCCAAAAAATACAAGAACATAGCCGAAAAACCAAAGGTACTTCTGGCAAACATCAGTTTTCGATTGTTGACTCGAAAGGACAACCCCTTGACCCTGAAGTAAATAATTAGAGGAATTACGCTGATAACATTACGAAAAAGGACAGCAACTAAAAATGGCAAATGCCCAGTCGAAGCTTTAACCAAGGCGCCCATGGTAGCAAAGGACACCGCGGCCAAAACCATAAAGAAAATCGCAAGGTGCGTGTTTTGTTTGGGCATTACGTGACCCCAAATCTATTCAGGATCACCAACTTGACTGACCACCCACTCAAGATATGAGTTACTGCCCGCGACAACTGGTAGGGCAATGATTTCCGGGACTTCGTAGGGGTGAATCTGCAACACTCTTTCAGTCAGCGCCTCAACGCCAGCAGCAGTAGTCTTGATTATCAATAACTCTTCGGCGTCGTCGTGAATTTCGCCCTGCCATCTGTAGACAGAACGAATCCCAGGGACCCGGTTGACACAGGCCGCAAGTCCGGATTCGACCAGATTACGGGCTATGGTCGCCCCAGATTCGCCATCAGGGGCCATTACCAAAATGACCACTACGTCTGTCAACGAATTACCCTCTTTCCACCTAAAATGCCGGATTTAATATTAACCAAGGGCTTGGGAGAAGACGACCTCGTGGTTTTTCTGACCACAGGAGCCGGCTCGGGAGCTTCATATTTTGCGACCTGGAATCTGGCGACTAACAGCTCGGGATCCCAGGGCTTGCCAGCATCAGGTATCGCCTTGGGACCATAGGGCAATGGAGTGGCAAGAACTGTTCCTGGACGGGCTGTATCAAAGGGGCGGTCAAGCGTCATAGTGACAGGCACCGGCTTGGGCATCAAAAAGAAGACAGCAACGGCTGCACCAGCCGCTAGGCCAACCCCCAGGGTGATGAAAATTCCAGCCTTTGACTTTTTGGGCTCGGGGGCCGCCACTGTAACCACCTTGGCAGCAGCAGCCCTTTGCTCGGCCTCCCTGGCCTTGCGTTCCTTGCGCTGTTCGTAGGCCCGCTCGGCCTCCTCGCGGGCGCGCCTTTCCTCTTCGACTATGGCCCGAAGCTCAGCGGCTTTGGCGGCCTCCTCTTCCTCCCTGCGCTGCCGCTCCTCTTCTTCCTTGGCCTTTAATTTTTCCATGAGCCTAGCGCCCTCATCTTCGATCTCGGCGCGGCTCCTTTCAAGGAAATCCATCAGCACATTACGGGCTTTTGGCACATCAGGCGGCAGTTCCTCGGGCGGAATCTCCGGGGGGCTCATATCTAAATCGAGTTGATCGTCCTTCATATGTGATCTCTCCAGATTTCTAACCACAGTTGTGGCACCCGATACATTACCCAAACCTTGGGATGCAAGCAAGACCGATTATATAATTTAGTGGCAACAATCACGAATCCTGGCGTACAACCAAAAGGCTAGTCAAAAGTCTTACATCCGTATCTTAGGTATCTGGCTCTGACTCGCAAAATGTTTTCCAGGTACGAGAAGTTAGCCGGTATCCTTGATTCAGTTCTGGCTCGATTTGGCATCCCCAAGCCTGCGTTGTAGCCAGACAAAGCCAGCATCAGATTACCATCGTACCTGTTTAAAAAGCGCTTCAGAATTATGATCCCGCACTTGATGTTTTCAGTGGGGTCGAAGGGATCCCCGCACGAAAAACGCTCGACATTTTCGGGCATTACCTGCATCAAACCAATGGCGGCGACACGTGAAAGGACATTTGTGGAAAAGGCGCTTTCAACCCTTATTAACGCCAAAAGTAGCGCTGGATCTAGGTCATTTTCAGGGCCCAAAACGGACAGGATGCTTACAATCTCCTCACAGCTCATTTTCTTGGCTTCATAGGGGACCTGTTGAAATTCACGGCGGTCACTTTGGATGGGGGAGTCAAGTGATCGCGGTTCCAACCTAGTTTTTGGAGCCTGGCGTTTCTTTAAGGGCCTGTCAGCTTGATGCTGAGTGATCGCAGGGGCGCACCCAAAAATTGCCAGTACGAGGATTAAAGCCAATGTCCGCATCAATTTTTTTGTCCAACTACCGGAACCAAGGATATTATGGGCCCATGACCGCGTTATCTCCAACAAGCCGTCAGCCCAAAGGAATTTACAGGACTTCTGTGATTCTGATTTTGGCATGCCTGATGTTGCCTTTTTGCAATGAAGGGCAGGCCCAGACGCCAAAGGCGGCTAGCAACTCAAGAACTAGTAGGCAGAAACCAGCGACGAGCACTCAAGCCGCTAAAAAGAAACCGGCCACTAAAAAGAAACCGGCGGAGGCTTCCAAGAAGAAGCCAGCCTCCAAGAAGACAGAAGTCAAAAAAGAGCCCGCAAAATCTGCGTCAACGCAGAAGCCGGCTTCAAAGAAAGCACCTGCAAAGAAGACTCCACCAAAGAGGCAAGAACCCGTCCAAAAGGCACCAGCTAAGCTGTGGCCAAACAGATCGAAACCTCAACTGGGTGATGGAACGACTGGCTCAGAACTGCTGATAAATGCCCAACGACTGGTTGGAATGAAGAACTCGTTTACCCCAGATTCCTTTGCAAGCCACCTTTGTTATTCCACGGCTTTGACCACCAAAAGCAAGTTTCGCTCTGATTCTTGGGCAAGTTCGCTTTATAGAACTTTGGCCAGGAAACGTGCTGTAAGTCACAAGGACAAACCCAAAAGGGGCGACTTAATCTTCTTTAGGCTTCAGGAAAAGAGCGCCAAGTACCCAAGCAACGTCTTGGTGGGTGTAGTTGAATCTGTAAATGGCTCAACCATCAGGTTTATTGCCCCACTTGGTGACGAAGTTAAGCGAGCTAGGGCAAACATCTCAAAGGCTACAAAGCGGGATGCCACGCTAATCCCATGCCAAAAAGGTGCGCCTTGTAAGGCTGGAGAACTGTATCTGGGTTTTGCACCAGCAACAAAGGTTGCAAATGTATTTCCCTAGGGGCGTGCAATCATTGCAAAATTTAGGATTAAACCAACTTGATGGCACTGCGAGGAAGTTCAGTCAAGAAAACGGACGGTCTGCCAGCTACTGTCTGGCCATAACGCATTCTGGTCGCGGCGTAACACAAGTGCAGCTTATCCATTGCCCTAGTCATCGCTACGTACATCAGGCGTCGTTCCTCGGCCAACGCCTCACGCCCAATGGGAGCGGCATAGGTTGCAGCTGAGGGCCGCTGGGACAGTGGGAAAAGACCGTGTTCCAAACCGCACACAAAAACACATGGAAATTCCAGGCCTTTCGCAGCATGCACAGTCATCAAGCTTACAGCCTCGTTGCCGCCTCCCTCATCAAGGGGTTGAACCAAGGCCACTTTATCAAGCCATGCCCCAACGTCATCAAGGCCCGTAGTCTCGTAGAATTGCCTTGCTGACGCCAATAATTCCTGGACGTTTTCAACTCTGGAGCGGCCTTCAGGGGTTTCATCCTTTTCAAAAAACTCTAAAAGCCCAGTTTTATCCAATGTCTCGCGAAGCACCTGTTCAGCGTTCATTTCCTTGGCCTTGACCGCCAGATCGGTAAGCATCGCGATGAAAGAAGAGATCCGCTTACCAACTGCGCCACCGGCTTGGTCACCAACTCGGGCAAGGGCCATCAGCAACGAATCCTCAGGACCTGTCATAGCCGCCCTAGCCTTGTCGATCGTGGCGGGACCAATACCTCTTGGAGGAACGTTGAAAATCCGCTCTAAGGCAATAGAATCCGCTGGATTCACAATCAATCGCAGGTAGGCAATAACATCTTTTACTTCTTTGCGCTGGTAAAACCTCATCCCCCCAACAACCCTATAGGGGATTCCCATTGCACCAAATGAATCTTCAAAAACACGGGATTGTGCGTTTGTACGATAAAAAACGGCGATGTCCGACCAACGGGCCCCGTCTTCCATGCACTCTATGGCCTTGGCCACAACCCACTCTGCCTCATATTTCTCGTTCAGATTGGCGTGCACGATGACTGGATGGCCAGGACCGCGCATAGCAGTCAAAGCCTTCTCATACCTAGAATCGTTGTAGGAAATGACTCGGCTGGCGGCCTCCAAAATCTTGGACGTCGAGCGGTAATTGTTGCCCAACGTCACCACCTTGGCCTCTGGATAGTTGTCTGTAAATTCCAGGATGTTTTCGATCTGGGCACCACGCCATGAGTAGATGGACTGGTCATCATCACCGACAACGCACAGATTTCGATGCTCCTGAACCAGTTGTTGCAAAAGCTGATACTGAACGTCGTTGGTATCTTGGAACTCATCTACTAGCACATAATCAAAGTGACTTTGGATTTCCCGGCGGATGTCTTCGTGATCTTGCAGAAGCTCCAAGGCCAGAAGCAGCAGATCGGCAAAATCCATTGCCCCATTTGATTTCAGGTCATCTTGATAGGCTTCATAAACCTCAACATATTCCCTTCTGACGGTTGCTGCCAACAGATCTGAGGCTGATTTGCCGGCGTTCTTAACGTTGTCAATAAAGTATGTGTAGCTGGAGGCGCCCTCTTTAGGCAGGCCAAATCGTTTTAAGATGCTTTTGACAGCGCTTGTGGAATCCCGGTCATCGTAAATGACGAAATCCTTTGGATATCCAAGACGTTCAGCATACCTACGCAGCCACTGTAGGCATATCGAGTGGAAAGTGCCCATCCACCTTGGGGCATCCTCGTGACCCAAAAGTGTGGCGACTCGCTCACGCATCTCATCCGCGGCTTTATTGGTGAAAGTGACCGCCAAAATCCGCGAGGGAAATACCGATTTATAACGGACCAGCCAAGCAATTCGCCTGGTTATAACCCTGGTTTTTCCGCTACCTGCTCCAGCCAAGATTAACAAGGGCCCTTTATCGTGGGTGACTGCCTCAAACTGCGCGTCATTCAGGTTCTGCAAAATGGGGTCGTTAAGATCATAATCGTTGGGGGGTATTGGCACTTTAAACTCGCTTGTCTGGAACTACTTACTTTATGGGGATTCGAACTTCGGTTGCGGTAACAACAGGATCAGTGGTTCCTGCGGAATCAACTAGAACCTCGAAGGAGGCCGGCCCCTTTTGGGTCAGCACGACCACTCGTTTGGCGGTTCTGATTGGCTCACCTGACTTTTGTCGCGGGGTGATCCCACGCAGGACCAGATAGGATTTGCCTTTTGTGACTTTAACCACTGACCAAGTCAATTGGAAAAAGGTGCGTGAATTTATTGACGGCTCCACAAACTCGCCGACGTCGTCCATCTCGAAGCTATCAAAAACAATCCGGTCGCCAGACAGGATAAACAGCCTACTGATTTGCTCAAGTCCACTGTTGGTCCCTTCAGCCTCTGGCAAGACTTGAGCAGTCATAACTGCGACCAAGGAATCTCCAAAATCAACGACATCCTCTGCAGGCATCACCTGATAACCACGTTTTTTCAACACCACAGGGTTAAAAACAGGCCGATCATCAAGCGCAGAAGCCGCTGGGGCTTCCTTGCCGGACGCAGGTGCTTCCTGGGCAACAGCAGGAGCTGTACAAAGGGTCAAAGAAACGGTAAGAAATGCAAAATATTTAGCGGCTAATCTCATTCGTGACCTCCGACAAAACAGTCGCTGATGATAACCGAAAATTAATAACAACTCCAAATAATGGCGGAGGGGGGAGGCAGGGGCGGGAGGCAGGAGACAGGGGCCTAGAGGTCGAAGGCTGCGGCTAGGCGGTCCGCTATGACCTTTCTCATGGATTTTGGCTTTATAACTTGGGCCTTGCCCGAAAAGGACAGGATCCAACCTGCCAAGTACGGGGAAAGACGCCTGGAAAGCTCGATCTCGATTGAGCCGTCTGGCAATTGTTTGATTGAGGCATCCGGATTTCGTTCAATGGCCCAATTTGCGGCATCCTTGTCTATGTGTACCAAAATCGTTTCCTGACCGTCGTCTTCTGTAAAGTCACTTTCATCAGGAACGTCGTGTGACACAAATTTTTTATCGGTAAGCTCAACAGAAACGACCCTATCAAGTCGAAAATGGCGCCTATCCTGACGAGTTTTACAGTGGCCCATCACATACCAGTAGCCATCCCTTCCATAAAGCTTCAGCGGTTGAACGGTCCGCTTGCTCAGCTCATCGTTGGAGGCTGCCAGATACTCGATTACAACCTCAACATCGGAATCAATCGCCTTGGACAGCACAGCCCACGTCGGCGATATGACTCCAACCCCGGTATCAATGAACAAGGACATGTGTTTCAACGCAGCCTGAACCACGGGTGAAGCAAGTTTGGTGACCTTTTCCAAAACTGCTGACGCATCCCTTGCCAAATCATCCAAGGGGCCATCAGCCATGACCCTTACCAAAGCTGTAAGAGCCGCAACTTCAGCAACGTTCAACGGCAAAGGACGATGACCAAGCCCCAAGTCCAGCTGTGGCCCCAAATCAACCCAGTCACCTTCAACGAAAACGTCGATATAACTATCGAGTTCAGGTGTGGTATGCACCATCGACAAAGCGATCACGGCATCCTTAACCTCGGCAGGCGTCATTTTACAGGCCGCTGCCAAGTCCTGCAGGCGCATTCTGTTCCCATTGGCCCTAAGCACTGGTAAAATCAGCTGAATTTGAGCAAGCCTTTGAGACAGACTCAACCCTAAGCTCATGTGTTCTCCTGATAACCATGCACCAACGCGATGCGCCTGACCAAGTCGTTGAAGGCTTGGACCGACTCAGGGGGGCTTAAAATCACCGCCCTACCCCACAGCGACATTATGAAGCCAAATAAAGCCTCATTGTTACGAACTGTTAGCTCGATTAAGACAGAGCCGTCTTCTTCCTTGGCAATCACCGTAGCGTTGGAAAAACTGGACAGGCTCGCTACCGGGCGTTCAAGTCTGATTCTGGTAACCACGGCATCATGTGACGCGATATCCCATGGTTCAAGTGTCCGCCATGGCGCCACTTCAAAATCATCGGGAATCTGAAATCCATTCCTGGGCCCTGTCTGTTTAACGGCAAAAACCCTGTTGACATCGAACATCCTGACTTCTTTACGCAAATGACAAAAACCAACCAGATACCACACCCTGCGTTTCAAAAACAGGGAATATGGGTCGACTTTGCGCTCCTTGGAGTCCGACTGGCGGCTGGATCGATATGAAAAAGTGACTGGAATCCTGTACATTTGGGCATCAAACAATGCCGCCAGATTCTTTTGGGTCTCAGGGTTTTGTGCGATCAAACCATGCTGAAAATGAAAGGTCGTGAGCTCGCCATCATCCTTTGAAGATTGAAGATCCACCCCAGCCATGGCTGCATCCAACTTGGCAAAACCCAGCATCAGGTCCTGGCTCAGGGGGAACGCCTCAATATTATTAACCATAGCTGCAGCCTGACGCAGAATACCAAGTTCCTTGAAGGTCAAATTGACCTCGGGCATTCGCAGATGATTTGGATCTAAGTAGTATGAATCGCACTCTTTGTGTCCGACACATTTCTTAATACAGCCTATTGGAATGCCCATTTTGGCCAGATTTTCCCTGTCCCTGATGAATTTACGCCTACCAGATTCATAGGCTTTTTGTCCTTGTAGGTCTTGTTTGCCCGGATCCAGCAATGGACCGTAGCTACCATCTGTTCTTTCGCGAATTTCATCCAAGGTCAACGGCTGCTTCGAACCAAGCAAAATCGCAATCAGGGTTATTAATCGCTGCTCAGGCTCAAAGGAGGCTGGTTTTCGAGGTTTAGAGGTCTTCACAAGCGAAAGTATATCACCGCATTGTTGGCAATATCAAAGCAACTGCATACTTGAAGCTACCTAGAATCCTCGACAACCTTGTACTTTAAACTGTCGTATCGTAAAATCATCAAAGGGCGAAAGCTGCTACATATGGGGGTTGAAGATGTTGAAGCGCTTGGCTTTTCCTGTTGTTGCGTTGATGTTTTTTGCTTGCGGTGGTGATGGTTCTGTGATCGACCAAGAACTGCCGTTTGACGTGTTCCTGCCAGGTGATCGAGACGTGCCCAAGCAGGATCAGGGGCAGGACCCTGGGGAGCAAGAGGACCGGGGGCAGGAGCAGGGACAGGAGCAGGACCCGGGAGGGGTTGACGATGATCCAGGGCAAGACCAGGATCCGGGACAGGATGATGATCCGGGACAAGGCGAGGACCCTGGGCAGGACGATGATCCGGGACAACACGAGGACCCTGGGCAGGACGACGATCCAGGACAAAGCGATGATCCGGGGCAAGACCAAGACCCAGGGCAGGACGATGACCCAGGGCAGGATGACGGAGAAACCTGTGGGCCTTGTTCTGGTGGCAAAGTCTGCATTGATAACGTCTGCCAATGCCCTGACAACCTGATGGATTGTTCTGGGACTTGTACACAGCTTGGAACAGATACTAACTGTGCTGGCTGTGGCGATAAGTGCCAAACTGGAGCTACATGCCAAAATGGCGCTTGTAAATGTACTGAAATGGTCCAAAAGAAGTGCTGTGGCGACAACGTTTGCTGGTTTGACTCTTGTGGCAACCAGGGAGCGGTGGTTGAAACCTGTGAATATGGATGCGGTAATGGAGCTTGCCTGCCGTCCTGTTTTGACGACCCCGTTGGATCCTGTAAGGCCTTTTATGGGTGTGTAGGTGGGTGTGCTGCAGGAACGCCTGGGGAAACCTGCCGCAATCAATGCTTTAACAGGCTTTCCACTGAAGGCTTGAATAACCTAACTAACCTTGATACATGCCTAGGCAACAACAGTTGTTATGGTCTTAGCGATGATGATTTTTCAGATTGCGTGGATGAGTATTGCATAGAGCCCTACTACAACTGTTTTTGGGGATGCTCTTATCCGACCTGCAACTTGTTGATGGCCTGCATTGACCCATGCCTTGCGGGACCAGAAGCCAACAGGACCACGTGTGTAAACAACTGCTGGGAAGGAGCAACCCCAGAGGCTCAACTTGATCTGAATGCGGCCCTTGAATGCAACTCTAACGCATGCCCCATCTGTAACACAACAAGCGGCACCGAGTGCGATGAATGCTGGGATCAGGCAACCGTAACCACTTGCAGAGCATACTGGAGCAAGTGTGTCGAGCTGCCAGAACCTAGCGGCTATTGCAGTGTCCTGTGGAGATGTTTCCAAAGCTGCAACACCGAAGAATGCCAGGACGCCTGTGTTGCCGAAGCCAGTCCAGAGGCCAATCAAATGTTCGACGCGATATATGATTGCATCGACGCAAACTGTGGTACTCTTTCTGGGTCTGAATGGCTAACCTGTGCAAATGCTTCAATTAATTTCAGGGGAGCGTGCAAAACCCAGATGGACACTTGCATGGCTGATCGGGCATACGGGACTGGGCTCTGCCTTGACCTGTGGAATTGCTACATGGGGTGTGGGACAGCAGAGTGCAGGGAGGCCTGTAGAACGGCTGCCAGTCGAGACGCCAATACAAAGCTGAATAACATTTTTGACTGTATCAACACTGTATGCGATCCAGACCTGCCAGATGATCAATGGAATACATGTGCAAATACCGCCATCAAAGCTGGGGGGGCCTGCAGAGCTGTGACTAATGTCTGTCTTGAGGATAGAGTTTATGGCACCGGGACCTGTAATCAGCTTTGGGAATGCTACATGCCTTGTACTGACGACACATGCTGGCAGACCTGCGTTGGTGCAGCAAGCAAACAGGCGATAGAGCTGTTTCAGGATGTCTTCGATTGTATCGACGGAGTTTGCGATTCTGATGTTTTAGACGACGACGCATGGTTGACTTGTGCCAATGCCTCAATAAATACAGGAGGCGTCTGCAAAGCCAAATATGACACCTGCCGCAATAACTAGTCCCTGTCCCTGCCCCTGATCCTGCCCCTGCCCCCGCCCCTGTCCCCGTCCCTGCCCCTGTCCCCGTCCCTGCCCCTGTCCCTGTCCCTGCCCCCGTCCCT
>ERZ795050.3737-NODE-3737-length-14783-cov-3.942015_pt1 | contig 14783 bp, 10 predicted proteins | sample MGYA00375134_ERZ795050 | MGnify/ENA primary metagenome ERZ795050 (study PRJEB30179, sample SAMN05720221) | activated sludge metagenome | isolation source: Anaerobic digester | place: Japan | collected 2015-05-26 ... | reverse complement strand
GTTATAGATACGCAGTCACAGTGTATTTGACATTCTGTGTTCCTTGTATGAAACTGGCACCAGTGAGAACCAAAAGCGAAAGTGTTCTGAGTATTCCTATACTTGCACTTTCAATTTACATAGTCTTCACGTTTTTCCCTGCCGCGTACACATTCGTCCCGTTGTTAGGGGAAATAAGAATAGTATTGATCTCGGGTGCCGTTTTATTGATAGGCTATATATTGACGGCTGGGAAATATAAGAATGTCGGAGCATGGAAAAATTCGACTGTTATTGCAATGCTCGGTTATTTTAGTGCAATCATGCTTAGCATATTTGTGTCCCACGATCGCGGCTCTACTCTTCAGATAATAGAAGCCAATGTCAAGTATCTGTGTGTCCTGCTGGTCATGGTAAAGATTATTGATAGTGAGAAAAGAGAAGATTTCATTTTGGCTATCTTCACGGCTTGCGGGATAGGCATGGCAGTTATAACGATAGTAAACTATGGTATCTATGGAAAGACGTTCGTTCAGGGTGAGATTGTAAGTAACAGGGCTATGGCATTGGAAGGAGGATTATTCGGAGACCCGAATGATCTTGCAATGTTGTTCAATGTAACGCTTCCATTCATGTTGTATTACTATTTGACAGCTAAATACAAATTATTTTCCATCCTTGGTATAATTGTAACAGTTTGTGCTGTTATGCTTACCTATTCGAGGGGCGGATTTTTAGGGTTGTGTGCGGTAACGATAGGTTTTCTGATGCTGAAAGGAGGCAAGAGGGGACGTTACATTATACTCATCGTGATAGCGGCGCTACTCTTCTGGTCACTTGCGCCTGATAGTTACAAGAATAGAATCATGACAATTAGTAAGGAGGCACGGGTTGATGAAAATTTGGGCGAGTACCCTGGTCGCCTTCAGGCCTGGATTGAGCTTCTACCGGAAGGAATGAAAAATCCAATTTTGGGTGTCGGGGCCGGGTGCAGCAATTATGTAGCTGGACGTGCAATTAGTGATTGGCATTCTATGCATAATTCTTTTCTACAGGTATTTCTGGAATCGGGTTTAATAGGCTTCTTTTTTTATGCGTGTATATTTTTATCGCAATACAAACAATATCGTCATTTTAAACGCAAATACAGTAACGTATTCAACATTAACATTGAACGTATCAAGTTCACACTGTTAAGCCTTTTGGCCTTCGCAGTCACGGCCTTTTTCCTTCCACAAGCATACTCTCCCATCTTATATTTCATATCCGGTGCTTCTGTCATCAATGCAGAATTATGCAACTTGCCGAAGAAGCAATAAAGAATCAGAATTATAAAAGGGCATTACCAGGTCTTTATTTACTATGGATAATAGTGGCAGTCTTTGTCTTATTATCTACTGTGAGTGATAGTTTTTTTGATGTCTTGCTATGTTTAGCGCTATTTTTAGTAATTCCGATGTGGGGACATATCATTATGCTCCCTATATATTACAAGTATGGGTTATTGCTCGAGGGGTTTGTCTGGGGCAGCGTGTCGGGTCTTGCTCTTTCACCTCTTATTACTGCAGTGGTTGTTTACAATTGGGGATGGAACATAACATTAATATTCATGGTGATATTTGTCATTCCTTGTGTGTTATTCATTACTCTTTACGTTAAACAATTGCACGGTAATGCATTTACCCATGGTCCAGGCATTGCGAGTGATATCGTATTACCGATAGGACTTATTATTGTTACCATATTTTTTTATTACCCATTCAAAAACCTGGGTGTACTCGTCGGTGATAAGTATCTATATGCATGGCTTTTTGGACATGATTTCATAAACAGGATGGTACATGTCGATAGTCTGAGTCGGGGCGTGCCGCTGCAAGGCTTTTTTTTCGCAGGTGAAAAACTGAGTTACTATTGGCTGGCATATGTATATCCTGCGTTCATTCACAATATAAGTGCAATAAAGCTCAATATAAAGCAAATTCTCCAGATCACCCAAATATTTTACAGTATTTTAACTGTGGCCGCATTAATATTTTTTTTAAAAAGTATCATCGGTGCAAAGAAGAATCTGATGTTGGTGACATTACTTGCTTTATGTTGCTATAGCTATGTTGGGTTATATAACGTCGGATTAAAATCTTATGTTTGGATTACAGAGCAAGCGTCGGTGGAGTTGTTTGGTTATAATTTAGATAATTTATCAGGTTTTTCACATAGCATTTACAGATTCTTTCTAGTTGAACCTCAGGGCACTTTGGCGATAGCTGTAATATTGTTGATTCTATCATTATACCGTCAAGAAGGATCATTATATAAGTTCGGAACTATGGGGCTACTTTTGGGGCTGCTTTTCGGTATTGAAGCGTCGAATGGTATTATGCTCTTTGCATGGTTTTTAATTACGGGTGTGCTTGCTGTCTATAAAAAGTCTAACGCAAGATTTACAATCGGGATAAATCATTTATTTGCAGTTTTGTTTGCTGCTTTCATATATGGGGTATTTTTTTCAATACAGATGTATGATTTTCAAACGGGAAGTAAAGCACTTCAATTGGCAACTAATAAGATTGCTATTCTTTCCGGACCTTTTTATTTTTTAATAACATACGGACCGCTGTTTATCTTCGGTATTATGGGGTCGGTGGTATATTTTAAGAATGACGAGAAGAAAAATGATTGCATTGGTAGTTACTGCATTCTTTTATTAGTAGGCCTCGTCTTTACTTTTTTTATACAAAATCCGACGGAGCCGCATTTCGGTCTTTTTAAGGCAACAAGAATATTGCCTCTTGGTCTGCTGGTGTTGTCGGCCTTTTATTTGGATAATATGAAAAAATTCAAATATTCAATATCTTTCGCTATCGGGGTTATGCTTCTGGCTATACCCACATTGATAACAGATAATTACATCGCATCCAACATATCAAAGCCATCTACTTATGTGCGAAAATCGGATATGGAGGCTGCCGAGTGGATAAAGAATAATTTACCGTGTAATGCGATAATTCAGGCAGAGCCGAATTATCCCGAAAGTGACGACATAAAAGCACCCAAATATTCCTACAGTTTAATTCCTATATTTGCTGAAAGAAGGACTTCTATTGGTGAGTGGAAAGTATCAAGTCAAGAGCATGGTAAAAGTGACGAAGTTAATAACCGATTTCATGAAGTCAGGCAAATGTTCGCTACTGGAGATGAACGAGAAGCATTGACTATGATAAAACGATATAAGATTGAATATTTATATGTGGGTGAATTGGAAAATAAATTGTATGGAAAAGCAGTAGATAAATTTAAGAATAATAAATATTACGAACGTGTATATTCAACATATAAAACAGACATTTACAGAATTATGATGGATAATATTCAGGAGAGAACTAATGATATCTGTGATAATACCCGCCTATAATGAAGCAGAAAATATCAATTTAATAACAAAATGCATTTCGGAACAATTAGAAGATTTGGGAGATTATGAGATAATATTTATTGATGATGGTAGTACAGACGCAACATTGGAAAATATAAAGAAATTAACAAGAGACGGGAATAATATTAAATATATTTCATTCTCGCGAAATTTTGGACATCAGAAGGCTTTAAAAGCAGGATTAGATCACGCAAAAGGAGATTGCGTAATCAGCATGGATGCTGATATGCAGCATCCACCTGAGTTGATCCCAAGGATGATTGATAAATGGAAAGAAGGAAATGATGTTGTATACACACTAAGAGAAGATTCTACAAATACCGGTTTAATGAAAAGAACTACGTCAAAAATATTCTACAATATAATTAACAAAATATCAGATGTTGACATTCCTCTTGGATCCGCTGATTTTAGATTATTGGACAGAAAAGTTGTGGACGAGTTAATAAAATTTCGGGAGAATTGGTTATTTATCAGAGGTATAGTATCGTGGTTGGGTTTTAAACAATCAGGTATCGAATACAAAGTACAGAGAAGACACTCTGGTCAGTCAAAGTACTCCTTGAGCAAAATGGTAGGATTTGCAGTTCAAGGGATAACATCTTTTAGTATCTTGCCCCTGAGGGCGTCAATATTCCTGGGATTTATTTTTTCATTGTGTTCATTTTTGTACGCCATATATGCCATATATGCAAAATTTGTATTGAATGCGGCTATTTTAGGCTGGACGTCGATCTTGATGTCGGTACTGTTCCTCGGCGGAATTCAATTAATATTCTTAGGAATACTGGGTGAATATTTGGGCAAGATGTTCATTGAGACAAAAAGTAGGCCAAACTACATCATAAAAGAGAAAAGCATATGAATATAGTCATAAGTCCAATATTTTATGTAGCTGTAGGAATAGCAACCACTTCTATGGCGCAGATAGTATTAAAAGTGGGGAGCTCGACTGAAGTCCTGAGCAAGAAATGGTTGCTGTATTTAGCCATAAGCTTGCTTTCGTATTCGGTAGCATTTCTATGCTATTATTTAGCTCTTAGATATTTCGACATATCGAAAATATCTCCAATCATGACCGTCAGTACTGTAGCGATTGTAGTCTGTTTTGGCTTCCTGTCAGGAGAACAATTTAGCATAACAAGAATAATAGGAATTATAATTTCTTTTGTATCGATATTCTTACTCCTCAAAGACTGAAAGCAGGTTCTCTTGTAGCAGGTGTGATATCGCTAATGCTAAATACGCAGTCCAAACAGCGTTACTCGCAGACATCGAATTCATTTATTTTGTTTGAATTTCATTATTCGCCCATGCAGAAAACAAATCAATAGTAAAGAGTGTAAATGTATTTAAAAAAATTGTTATCGACGACCAGTAATTTCAAAAAGACTGCCTATCACCATTATGGTCGCTCGCCTCTAAGTCTTCTGAAATTTATGTACTATAGTGGCATAAGAATTAATACCTTTATAGTATATGAAAATGATCTTACAAAAGAATTGCGTGATCATAACCTCGACACCGATTTTAGGATTGTAAAGCCAACAATGGAAGAATTGGAAAAAATAAGAACAGGGATGGATCTCCCCAGGGAGTTTTATTATGACAGAATTTATAACGCGAAAACATGTTACCTGGCTCTCAAAGATGATAAAGTTGCTTACATCCATTGGGTCCTGTTTAGAGGCGATTACAGCAGATTCCTTATTTTGAGGGATGGGATTGCAGAATTAAATTATAATACAACAATGCCGGAATTCAGGGGAATTTGGCTCTCTGCAAAGATGATGGCATATATTTCAAAGGACTTGCAGGAAGAAGGTTATAAAAAAGTCATGGGTGTAATACACGAATTTAATATCCCGTCCATAAAATGCATAAAGAGGGCTGGATTTGTTGAGGTAGAGAGAATAAGAGCTCTGGGTCCTTTTAACAGGAGACTGGCTGTTTGAAGCCATGACAAAAATTGCATATATACTAACACCTGTAGAATACGGAGGTTCTGAAAAAGTCAACCTGTTATTTCTAAAAAATGTGAACCGGGAGTGCTATGAAGTTCATCCAATCCTTTTGATTAGGCCATGGGAAGCAAGCAATACATTCGTCAAAGCATTAAACGATATAGGATATGCCAGTAGAGCGATTCCAGTAGCTAAAAGGCCTGTAAGTGAAGGCCGAGATTATTTCAGGGTGTTGAGATGCCTGTATATACTTCATGGAATATTATCAGAGGAAAAATTCGATATTGTTCACACACATGGCTATTTCGCGGATATTATTGGCAGTGTAACAAGTCATCTACATAACATCCCTCATATTGCGACCTGCCATGGTTTCATTTCTAATGACATTAATTTAGAAATATACAGCAAATTAGATAAATTATCTTTGCGCTTTTGCGATAGAATTATTGCTGTGTCAGATCAGATAAGAAAGGAGCTCTTGGGTGACGGCATAAGAGAATCGAATATTATAACAATAGCTAATGCTGTGGAAAATTCTTTGAGCGAGGACGAAATATCCGCTTTGAGAATTGAAAAAAGAAGGCAGCTCTCAGTGAGTGAGGATGATATTATTATTGGTTATGTGGGAAGGTTAAGCAGAGAAAAAGGAATTGAATACCTTATCAAAGCAGGCGCAATTCTGAAGGAAAAAAATAAATCGTTCAAAATATGGATAATTGGTGATGGAAAGGAAAGAAAGGAACTGGAAAAAGTATCATCAAAAATGATGCTCCAGGATTTCATTTTATTTACAGGTTTTTTGAGTGATGTTGAACGCTGGTTTCCGGCAATGGATGTATTTGTATTACCATCTCTTACAGAGGGAACCCCTATGGCATTGCTGGAAGCTATGTCACACGGCTTACCTGTGATTGCATCAAAAGTCGGCGGCGTTCCCGACATCATAAAGTCGGGGGCAAATGGACTGCTGGTCCGTCCGGGAAATGCTCATGAGATTGCCGATGCAATTTGCATGTTATATGAAGACGAAAATCTCAGACTAAAGCTCGGTAGAGAAGCCCGCGTGACTGCGCAGATTCAATATGGAGTTAACCAGTGGATAAAAAAGATAGAAGATGAATACCTTAGGGTAGTCGCAAGCTAAAAAATGTTAGTCATTCAGTTCATAATATTGATAATTGCTTTGTATCTGTCTTTTTATGTTCTTTACAATTTATCTCTAATTCTCATTCATTTTCTTGTTCCGAAAAGGACTCCCGCCCAAGCCACACCTGCGACAATATTCAAAATACTTGTTCCTGCGCACAATGAAGAATTGCTCATAGGAAGAATACTGAGGAGTGTACGCAATCAGGATTATCCGAAGGAGCTGTATGATGTCCTGGTTGTAGCAGACAACTGCACCGATCAAACAGTAATGATAGCAGAGCGGGAAGGTTTCAGGGCATTAAAAAGGGAGGATCGCAGCTTAGCAGGAAAAGGTTATGCAATCAAATATGGACTGGAATACCTGAAAAATGAGTCCTACGGCGCCGTATTTATAATAGATGCAGATAGCATCGTTGATGAAGCTGTCTTGCGAGAATTGGATCGAGCAATTCAACAGGGCGCGAGAATTATACAATGTTTCAATGGAGTTGCAAATCCTGACGATAGTTGGTTCACGCGCCTTATGGATGTGTCAAGAACCCTCGGTAACGAGGTGCTGGGCCCCGGTAAAGAAAAAATCGGCCTCTCCTTGAATTTGATGGGAAATGGCATGTGTTTTGTGCGCGATGTAATTGACAGATATGGGTGGGATGCTTTCACCGTGGGCGAGGATTGGGAATATTATGCAAAATTGGTAATGAGGGGTGAACGAATTGCATTCGTCAACAAAGCCCGTGTTTATCACCGGGAATCTATTGATCTTGAGCAGGCTACCTCACAGAGGCTGAGATGGTCGAGCGGCAGATTTGCGATAGCCGCGAAATACGGAATCCGGCTGTTCTTTAACGGAATAAAAAGTGGCAGTATTATGAAAATGGATTCGGCCATGCCCTTATTGTTACCAAATCCGTCACTTGGTATCAGCCTGACAATTGTGACCTTTGTTTTTTCAATGGTCATTCCTATTTCCGGCCATCGACAGTTATTTGTTGTATGGTTAGGTGTGCTCATTATTTTACAGCTTGCTTTCTTTCTTGTTGGAATAGTGTACGTGAAAAATAGAAAAAAGAAACTAACGGCTCTTTTGTTCGCGCCAGTTTTCCTGATATGGAAATCCGGACTCGATCTGTTATCAGTCGCCGGCATAGGAAGGAAATTCTGGGTAAGAACTGAGCGGAAGCTGTAAATGAATAAAAAATCCGAAACAGAAAAAATAAACATTCTTTTTATTATACCGCAACTCGAGAAAGGCGGAAGCGAAGCCCTCGTTTACGACGTAGCCTCGCGACTGGACAGAGACCTTTTCAGCGTTTCTCTAGCGTACTTCAACTTTTATGGGAATGAGAAATTCAGAGATGCATTCCAGGGAGAGGGCATACGGCTGTACCAGATTCCTAAAGATGGGGCGGCAGACTTATCTGCGATGCGGACGCTGGCAAGAATAATTCGTGAGAATAATATTCACATCGTAAATGCCCATCACTTTGTCTCAATGTTCTACTCTTTTTATGCCTGCAAGATAGTCAATCGTCGCAAGCTTGTTTATACGGAGCATTCGAGCTGGGAAGTAGAACAGGTGCCTCTTAGATGGAAGTTGATTGGGAGACTGCTCTCAAGTCAACTGGATTGCATCACGGGAGTAAGCGACGATGTCACAGAAGCTCTCCGTGAAAAATATAATCTGCGGGAAGAGAATGCAATCACGATCAGAAACGGGGTTGATGATATTGAAGGCAGCAAAGAAACTCGAGATATCAGAGAGATCAAAAATGAGTTTGACCTGGCTTCTGACACGAAGGTAGTGATGACGGTTGCAAATTTCAGGAAGGTAAAAAACCATTTGTTTCTTCTCCGGGGATTCAAAGAACTTCTCAAAGAATATGATAACGTGAGGTTGTTTTTGATAGGGCAGGGCACTGAAAGTGATCCGGAGAACTCTGAGGGTGATGTCCGAAGCTATCTGGAAGAGCATAATTTGCAAGATAAAGTCATACTCACTGGACACAGAAACGATGTACAGGATTTATTGTCAATCGCCGATGTGTTTTGTCTCACTTCTTACAGGGAGGGTTTGCCGGTAAGCTTGCTTGAAGCAATGAGCGCGGGGCTTCCTGTCGTCGGAACTCATGTTCCCGGTATACGGGATGTCATCGCTCATGGAGAAAGTGGAATTCTGGTTGAATTGGACGATCGTAAGGCGTTGAAAAACGCAATGGCCGAATTATTGAAAAACGAGGAATTAAGATACAATTACGGGCAAGCTGCTAAAAAGGTTGTAGAGAAGCATTATTCAATTAAACAATGCGTCGGTCGATACCAGGATTTATTTCTGAGCTTGATAGGGCATTGATCATGAGACGCTCGAACGCAAGTCTACCCGTAAGTGGTTGTACATTTGACATATTTGACTCAATATTATATTAGTGAAGGAAAAACCCAACATTTTGTAAGTTTATGTAAACAAAGCCAATTCAATATTTCCTCAATAATTTATGTATAAAAAAGCCTTCACAAAAACACGGTAAAAAATTTATGTCTGTGATTATATTTTAGAAAATGTTATATAATTCAATACATTATGAAGTTGCATCGTTTCTGGTATAACACTTGCTCAAAAATCTGATGTACGGAAATTTATCAAAAGTAAGTGGTCAATTCAATACGAAATAACAATAAATCAGGAATCGTACACGATGAAATGGCTGTTTTGCAGTTATTTAAGTTTTTAGCTGTTGTTGACGATATAACAACTGCAAAAAAACTTGAAAAAGGCAAACCAGTCGAAAGACGGGGACGCAAAGCTTCTGGCCTAAGTCCGGCAATTTTGTGGGACACGGCAGCAGGGTTGCCAAGCGATGTCAGCATCTCAACATGCTGCATCTCGCTCGAGCAGAAGAAACATTTGAGGTGCTGACATATGCATCCAATTACAGCACGCTGTAGTCGATTCATCTTACCTCTCATTACTTCCAGACATAAAAACCTAAACGAACAGATGTAGTGAAAAAACAGGAGGAATAGATGCTTGCAAAAAATGTTATTTCATTTTTGATGATTTCAATACTATCTATTTTAATTCCATCTGTTGCCCCCTCTGCGGTTATTTTTTCTGAAAATTTTGATAATATACAAAGTGGGTGGAATTGCAGTCAGTCTCCGCCTTCGGGCTGGGCGTCTTTGTCTGCTTGCAGGTCAGCTACCTATGGTGGTGTTACTCACTATGGGGGAGAAATAACAGCGGGTGGCCGGACAGGGAATTCGCTAAAGTCATGGAAACAGGGGCAGTTTCCAGATGATACGTCGTTTTATGGCCTTCTTAATTTTGATTTCGGTACGGATCTGTATCGCGATGTCTATATGCGCTGGTATATGAAGATTCCTGCTGGATTCAACATGACGAATTTTGATTATTTAAAGTTGTGGAGATGGAATTTCGGGTCGGGCGGTTCTTATCGGAAACAGATTTATCTTAATTTTCTTCAAAGGCATGGTCTGGGTACTTTTCGGAATGATGCATATATAGGTGCTTATAAAGCTGATGGCGACAATCAGTGGGCTGAGTTGCTTCAACCGCAAGATTTACCTAAGGATGGGCAATGGCATTGTTACGAGTTGCGCGTTAAATTAAATACAACAGGAAGTTCGAATGGAGTATTGCAGTTTTGGTTGGATGGGGTTCTGAAATACTCAGCGACGAACGTAAATTATGGTTCTACCACGTCGGAGTATTTGCGGAGAACATCTTTTGGTACGGGTAACAGAAATGCAGAGTCTGCATTTCAGACAGGCTGGCAGGCGATTGAGTTTGATGATTATGTGTTAAGCACTACTTATGTTGGTCCCGATGCCGCACCTGCCCCCGCTCCTGCCCCAGCCCCAGCCCCCGATCCTGGCGCAACCAGCACACTCTTTACAGAAGGTTTTGATGACAGTAATTTATCGTTTCGTGGATGGTTCGATGATCCGCGCGTGACAATAGATACGTCAGTCAAATACTCGGGATCTGGATCAGCAAGATTTACGTGGTCACAAGGTTCTCAAGGAGGGTTTGGAGTATGCCGGAAGGATTTTACCGCAACCGACAGCCTTTATGTATCAATGTACTGGCGATTTAACAACGATTGGGTAGGTTCAGGACAGAGCTATCATCCACACTTGGTGTATATCCTCTCTGACCGGGATGACCATTGGGGAGGCTTGGCAGCTAATTATCTTGATACATACATCGAACCTCATGGGAGAGGGGCATATCTGATACTCCAGGACTTGCTTAATTCCCCGGCGGTGTGTGGTTCAGGATGTTTTTATGCCCCCTCGATTACGTTTGCATTGAACACCTGGTATCACATTGAAACATACTTCAAAATGAATACGGTTACTAACGGTCTTCCTGTTGCCGATGGGATAATGCAGATGTGGGTGAATGGAGTAAGTGTTTATAATGCCACAAACAGAATTTACAGGAACGGGCAGAATCCGAACCTGAAATGGAGGACTTTTGTTATTGCTCCCTATATAGGTGACGGTTCTCCACAATTACAGACAATGTGGATAGATGAACTCACAGTCGGAACAGGAACACCGGGGGGTTCACCACAACCAGTACCACAGCCAGCGCCAACACCTCCTCATACAGCGCCGGCGGCTCCGACTGGGTTGCGAATACTACCGCAGTAGCTGGATATAATGTTTCAAACTGTAAGCCTCATGGGATCCAAGAAGATGGGAAGAGCTTTATGGGTCCCATGAGGTAACTTCATGCATGAAGTTCTCCCTTCGTTTAAAGTTAGTGTCTATGTTTGATTCATTAAACGAGGGATGTCAATTGTTGTTTCGTACAAGCTCAATTTTTTGAAATACCATCGTTCAGCAACCTTACCTTCAGACTGTCATTATTCCTCAAATACCCCCTTGGAAAAATAACATGAGAATCGGTATCGTCGGCTGCGGGCTGAACTCGGACTACCACGTAAATTTTACCAGGGCATATCCCGGGGCTGAGATTGTAGGTGTTGTTGACCTCGACGAGGAAAAAGCAAGGGACTGCGCTTTGAAGCACAGGATTCCGCGCTATTTCGGCAGGATCGAGGCGCTTATAGAGCAGTCACGGCCTGAAGTCCTTCACATCGTGACCCCTCCGCCCACTCACTATGCCGTCGCAAAAGAGGCAATCGAACAAGGCCTCCACGTTCTAATAGAAAAGCCCTTAACTCTGAACGCTCAAGAGGCGCGGGAATTATACGACCTTGCTGAAGCGAGAGGCGTCAAGATCTGCCCCATGCATAACCATTTTTTCGATCCCTGCATGATTAAGGCGATAAGGTTAGTTGAAGACGGCCGCCTCGGCAAAATCATCAACGTGGAAAGCTACTACGGATTGAACACCCGGATTGACGCATTCCGCAGGTATCCGGCCCCCAATGTTCTACCATGGCTTTACTCAATGCCGGGCGGCGTTTTCCATGATTTCATGTCCCACCCCCTGTATGTGATGCTGCCCTATACCGGGCGACCCCGTGAAATCAGGGTAGTGGAAAGATCCCATGGCGAAATGCCGCAGCACATATCCGATGAGCTGAGGATACTCATAGACGGTGAAATATGTGCCGGCTCGCTCATTTTTTCTTTTGCCGCAAAACCCCATTTCCATTTTGTACGCGTTTATGGAACTCGCGGCATGGTGCAGGTGGATTTCAATACGATGACGACGGTGTTTCATCCATTAAGCGGTCTTCCCAAGGCAGCGCAGAAGGTGATCTACAATGTCAGCGAGAGCAGGCAGCTCTTTTTTTCCACCGCGGCCAATGTGTGGAATTTCCTCAGGGGCAGGCTCAAGCCTTACCATGGCATGCAGAATCTGATTCACCGCTTCTATGACTGTATCAAAGGGCAGGGTTCTGTGCCTGTTTCGAAGGAGCAGGCACTTGTGGTCTTGGATACCATGGAAGAGATCTTCAAACAGGTAAAAAATATCAAGTTGGATTTCGAACCCGTTATCCAGGTAAAACAACCGGGCGTCAAAGAAGAGTTGCCGAAAATACTGGTTACCGGGGCAAGCGGTTTTCTGGGGTCAAGGCTCATAGAGGTGCTGGCGCAGAAAGGCTACCCGGTGAGGACCCTGGTGAGGAAACTCTCGAATACGAAAAAACTGAAAACGTGTGGAGTTGAGATCTTTTTCGGTGATGTGGCCGATCTCGAATCACTTCATCCGGCTTTTAACAACATTGACATTGTTGTTCATGCCGCCGCGGATACGGCGGGTAATGAAAGAGAAGGAGAGTGGAGCACGATCCGGGGGACGGAGAATATCCTTCAACAGTGTCGGCAGGCAGGCGTCAGGAAATTGATTTACATCAGTTCCTGCGCCGTTTACGACGTTGCCGGCATAAAAAAAGGTGCTGTTGTCAGTGAGAAAGCGCCCCTCGAACGTTTCCCGGAGCAAAGGGGCTTTTATTCCTGGTCAAAACTGAAGGCGGATCAGATTGTTGCCGAGGCCATCGCTAAAGGATCCTTGCCGATCATCAGCCTGCGTCCGGGGACCATATGGGGGCCGGGCGGGGAAATATTCACTCCCATGATGGGTTTTTCTATCGGGAATAAACTCTTTGCCGTGATCGGGAACGGGAAATTTGTTCTTCCGTTTGTCTATATTGATAACCTCGTAGAAGCGATTGTAAGAGGAATAGAAAATAATGACCGTGCCGGCGGAATCTATAACGTCGTTGATTCTGAGAGGATCACTAAAAGGGACTACATGAACAAGTTGGTGAGAAAGTTATACCCGAGAGCTACCTGTCTGTACATCCCTTACAGTCTCTTATATTCTGCAGTCTACATTCAGGAAAAGTTATTTTCCTTGATGGGGCGAAAGCCTTTCCTCACAAGGTACCGGATGACTTCTTCCCAGAAAAATATCTTTTATGATTCTTCAAAGATACAGGATGAGCTGGACTGGACACCTTTTGTCTCCGCGGAAGAGGGGATCAAAAAGGTACTGGAATATGAGCTAAATCGGTCTCGGAGCTAAACTGCACATTTTTTTCAACCTCATCATCGTCTCATCCATATCACGTCCCATACACGCGTTTTCTTTTGTTCGAAATCCACTGTTGTAAAATAGGTGGAGCCCATGGCCCAGTGGCTGAAAAATGATCTAAAGGCCTACGCCTAGGAAGCAAGGCTTGTTCCATCAGGAGATCGTAAGAAAAGTTCTAAACGCGCATTTCTCAGGTTGGGAGCTGCACGACACACTCATCTGGTCACTGCTGTTTTTCCAGAAGAGGAATGCTTTATAGATCGAAAAACGACGGAGCCCTGAGCCACAGATAGAAACCGATATGAATACCCTCTTTTTCTATTGTCTTTTTCTTTTACTGGTTTTTTCATTCTACTGGAAAGTTTCTAAGTTTAGGCAAAACCTGCTGCTTTCCTCAAGTAGTTTGCTATTTTACGCATGGGTTGATTGGCATTTTCCCATTTTGCTTCTTGTTATAATCGCTGTGAATTATTACTGCGGTAATAATATTGCTTCTGCGCGGTCTGTCACACGGCGAAAAGCCTGGTTATTCGTTGCCTCATTCACGAGTATCGGCCTACTCGGGTATTTTAAGTATGCCAATTTTTTTGTCAGCAGCTTTGCTGTTCTGGCTAATGCTGTTGGATGGCATGTTACCAGCTTTGAACTCCAGATATTAGTTCCTGTTGGCATCTCATTTTTCACTTTTCAAGCGATGACTTATCCGCTGGATCTATATTTCGGTAGAAGTAAAGACACCGCGTCATTTCTTACGTTTTTAACTTTTGTCACATTTCTTCCCAAACTATTTGCGGGTCCTATTGCCCGTGCACACGATTTCATGGGCAGCCTGTCAGAGAAGCGAACATTTCGGATAGAAAATTTAGAGGACGGTTGTATCCGGTTTCTGACAGGTTATTTCAAAAAGGCTGTTATTGCGGACAACCTCGCCATTTACTTGGTGAACCCGGTTATGAACAACCCTGAGGCATATTCCGCAGCTACATTATGGGTGGCTATGCTCGGGTATGCAGTCCAGATATATGCTGATTTTTCAGGCTATTCGAACATGGCGATAGGCTCGGCAAAGATTCTGGGATTAAAAATACCGGAGAACTTCACGTTTCCCTACCTCGCAACAAGTTTTTCTGATTTCTGGCGAAGATGGCACATCACGATGTCTACGTTCTTTCGTGACTATGTATATATCCCCATGGGAGGCAGCCGCAGGGGATCCTTG
>ERZ795050.3717-NODE-3717-length-14855-cov-8.819662_pt1 | contig 14855 bp, 11 predicted proteins | sample MGYA00375134_ERZ795050 | MGnify/ENA primary metagenome ERZ795050 (study PRJEB30179, sample SAMN05720221) | activated sludge metagenome | isolation source: Anaerobic digester | place: Japan | collected 2015-05-26 ... | reverse complement strand
GAACAGGAGAACAGGTGAACAGGTGATGAGGAGGGGTGGGGCGACGCCGAGGGCGAACGCAGCCCGAGCCCCGGCCGGCGCCGCTTGGTCATTTACGATTGTTAATTCGTCATTTTCTTGATATGCCGCGAATCGCTTGAAGAATCCAGTGACGGCTGCTCAGCCGCCGCGGCTTCGCAGTGCGCGCGGCGGCGCAGGCTCGCGAACGCGGAGACTTCAAAATGATTCGCTCGTTGACCGCAGACCGAAACGAAACCTGGCCGGCGCTGCCGCTGGCCGACTGGAGCGACACCTACGCCACGCTGCACATGTGGACGCAGATCGTGGGCAAGGTGCGCCTGGCCCTCAGTCCGCACCTCAATCACTGGTGGGAAGTGCCGTTGTACGTGAACGCCCGCGGCCTGACCACGTCGGCCATCCCCTATGAGGACCAGGTATTCGAAATCCGGTTCGATTTCATCAGCGACGAACTGGAAATATTCACCAGTTGGGGCGCACGGCGGACATTGCCGCTGCAGCCGCAGACCGTGGCCGATTTCTACCACGCGTTCTTCGCCGCGCTGCGCGAACTCGACATCCACGTGGACATCTGGCCCATGCCGGTCGAAGTCCCGGACCCCATCCGTTTCGACCAGGATCGCACGCACGCTGCGTATGACGCCGAGCAGGTCTATCGCTTCTGGCGCATACTGGTGACCATCGAGCCGATCTTCCGCGAGTTCCGGGCGCGCTTTGTGGGCAAGAGCAGCCCGGTGCACTTCTTCTGGGGCAGCTTTGACCTGGCCGTGTCGCGCTTTTCCGGCCGGCGGGCGCCGGCGCGGCCCGGGGCGGACGTGATTACGCGCGAGGCCTATTCGCACGAGGTCAGCAGCGCCGGCTTCTGGCCGGGCGGCGGGCAGGTTACGGGCCCGGCCTTCTATTCGTACGCGGTGCCGGAGCCGGCCGGCTTCCGCACGGTCCGGGTGCAGCCGGCGGAGGCCCGCTACGACCCGAGCCTGAACGAGTTCCTGTTGATGTACGACGACGTTCGCGCCTCGCCCGCACCCGAGGCGAAGTTGCTGGACTTTCTGCAGAGCACGTACGAGGCCGCAGCCGAACTGGGCGGCTGGGACCGCGACGCTTTGGAAAGCTCACCCCGCACCGGCGCGCCGATCGCGGTCGGCTAGCGGAGCTTTCAGCCAGAATGCGCCGCCGGCGCCGCATTTTCCGCTGATATGGCAATCGGCACGATCATGTGCCCGCGAACCGACATCGCCCGCCGCGGTCCGCAAAGGGGACATAAAGGGGACAAACGAGACATAACGACAAATCGCCGATATAGTCGTGATAGCAAACCCGCCGGGCCTCTGCCGCAAGGCAAGCTATCTCTCGGCGGGTTTTCTTTTGCGCGCGGGGGGACGCGATGATCTACGCCAAGCCTCAGCAAGGCCGCCGAGCCCGGCCGCACATCCGGCCGGCTGATCCATCTGTTGCCAATCCATCTTCGGGTAGCCCCTTCAGGTGCGACGATATTTGTCGTACCGGCGTGCCATAATCACTGCCGTAGTGCTGACTTGTTTGCTGCGCGACGGAGCTGGAAAGAACGATTGACAGACGTTGACAGCAACCGTCAAATAAGCGGGTCGCTTCGGGAGAGAGGCAGTCAACCGCAAAAAAAGGCACCCGCTATGCGCAGCGCCAAGTCAACACCGGACACGGTGATGACAATCAAAGGCGGACCGCTCCATGAGCTCGTTGCCTCTGTTGCTTCGACCGCAGCGAGCGGAGGTCGATCATGAAGCAACTGATCTTCGTCAGCAGCGTTCAGAAGGAGTTGACTAAGGAGCGCCAAGCAATCCGCGACTTCATCCGGGGCAATCGACTGCTGGGCAAGCACTTCGACGTGTTTATCTTCGAGGACTTGCCCGCGAAGAACCGTCGCCCTGATGACATGTACCTCGACAAGGTAGAAGCGTGCTCCGTGTTCATCGCAATGTTCGCAGCGGAATACGGCTCGGAAGACCCCAAGGACGGCCTGTCCCCCACAGAGCGAGAGTTCAACCTCGCCACTAAACTGGGCCGGCACCGTCTACTGTTTCTGAAGAACGCCGACAAGCACACCAAGTCCCACCCCAAAATGGCGTCGTTGATTAAGCGAGCCACGGCTGAACTAATCTACAAGCGGTTCAACACCGCAGCCGACCTGACATCTCTGCTCTACGACAGCCTTGTCGAATATCTCGAAGAGCGCGGCACAATTCAATCCAAGCCGTTCGACGCCGCCCCATGTCGCGGCGCTGACCTGGACGACATCTCCGACGCCAAGATCAAGTGGTTCCTGACGATCGCCCGGCGGGAGCGTAACCTGAACCTGCCCGCGTCCGCGACGAAGCGCGATACACTGACGCATCTCAAGCTGGCCGACGAGCACGGCCTTACTAACGCCGCGATTCTGCTGTTCGGCGATGGTCCGCAGAAGTACGCGTCCGCCGCCGTCATCAAGTGCGCCCACTATCACGGCATCGAGGTCGCCAAGCCCATCCCTTCCCATCAGCTATTCGATGGCACGCTCTTCGAGCAGGTGGATGGCGCGGTGGACTTCGTGATGTCCAAGCTGGCCCGGTCGGTCGGCCGACGCACCGCCGCCGCCGCCGCACCGGTCAAGTACGAGATACCCATGGAGGCGATCCGCGAGATCATCATTAATGCGGTCGCTCACCGGGACTATGTCTCCAGCGCTTCGGTTCAGGTCTCGATCTTTGCGGACCGGATCGAGGTTTGGAACCCCGGCAGCCTACCGCGCGGCCTGCGCCCCGAAGACTTGGCCAAGCCCCATTCGTCCGAGCCGGCCAACCCCCTGATCGCCGCGCCGCTGTATCTCGCCCACTACATCGAGAGTCTGGGCACCGGCACGCTCGACGTGATCCGTCACTGCCGCGAGTCGGACCTGCCCTCACCGCAGTTCGAGCAGCGCGGCAACCAGTTCGTCGTGACGTTGTGGCGTGATTGGTTGACCACCGATGTGCTGCTCGGCTTAGATTTGAATGACCGGCAACGTAAGGTTATCGCCCACGTAAAGACCGCAGGGCGCATCGGCAATCGTGAGTACCAGCGGCTGACCGGGGCCATCAAGAGGACCGCCACCCGCGATCTCGACGATCTCGTTGCCCGTCATCTCCTGACCAAAGTTGGTGCTACGGGCCGGGGAGTCCATTACGTGCTCGCGAGAAAAGGGGACATAAAGGGGACAAACGGGACATCGGCAGCCGCGATCCTCCAAGGGGACATAAAGGGGACAAACGAGACATCGGCCCGCGCCCACGTCAATCATGCCACTAACGTGTCAAACCGGCCGTCCGCCAGGAAGAAGGCCCAGAAAACCGGCATCAGCAGGAACCGCACCGCCACCGGCAGGAGCAGGAAGAAGACCACCGAGAAGATGTTGAAGTAGAGCAGGAAGAGGGTGTCCGTCGAACGAACCGCACGGCAAGTCCGTGGAGGCCGGCCCAGCTCTTTCCAGTTCCAGAGGACCGGCAATGAAGCTGTACAAGTTCCGACCGCTCGGTAGTTGTCTGGATTTGGAACGTGCGCAGGAGATTCTTGCCCAGGGCAAATTCTGGTGCTCGCCGTTCTGGGAACTCAACGACCCAATGGAAGGCGTTTACCGTTATTCCAGAATACGCGCTCGGACTCGAATGTTCCTAGGCTGTACGAGGAGAAGAGCAGGCGCGTGATCTGCTCGTTCTCCGGGAAGCGCGGCTTCCGCAAGCCCGCGCTGTGGGGCTATTACGCCAACGGATTCAAAGGCATTGCCATCGAGATTGAGGTGCGCGATGCCGAGGTCCGGAAGGTGAAATACGTTGACGATGTCACGCGCGTCATGGACAGCGATAGCCGGGACGACGTCGTGGATCGCATCTTGACGACGAAGTTGTCTTGCTGGCGGCACGAAGGCGAATACCGCTATCTGACGAAAGATGATCGCGGATATCACGCAATCGGCGAGATCACCGGCCTGTACTTTGGTAATCCATACGGGAACGTTGGCAATAGTAGCGATGTGCAACGACACGAGAGCATCCGCAAGTATGTCTGCCGGTCTCGTTTGTTGAGGAAGATCGCGCGGAAAAAACGGATACCGTGTAAGGATGTTCATATAGAAGGGGGCTGCGTGAGGGTAGGCGTGTGGCCCGTTGGGTCAACCCCGCACGTTTCGCGCCGAGGGTGCAGGAATTTAGCGGCGGCGGCGACTGCGGCGTTTGGTGTTGCTGCGGCCGTTGCCGTTGGGGCGGCCGTTGCCGTTGCTGTTGTCGGTTGCGTCGAAGAGGTCGTCCGGGGTGGTGGGGGCCTGGTTTTCGGGGACGATGACCGTCGAGGGGTCGTCTGAGAGTTCGTCGGTGTCGGCCAGGGCGGCGGGGGCTGCCGGGGCGGGTTCCATGGCGGCTTTTGCTTTGCCGCTGTGGGCTTTGCCCGCTCGCTTGCGCTCGGGGCTCGGTTTCCTGCCGCCTGCGGCGCTCGCGGGTCCGGCTGCTTCGGCTGCGCCAGCCTTGGCTCCGCCGGCGGTCGCCGGGGCGATGGGCCGGCCGTCTTCGTCCAGTTGTACGTCGGCCTCGGCCGTGCGCATCTTGGCGATGGTGCTTAACTGCTTGACCAGCCGGTCCTCGCTCAGGCCGGTGAGGTTGGCCAGGGCTTCGGCCACGTCGGGAATGTAGCGGCCGAAGATGCTGCGGCGGTCGGCTTCCATGCGCTGGCGGCGGCGGCGGCGCAGGTAGGCGGCCAGCTTGCGGCCGCACTCCTGCAAGGCCAGCTTCATTTCCTTGCGGATTTCGTCGTAATCGGCGATGGCTTCCTTGCTCTCGCTGGTGAAGGGGACCCAGACGCTGGCCATGTGCACCATGACGACCAGCGGGCCGACCGGCAGGCTGTTGCCGGGCTGCGAGAGGCCGTAGTTGCGCCAGTCCACGTCGAGCACGGACTTGAAGGCGGCGCAGGCGGACTGCTGGTAGAGCAGCGGGACGCGGTTGGCGAAGCGGATGACGCGGGCGGGCTGGTCGGCGGGCAGGCTGCCGCCGTAGGCCAGGGCGATTTCGATCTGGAAGGGGTTGCCGCGATAGACGGCCGGGTCGCGCGTGGTGGCGGTGTAGAACTCGGCCTTGACCTCTTTGAGCAGGCCGGCCAGGAGGTTGCGCACGCCGATGGGGGCCAGGCAGTTGGTGGGCGGGGCCATGATCTTGACGGCCTGCATGGCCTGGTAGAGGCGTTCGACGTCGTGCGTGCCGATCTGGGCCGGGCGGGCCTTGGGGCTCTGGCCGGCGTGCTCGCAGATGGCGGCCGCGACGCGCGGCGTGACGCGTGAGAACTCGCGCTGCAGGAAGCCGGAGAGGCTCGGGGTGCGTTCGCCCTTGCGGTCGGGGCGGGCGTCCTTGAGCATTTTCATCAGCACGCCCAGCTCGATGCCGTGCGGGTGGGGCTTGATCTCGCAGGTTTCGGCCGGCAGCTCGGTGGCGCCGCGCGGGAAGTCGCGGTGCTCGCCGGTGGGGGCACGGTAATGAATGAGGGCGTGCGGGTTGGCGATGGCGGTCTGCTCGACGTACTCGTCGACCGACTGGCGGCCTTTGGCGTAGGTGGCGACCAGCTCGATGACGACCTCCGTGCCGCGCTCCCACGCGATGTCCGGGATTTCCTCGTCCTTGATGACGTCGGCCCGGTTGCGCGCCGTGTCCATCTGGATTTCGAGGTAGTGGGCGGGCTTTTTGGGGCTGGTGCGCGAGATTATGTGCACGCTCTTGCCGGTGGTGAGCAGCCCGTACATGCCGGCCGCGGAGATGCCGATGCCCTGCTGGCCGCGGGACATCTTGAGGCGGTGGAATTTCGAGCCGTAGAGCAACTTGCCGAAGATGTTGGCGATCTGGCCTTTGACGATGCCCGGGCCGTTATCGCGGACCGTAACGCGGAAGCGGTCCTCGGCGAGCTGGTCGATGTGGATGTGGATTTCGGGCAGGATGTGGGCTTCTTCGCAGGCGTCGAGGCTGTTGTCGACGGCTTCCTTTACGGTGGTGAGCAGGGCCTTGCGCTTGTTGTCGAAGCCGAGCAGGTGGCGGTTCTTGGCGAAGAATTCGGAAACGCTGATGTCGCGCTGTTTGTTGGCGAGCGTTTCGGCCGTCACGGTGCTGGAGCGCGGGGCGCGGACGGCGGGCGGTGTATTGTCGGCGTCAGCGGGCGCGGCGGGCGGCTCGGGGGCGGGCGCAGGGGCGGCGTTTGCGGGGGCCGACTCGGGCGCAGCGGCGGATTTTGCAAGCGCGGGCGCAGCGGCGGATTTCGCGGGCTGGATGGATTCGGTCGATTCCTTTGATTCTCTCCTGGAGGCCTTTGACTCCTTCCTGGCAGCCTTCGATTCTACTTTGCCGGCCTTCGATCGTTCGGGTTGAAAGCGGGTCTGGCGGAGCTTGGTGGCCGGCCGGCGGCTGGGGCGTCCGTTTTCACCGTCGGTAGCGGTCGTTTCCGCAAGGTAGACCGCCTGGCTGACGGTGCCGACCGGAATGGGGCGCAGTTTGGGTGGAGTGACGGCTTCGAAGAGCGATGGGGTATCCTCAGCCGACGACCTGCGGCGGCGGGTTTTTTCCATCCGTGGACTCCAGGAATTATGTCGAACGCCTTCGCGAAGGCTGTTTCTGGAGCTTATCGTAGCACGCTCGCCCGGCCTGTACAGGCAAGCGGGAACCGAGCTCGGCCCGGCAGTTGGCCGTGGTTCGCGGTCCGGCGCTGGGCTGTCGCTGCCGGGTGCGCCCGAGGGCATCGCCACGACGGAGGCTAGCACGCGCCGACCGTTCCGCAGCGGCGCGCCTACCAGGGAGGGCGCAGCAACAGCAGCAACGCTTCGCCCCGCACGCCGGCTCCGCGAAATTTGCCCAACACCTTCCAGCGCCGGCGTTGTTCCGGCAAGCTCAGGTAGCTTCCCAGAACGTCGTTCATCGGCTCGTTTGTGAACACCACGAACACCTGCGCGTGTGGTGGGCAGGCCCGCAGTTCCTCTTGCAGCGCGTTTACCTCCGCTTGCAGCAAGGCCGGCTGATTAGCCAACGCGGTCGCGTCCAGGTTGCCCAGGTGGGCGGCCGCCTCGCGGGGGTAGGAGAACAATGTGGCCGGCGTGTTCCAGCGCGTCAGGTAGTATTCCACCGGTGCGCGCGTCAGTCCGGTGAAGACCACAGCGTCGCCCGGGCGGGCCTTTGATGCGATCGCGCGCGCCAGTGCCCGGTCGCCGTCGGAAAGTTGATTGCCATACAGGTGCGCCAGGCCGGCGCACGAATTGTACACGAGGACTGCCGCCAAGACATAACGGGCCGCAGTCCAGACCCGTTGCAGGAAACCGAAGCGGATGCCCGATAGTGCCACCGCGAGCAGCAGCGCGAAACTCGGATAGACCATCTGGTCTACGCGACCGCCGACGTAGTTTGGAGTGCTCAGGAGGGACGTGCATAGCGCCGCCAGCAGCGGAAGCGCAGTCGCGCCGGTCAGCCACGCGGCGCGCCGTATCCGCGCATTGTTCGCCGAAATCCCGGCAAAGGTAAGCAACAGACCGGTTAGCAGCGTTAGTCCACAGAGCAGCACCGGCGAATACGAAATGGCCGGCGTTTCCGCAAGTTGGTAAAACGGACGCGGCTCGCCGGGCGAAAAGGAGAACAGGGTACCGCGCACTGCTCCCCAAATGCCCCACTTGTCCCAGAAGCGCGCGTACCAGGCGTACTGCCGCGGGTTGTTCAACTGACCGAGAAAGACCGGCAGCCAGGGCAGGTAGGCGGTCGCTATCGCCAGCCCGCAGATCGCCCAGCGTTTCCACTGGCGCTTCCATGCTCCTGACCATAGGAGGATCAAGGCGTGCGCCGGCAGCAGGTGCATCGCGAAGTTGTGCGTGTAGAGCGCGCCTAGCGTGGCCAGTGCGTAAGCGAAAAGATGCCGCCTGTGTCCGTACTCGATCGCGCACCATAGCCAATATGAAGACAGCAGGCCCAGCAGTCCCAGCAGTGTGTACATCCGCGCCTGCTGCGAATAGAACACATGGGTCGGCGCAACCGCCACCAGGACCGCTCCTAGCAGGCCCGTGGTCTTACCGAACAGCCGCCAACCGATCGCCAGCACCGCGCCGGCGGTCACCACGCCGGCAACCACGGACAACGACCGCACGGCGGCCTCGCTGTCTCCAAACAGCCGCATCCAGGCGCCCAGCAGCAGGTAGTACAAGGGCGGGCTGGAATCCAGTTTGAGGTGTTCGAGCAGGCCGCGGAGGCCGGACCGCGCCATCAGGATTCCGTTTGCTTCGTCGACCCAGATGTCCTTGCCCGTCAGGTCGTAAATGCGCAGGGCTGCAGCCGGACCCAGCAGAGCCAAGATCAGCGCGCCAACAACCGCGGGGCGCCGCCAGGCGGCATCCAGCCACGCGAATCGCAAGGCGCCAGGCCTTTCCGCAACGGTGTTGGCTGGTTGTGTCATCGCGGACCGTTTCGTGGTGCGCATGGGTTGAGATGCTACACGGACGCCGCGAAAGAAAATAGGGCTTGGAACGGGGCGCGCGCCGCGGCGCGCGTTGGCCATTGGCGGAACGCGGGCGATAGTTCGATCACGCAATACGACGTGCTAGTTCCGGGTCAATCGGTACAGTTGGGGCGCCTCCCACCAGTACGAACTGCCGAACTCCCCGATCAACTGCGGCTTGAAGCCGCGCGCTCGCAACCAGTGGAAAAGTTCAGTCGTATCGTCTTCCGGGTTTGCAGTAGTGATGATCCAATACCGGCCCGGAGCACTGAAGATGCGGTTCATCGCCTGGCGTTGATCAAAGTCCGAATCCGGCAGGCTGCCCGCAACTGTGGGATACAGCAGGGCGAGCTGAAGGTCCTTGCCTGCGTAGTAACGCACTGGCGGCGCGGCCTTGGCCGTCACCCAGACCGGTTCGTTAAAGCGACGTTGTTCTTTCAACACGCTCAGTAAGCGGGGATAGTCATCGTGCGACCAGTATCGGCCTTGCCACGCAACCTGCCAGACGTACAGAGCCGGCACAAAGGCGATGACTGCCGCGCTTACCATCCCGGCCCCGCGCCGACCCGTCAGTACGCCGGCACATGCGCGGCCGGCAGTCACCAATCCGGCCGCGACGGCCATGAGCAGCGCCGGCGCAGTGAACACCAGTAGGCGCTGCATTGTGAATGGATAGCGGTGAGCAGCGGCCGCCACAAGCATCAGCACCCAAGGCCCGATAACATAGCAGGCCACGGGCACGCGGTAGCGGCGCGGCCAGCGGCACAGTCCCACGGCAGCGAGCGCCCAGATGGGAGCAGCGGTAAGCAGAAAGACCAGATTGTCGAACGAGGCGAACCATATTACCGGCACGAGCATGTGAGTCGTTCCGAAGGCCGCCAGGCAGACGGCGCGCATCAGAGACCTGGGTGAGCTCAGGTCGATGTACCAGTTCTGCCAGAATTGGGCAAGTGCCGGGTGGCGCGCCTGAGCACCGGCAGCCACCTGGAAGGTTGCCGCGGCAGAGAAAGCCATCGCCACAGCTAGACACAGCGCGCAAATGACGCGCGCTCGCCGGTCTCGCCCCGGCATGAACGCAAGTCCTGCCAAAAGCGCCGTCAGTGCGAAGACGCACGAGTAGCCGACCCAGGGGGCCGTTATGCAAACCAATGCCAGGCCGATTACGGCGATCGTTCGCGGCTTGCCCGCCCAGCGGGCGAGACCGAAGGTCAGCCATGCTGCGAGTGTCGACGCAAAGGCCTCGACCTCGTATTGCTTGAGTTCGCGACTCCATATCACCAGGCTCAGGCTGAAAGCACATAGAAGGGCTGCCGTCGCCGCCAAGGTGCGCGGGGCCAGCGCTGAGCGAGCGGCGAGGTAGGCCAGCGCCGGCACGGCCAGACCGCACAACAATGGCAGAAGCCTCAACCCCAGCTCAGGAGGCCCGACCGCCGACCCCAGGGCCTTCGTTACCACCGCAAAGAGCGGCGGCAACGGAACCTCCGCCTGCGTGAGCAGTTCGGCAAATTCCTTGTGGACCACCGTGTCGGCGACCCAGGCCTCATCCCGCCAGAAACCGCGGTCGCGGACGTGCCAGACGCGGATGAGCCCGCCGCCGAGCAGCGCGGCGGAAAGCAACGCGAAACAAGCGCTTTTCCTCATTCGTCTCATCAGCCTGCCCTCAACTCGGGGCTCGCGGTGCCTGGCAAGTAGCGGATTAAATTCCGACTCATTATTCTGATACGGCCCCCTCAGCACCGCAAGCCTTTTTGTCGGGCGGCGGTTGCCGGGTGTCGCGCGGAGATGACTTTGAATGCAAAACTTCGGCGGGAACTGATCAAACGCGGGCACGGCCTGAAGGCGGAGCTGAGCGTATCCGCGGGCGAAATTTCGGACGCTGTGGTCGAACATGTACGGACGTACATGGCGGGTCGCGAACTGGGCAAAGTGCGAATTCGGGCAGATAGCGCGGCGGAGTGCGACGAGGCCGCGGCGGAGCTGGCGGAACGCGTGCCGTGCGAGGTCGTGTCGCGCGTGGGGCGAGTGGTTCTGCTGTATCGGACGGTTGAGGGCTGACGGGGCGACCTGGCCGCAGACTTGCGTCTGGGGTACTGATCAGTGGCTGATCATGTTGCGGCTGCGGTTTACGGCGGGGGGTGGATTTTCGTATACTGCGCTTTTGCTGTTCTGATCGGGCGCACGCGTGTGGGCGCGGGCGCGGCGGTGCGCTGGCTGGCGTTCAACCTTAGGAGCTTTGCGATGGCGGTCAACGTGGCGTGCATTGGCGGGCGTGCCGCATACGACCTCGTCCGGAAAGGGGTTTTCAGTGCGGAGCGGCTCGGGCCGCGGGCCACGCCATACGGCGAGTCGCAGCCCCTGTATCGTTGCCGCAGCAAGGGGGGCGATTTTCTGCTGCTGTGCCGGCATGGCGAGGCGGGGTACGAGGTGACGCCGAACCTGATCAACTATCGCGCGAACATTTACGCCTTGCGCGACCTGGACGTTGTGTCCGTGGTCTCGTGGAGCGAGACGCGGGCGATCAGTCACAACTACAAGGTGGGGCAGTTCGTGGTTGTCGACGACCTGATCGACGAGACTATTTCGCGGCCGACGACATTTTTCGCCAACAAGGAGCTGGGGCACATCCGGCACTGGCCGGTGTTCTGCCCGAACCTGCGCAAAGCGTTCGTCACCGCGCTGGAAGAGTTGAAACTGGACTATTCGGATCGCGGCGTTTACGTATGCATCGAGGGGCCGCGGCAGGAAACGCCCGCCGAAGCGCACAAATATGAGGTCTTTGGCGGTGAATTGATCGGCCAGACGCTGGCGCCCGAGGTCTTCCTGGCCAAAGAGCTGCAGATGGCCTATGCCAGCCTGTGCTTCGTGGCCAGCTACGCCGAGACCGGTACGCCTTATCCGGCGTTCGAGGCCGGGCGCGTGTTGAGCGAGGATGTACTGGCGCGGCGGGCGGATCAGGCGGTGCAGAACATGCCGCGGATTCTGGAGCGGGTGTTTGAGGTACTGGGGCGGAAGCCGGCCAGCATCGAGGGACGCGAGCTGCTGCGGGATAGCGATCGCAACGGTAACTGGCGAAAGTGGTTTGAGAGCCCAAGGACACCGACGGCGGCGGAAAACACGTGATCATCAAGGCCGCCTGGGTGGTTCCGGTCGCGGCACCACCTATCAAGGACGGCTTCGTGGAGATCAGCGGGGGGCGTATCGTGCGGGTCGGCCGCGTTGGGCAGCCGGTCTGCGGCGGAGCCGATCGCGATTTCGGGCAGGCGGTCATAACGCCGGGGCTGGTAAATCCTCATACGCACCTTGAGCTGACGGCATACGCGGGGATGCTCGAGCCGGCGCCGTTCTGGAAGTGGATTGAGAGCCTGGTGTGGCTGCGCCGCAGGAGCGGGCGGCGAGAGCGGGAGAGCCGGGGGGCCGCCGAGGGCGGGTGGCAGTCGTTGCGGGCCGGGGTGACCTGCGTGGGCGACATTTCGCGTGAGAACGTTTCCTGGGCGGCGCTGAAGAGGGTGCCGATCCGCAAGGTTTGTTTCGTGGAATTGCTTTCGCTGGCCGATGAGCCGCCGCGGAATCCGGCCGAGCTGCGGGCGGCCGTAGCGGAGGTCGAAGAGGACGAGCTGCTCACGGCCGGGGTGACGCCGCATGCGCCATACACGGTGTCGAGCGAGCATATTCGGGCGGCGCTTTCGCTGGCAGACGAAATCGGGCGGCCATGGTGTACGCACTGGGCGGAAACGAGGGAAGAGGTGGCGTTCTTGCGGGGCGACGAGCGGGCGCTGCCGTTGTTCTTAGGCAGCTTGCTGAAGCAGTGCGGCGTGCGTTCGCCGGCCTGCCCGCCGGGCGAGTATTTGCAGCGGTGTGCGGACGGGCTGCGACCCGGATTGCTGGCGCACAGCAACTACATGGACGGTGCGGATGCGCACCAAATAGCCGCGGGAGGGCACAGCGTGGTTTATTGCCCGCGGGCGCACGCGTTTTTCGGGCATGAGGCGCATCCGTTTTCACGCCTGAGGGCGGCGGGCGTGAGGGTGGCGATCGGCACCGACAGTCCGGCCAGCAACGAAGATTTGTCGATCCTGCGGGAGCTCCAGTTCATGCGTCGTAACTGCACCGATCTGCCGCGGGCGGACGAGCTGCTGCGGATGGTAACGCTTACTGCGGCCGAGGCGCTGGGATTGGAGCGGCAGATAGGTTCGCTCGAGCCGGGCAAGGCCGCTGATCTGGCGGTGTTTCCGTGCGCGGCGGAGACGGTTGACCCGATCGACGAGCTGATTGACCGCGCGCTGCTGCCGGTCGCGGTTTGGGTGGCGGGCAGGCGGGTGGTTTAGTTAGTTCCAGACGCGGGGGAAATGTGCGAATAACCAACCCGGCGCGTCGAAAGCTTTGCCCGCTGGCCATTCCGGCCATTCGGCGACGCTTGGGTGTGGCGCGGGAATGCGGTAGCATGCCCCGGAGCGCTGCGGCGCGTACGTATGGCGTGGGTGTGACTAAATGAGTGAAACTGAGCCTCGGTACAAACGTGTGCTGCTGAAGGTCAGCGGTGAAGGTTTTTGCCCGCCGGGCGGGTTTGGCATTCATCGAGCCGAACTGGATCACGTGGCCCATGAGATCGCGGAAGTGGCGCGTCTGGGGGTGCAGATCGGGGTCGTGGTCGGCGGCGGAAACTTCCTGCGCGGGGCGCGCTTCGCCCGCGAACTCGGCATGGACCCGTCGACCGCCGACTACATGGGCATGCTGGGGACGGTGCTGAACGCGCTGGCCCTGCACGAGGCTCTGGAGCGGGCCGGCCTGGCGACGCGCGTGCAGAGCGCGCTGACGATTGCCCGCGTCTGCGAACCCTTCATCCGTCTGCGCGCCATCCGGCACCTCGAAAAGGGCCGCGTCCTGATTCTTGCGGGCGGGACCGGAAATCCACACGTAACCACCGACTCGGCCGCCGCGCTGCGGGCGGTAGAGATTAAGGCCCAGGCTCTGCTCAAGGCCACCAAGGTAGACGGGGTCTACGACAGCGACCCCAAGCTTAACCCGGCGGCGCGGCGCTACGAGCACCTGACCTACGACCAGGTGATTGACGGGCGGCTGAAGGTGATGGACCTCAGCGCGGTTGATCTATGCCAGCAACACCAGATTCCGATCGTGGTGTTCAATCTTTTCCAGCAAGGAACGATGAGGCGCGTTCTGCTGGGCGAGCAGGTGGGGACGCTGGTGAATGATCGTTAGCGTCCGAGGGGCGATCCGGGCGTGTGACCGGGCGGTAGTATTGGTCGCGCTGTTGAGGTTGCCAGCCGGCATCCGCGATTAGCCGGCGGATCGTCTCTTCGTTCAGGCGGAACGTAGTTCCGGCGGCGGAGACTACGTTCTCCTCCATCATTACTGAGCCCATGTCGTTGGCGCCAAAGAAAAGAGCCAGTTGGCCGATCTTCGGGCCCATGGTTACCCAGCTCGATTGAATGTTCGGAATGTTGTCCAGATACAAGCGCGCCAGGGCGAGCATGACCAGGTACTCATGGGCGTCGGCCAGGAAGAGATGCTCGCCGTCGGGAAGGGGCCGCGGAGCGGATGCGAGCTCGGGCGCCAAGCCGGGCGCTGCGCCCAAGCTTGGCACGGCGCGTTCCTGCGGTGGCTGTTTCCACCTCCCCAGCGGCGTGCCATCCGGTTGGAACGGCCAATGAATGAATGCAGTGAAGCCGCCGGTTTCGTCCTGGAGATCGCGCAGCCGGCGCAGGTGTTCAATTCGCTCGGGCACAGTCTCAATATGGCCGAACATCATGGTGCAGCTTGTCTTCATGCCCAGGCGATGGGCTTCGCGCATGACGGCCAGCCATTCGTCGGTCATGGCTTTGCCGCGCCCGATCTTCTGCCGCACGCGGTCGACCAGGATTTCGCCGCCGCCGCCGGGGATCGTATCCAGTCCGGCTTCCTGGAGCCGTAGCAACACGTCGCGCAGGGGCAGGCCGAAGTTGCGGTGAAAAGCCCAAATTTCGGGCGGGCTGAAGGCGTGAATGTGAATGCTGGGATATTCGCGCTTTATGAAGCGCAGCAACTCAAGATACCAATCGAACGGCAGCCCTTGGCGGCTGGGGTGATTTTCGTCCGGCACCAGACCGCCCTGCATCAGTACTTGCGTGCCGCCGATGGCGATTAGCTCTTCGATTTTTCGCGCGATCTGCTCGTGCGTGAGCACGTAGGCTTCCGCGTCTCCCGGGCGGCGATAAAAGTTGCAGAAGATGCAGCGCGCCGTGCAGAGGTTGGCGTAGTTGATATTGCGATCGATGACGTAAGTGCGGTACGGCTCGGGGTGCAGTTCCAGCAACCGCTCGAGCGCCATTCGGCCGAGCTCGTGTACCGCG